>Ga0101944_10000635_pt1 | contig 97019 bp, 57 predicted proteins | sample DewCreD2012metaG_FD_75245 | JGI IMG/M metagenome (GOLD analysis project Ga0101944, IMG submission 75245) | Hot spring sediment bacterial and archeal communities from British Columbia, Canada, to study Microbial Dark Matter (Phase II) - Dewar... ... | reverse complement strand
CATTGAAAGTCACATTGGTGTCAATCAAGGCAGACGCATACCAGCGGTCAAAGCGAACAGGAACAAGTCCACCCAAATCAAGGTCGGTCATGGGAGGCAGGACGAATTCTCCGGAGGCGGTGGCCACCGGATCGCCCGCGGCGGCGGTGTTGGGATTGCCGCCTTGGGTGCGGTTGCCGCCCCCGACCGTGGCGCCGAAATTGGCCCAGACTGAGGGTCCATAGACGCTCCAGGCGGCGGCATCATAGCCAAAGCTTAAGCTCGTGGGCAGGCGGACTTGGATAGTGGCTTCAAACACATCCCCGCGATTCATCACCGGGGAAAATACGAGCCAGAATTTATTGCTGTCCCCGCCGGTGTAAGGCACGTTCTCCGGCTTGGTTTGCACACTGAGGTATTGGCCGTCGCCAAAAAAGAAATACGGCCAAATCTCAAGAGAGGCGGACCCGAAATCATCCCCGGTGCGTTCCAGGCGAACTTTTATCGTGGTCGGCTGGCCGGCCTGGGGGCTGCGGTCTTCAGTCCAGCATTTTAGTTTCCATCCGTTCCGCTCGGTTTCGGTGGCGGAGACCGCCCCAACCGAAAGCATCACCATGAAAATTCCTGACCATCGCTGCAGGGCGCATCGCATAATTTCTCTTCCTGGTTGGCCAAGGGCGCTTGGCTGACCTGTCACAACAATCCGCGCACACCCGTCCGCGTTCGCGGGTGATCGTATCCTTGCGGCCCCGGCTGATTACGGACATTTTAGCCGCGCGCCGGAAGCAAGGTGTGACCGATCTTGCTATTTTGACGTTTTTTTTTTGGTTCCGCGAAGTTTCCCGTGGAATTGCTGGAAGCGAGTCACGGCGCCTACTGATGAGTGCTTGGGATCGACGACGCGCGCCCCCTCTCCCTCAGGGAGAGGGAGAGCTGTTCGCCGGCGCTCGAAGGTATCGGGCGCTGCGACTGCACAAATCGCCGCCTGCGATGTTCCCTCTCCCCAAGGGAGAGGGACCAAGGGTGAGGGGTAAGGAGATGGGCGATTTAAACCAGGTGCGTGATGGCAAAAAGGTGTCAGCAGCCGCGCAGGACAAGTCGGCGGCGCAGTATTTTCGTTGGCGCTGTTCCCCCTCACCCCTCCCCTCTCCCTCAGGGAGAGGGAGAGCTGTTCGCCGGCGCTCGAAGGTATCGGGCGCTGCGGTTGCACAAGACGCCGCCTGCGATGTTCCCTCTCCCCAAGGGAGAGGGATTAAGGGTGAGGGGTAAGGAGATTGGCGATTTAACCCAGGTCCGAGATTGCAAAAGCCGTCAGCAGCCGCGCAGGACAAGTCGGCGGCGCAGTATATTCGCCGGCGCTGTTCCCCCTCACCCCTCCCCTCTCCCTCAGGGAGAGGGAGAACCGTTCGCCAGTGCTCGAAGTTATCGGGCGCTGCGGTTGCACCGAGCGCCGCCAGCGACGTTTCCCTCTCCCCAAGGGAGAGCCGCGCCCGCGCGACCGCCGTCGCGCGGCTAGGGCTGCAAATAGACGGTTCGATAATAAGCCGCGCCCGCGGGCGAATTCGGGTCCAGGTACGAGGTCAAGCCGGTGGATTCCGCGACGACCGAGGTCAGGTTGGTCCAGGGGCCGGTCGCCGCCAGCGCCCGCTCGACCTGGTAGGTGCGGCCCGGGATGCCCGCAAAAGTGAACTGGAAATTGCCGTTGACGCGCGCCACCGAGACGATGTTGAGCGAGGCGAGGTTGCCCGGGTAAACCGCCACTTCCACCTTGCCGGTGGCGTAATTACCCCAGCCGTCGGTGATGGTGTAGGGGAACAAGTCCAGCCCCACAAAATTGGTGACGGGGGTGTAGGTGATGATGCCGTCGGCCAGCGTCACCAGCGCGCCGTTGGTGCTGTTGCCGACCGCCGTCACGGAGATGGGGTCGCCCTCCGGGTCCGCGCATAGCGCGGCCAATTTGGCGGCGGCCAGGGTTGCCGGCCGGTTCTGCGCCGCGCTGAGGTTCGTGTTCGCGGCCACCGGCGGCTGATTGGGAACGATGCTGATGGTTCCGCTGGCGGTCAACTGATTAAGATTCCACACCAGGCCCGGCGGCAGCTCGGGCAGTTGCAGCGAGGTAAAGACGCCGCTATAGGCCAGCGCGTCGAACAGCTTGAAGGAGTCGCCGTTGACCAGCTCGCCGCCCAGGTTGGTAACCACCAAGGCGCCGCCATAGGTGACGGAGGCCAATCCGCGAACGAGATCATTCGTCAGGCCGGCTTTGTTAATTTCCAGGAGCGTCGTGCCCGCCAGCGTCAGGGCGTTGCTGATGGTCAGAACGCCGATGGAAGTTCCCGGGCTAAGCGTGCCGCCTGGTTGCACATCCACCGGCCGACCGATTGCGCCGTTGCCGGAAAGGACACCTCCGGCGACGGTCACCGTGCCGCCAGCCGCGGTCAGGGTGCCGTCGTATTGCAGCGTGCCGCCGCTCACCAGGGTGTTGCCGCTGTAAGTATTATTGCCCGCCAGCACCAGGGTTCCAGCCCCGACTTTCTCGATGGCCGTGGCGCCGCCGCCGCCCACCGAATCCACGATATTGCCGGTGAACTGGTCATTCGCGCCCAGCGCGCCAATGGAATAAGTGACCGCGCTGCCGGCCAAGTCGTTGCCCAGTTGGCCGTTGGCGCCGGAGAGGGCGCCGAGGTGAATGGTTGGGCTGCCCGGGACGACGTTGGCGAGATTGCCGGCGTTCAGAACCCACCGGGCGGCGGCGCTGCCGGCGGTCGAGTTGGTGAAGAAGGTGTTGCTTTGATTATTGGTGAAAGCGCCCGCAAAGCCGCTGTTATCGCCGCCGAGGAACAGGCTGTTGGCGCCGATCTTGGTGACCCTGCCGGTGCTGGTGAGGTTGCCGTTCAAAACAATGTTGCCGCCGGCGATGGTGTTGATTTGGAGCGGCCCGTTAATCTCGATCGGGCCGGTGTAGGTTTGGTGGTGCCCGACATTGTTGTCTAGGAAACCGCTGTTGACGACAATTTTATTGGCAAAAATGTGGCCCACACCCCACGGGGTCAGGGTGCCGCCCTCCAAGGTGACCACCGCCTCCCCAAAGGCATTATCACAGTGCGGCGCGACGGAGGTGTTGGTGTTCACCACCAAGCCGGCCAGGTTGGTCGCGCCGGCCAGGATGCCAAGATAGATGTTCCCCACCAGGGAAAGCGTGTTGCTTTGGCCGTCAATGTGGATGTTGCCAATAGCCAGGTTGGCGGGCGTCGCCCAGTCGCCGCGCCCGATGTCAATGCGCGAGTTGGTGACGCCGCCAATCGCGGCGTCGCTGCCCAGCACGATGGAGCGGATATGATTAACCCCGTTGAAAATGGGCTCGCCTTTGGTCAGCGCTCCCAGACCCGGCGCGGCGCCGTGGCCGTTAAGAACAATCGGATTGACGTAATTCCAAAGCAACTGGGCGCCGATATCGAGCGTGGCCCCGTTGCTGACGGTGGTGATGCCCAGGGCCGGATCCCCCAAGGCCTGGGCGTTGGCGACTTTGAGAGTGCCCGCGCTGATCACCGTGCCGCCGCTGTGGGTATTGGCGCCGGCCAAAGTGAGGACGTTATTGCCTTCCTTGCGGACAACGCCCGTGCCGCCAATCAGGCCGCTTTCCGTCACGTTGTCGCTGCGGTTAAAGGCCAGAAGGGAGTTAACTGTCAGCGGCCCCAGCGGCAGCGCGCCGGTTGTGCCGCCGTTGCCGATTTGCAAGGCGCCGCCGTTGACAAACGTGCCAAAGGCGAAGGAATTGGTGGCGCTATTGGCCAGGGTCAGCGTGCCCGGCCCGTTTAAGTCAAGCCGTCCGCCAACAATCGCGCCGCTCCCGGCGAACAGGTAATTATCATCCGCCGCCACAGTTATGGCCGCCGGCTCGACGGTCCCGACCAGGTTCACCACCGTTGAAGCCGCGAAATTTTCGAAGCGCACGGTGTCGCCCGAATAAAAGACATCCGGGTCGCCGCCGGTGCCGGGGTCCCAATTGGCGGTCAGCTTATTGTCCCAGTCATCCGTTGGGTTGCCGCCAATCCACAGCAGGTTGCCGGTGCCGGTGAGCACGGTCAGCCGGACTTTGTTGGGCTGGCTGAAATCGAGCGCGAAGGTGCTGCGGGTGTCGGTGACCACCGCCAGGTTGGGCGCGCCGCCATTGAGCGTGCCGGTGTAGCTGAACAAGGTATAAGGCTGGTTGAGCACCGGCGCCGCGACAAAGGACACGCGAACGGTGATGACCCCGCTCAACGACAAATCGCCATTGACTTGGATCAGGTCGTTGATGCCCGCGCCTTCGGTGGTGTTTGCGCCCAGTTGGCACTCCAAAACACATCGGTTAGACAAGCTGAGGCCGTTATTGATGGTCAGCGTGCCGATGGCGTCGGGATTCGCGCCCGGGATCAAGGTTGTCCCCTCGGGCATGGCTACCGGGCCGCCAATGGCGCCACCGCCGCCCAGCGTGGTCCCGGCGGCCATGGCGAACGGCCCGGCCACGCTGCCATTGACAAACAGGCTGCCGCCTTCAAGCACGGTTCCGCCGCTGGCGGTATTGGCGCCGTTCAGGGTCAGGGTGCCGGCGCCGAGCTTGGTTAAGCTGCCGGCGCCGGAAAGCGCGCCGCTGTAGGTAGTGCTGGCGTTGTTGCCGCCGACCGCCAGGGTGATGGGGGCGTTGGCCGTATCTTGCAACAAAAGATTGGCATTGCCGCCCAAGGCGCCCAGCGTGAATGCGCCGCCCGCCACCGCGTCGAACGTCAGGCCATTGTTCACCGTCAGGTTCACGGTGCTGTTTTGGAGCGCCAGTCCGTGTTGCAGCCGGAGCGGGGCGGTGCCCGAGGCGAACAGGGTGTCGCCGCGGAAAGTGTTGGCGGCGGCCAGGACGATATTGCCGTTGCCCTGCTTGGTGAAGCCATAGCCCAGGCCGTCGTCGCTGATGGCGCCCAGGATATAGCCGTAACTGGCCGCGCCGCTTTGATTGCCAATCGTGGTGTTGGCCTTCAGCAGAATCGGGCCGAAATTGGTGGTGTTGGCGTCAATCCGCAACTGGCCGTAGGCCTCGCCGGTGGCGCCGCCGTATAATTCCACGTTGCAGTTCAGATTTTTGCCATTAGCGCCGCCATTGAGGTAAATCGTCGCCCCGTTTTGCGCCCGGAGGGTCGCGGCGGGCGCGGGACCGGCGCGCATTTGGCCCAGGTTGATTTTGCCGCTCGGATTGGCGATCAGTTCGAGGATGCCGGTAAAGCCGCTCATATCGTTCCACAGGTAAATGTTGTTGGCGCCGGAGCCGGTGTTCACGCGGACGGTTCCCGAGCCGGTCAAGGCATTGGTGTTGGGCCAATAGAAGGCGCCGGTTCCCAGCAGGGTGGCGTTCAGGTCCAATACCGCGCCATTGCTGACGACCAGGGGCGAGGCAGCGGATTGCGCGTTGGTGTAATCCAGGCGCAGGGTGCCGGCCTTAACCACGGTTGGGCCGGTGTAGGTGTTGAGCGTGTTGCTCAAGGTGAGCGTCCCGGCGCCATCTTTGGTTAGGCCGGTCAGTCCAGCGATGCCGCCCGAGCCGGTGAAGGTGTAGTTGACGGCGCTGTTGTTCACCAGGACCGAGGCCGGGGTAACCGCGCCTGTCAAGGTGACGAGGGGACTGCCGGCGAGGGTGTCGTCAAACCGCACGTTATCGAAATTGAAGAACTGGTCCAGCGCGACCGTCCCGGTATTGGTCCAATTGAAGCTGGTGGCGACATCCCAGAGGTCGCTGGCGCCCGCCCAAACCAGGGAGGCGCTGGTTCCTCCCACCGTCATCACCAGGTTGGTGACGCCCGGGGTGGCCGATTCCACGAACGCCAAGGTGACGCTTTGGCGAACGGTGCTGCCGAACTGGAGATTGCTGACATCGCCGGCGGCGATGCTGGTAATGCCTGAAATCAGCGTATAGACGCCCTCGCCCAGCGCGCCATTGAACAGCATCGGTTGGATGACGGTGGTTCCGTCCAGCGTCAGCGTCCCGTTCATCACGATCAGGTCATTGACGCCGTTGCCGGCTTCGGTGCTGCTGGACAAATCAAATTTCAAAACGGCGTTGGTCAGGGCCAGGTTGTTGCTCAGGCTGAGCGTGCCGGGGGTGCCGACAGTGCCTGGGGCTAGAATACCGCCGGCAACGGCGCCCACATTGCCGGTCACTACGCCAAAGCCTCCCAAACTCTGGCCGGCCTTGATCAGGAAACCGCCCGTCACCGGAGAGACATCAAAAGTGCCGGCGGGGCCAACGATGATCGAGGAAGCGTTGCTGATGCCGCCGCTGGCGCCCAGTTGCAAAATGCCTTCGCTGGCATAGGTGGCTCCGGCATAAGTGTTGGCGCCATTCAGCGTGAGCGTCCCCGTGCCGATTTTGGTCAGGCCGCCTGACCCGGAAAGCGCGCCGGCATAGGCGGTGTCGGCATTGTTATTGCCCACGGACAGGTTGATGGGCCGGCTGGAAATGTTTTGCAGGGTGATATTGCCTGAACCGGCCAAACCGCCCAAGGTGAAAGCATCGGTCAGGACGGCGGCGTCAAATTGAATTCCGCCGCTGGAGAGGGTGCTGAATTGCAGAGCCAGGGGATGAGAGAGGCGCAAGTTGCCGGCCCGCACGGTGGTGGGGCCGGTGAAGGTGTTCGCCGCCGCCAACGCAATCGTGGCGGAAGCGTTGCCGGATTTGATCAGCGCCCGCGGTCCGCCTGACTCGCTGATGACACCGCTAATGGTGCCAACCCCTGTGTTGGCGCCCAGGTGGCCATCGTTGGCGCCCGTAATGTCGCCCGCCAGGATCACCGGCCCGGACCAGACGGCGCCGTTTTCAACCCGCAATTGGCCATAGATTTCGCCGGTATCGCCGCCATACAGGATGGCCGTGGCCGGATGGTTGACCGTGGCTCCATTACAATACAACGTGCCATGCGCCAGCAAGTTAACGGTGGCATTGCTTCCCAGATTTCCGTTCAGTTGGATTTTTCCCGCCCCCGCCGCCGCGCCAACGCCCACGTTCAAGGTGCCGTTGAAGTTGGAGTTCGCCCCGTTAAACGTCACCGTCTGGCTGCCGGTGCCAACGGTGACGTTGACGGTGCCGTCACCGCTCAAGCCGGCGTTCGGACCGGTGTAGGTGGTATTGCCGGCCGTGAGATTGAGCGTTCCGCCATTGCTGACGACCACCGGCGACGGCCCCAGAGCGCCCGCCACGCCGGTATTCACGCTGCCGTCGAGGATTTTGAGGCCGCCGGTGAAAGTATTCGCATTGAGAAGGGTCAGCGCGCCGGAGCCGCTCTTCACCACGCTGATGGGTCCGGCAATGCCGCCCGCGCCGGCAAAGGTGTAATTATTGACCGAGGCGTTCACGGTGACCGATGCCGGAAAGACCGTTTCCGGCAGGTTGGCCACCAGGTTGGTGGCCGTATCGTCAAACAGCACATGGTCCAAGGTGTAAAAAACCTCCAGCGTGCCGTCGCCGGCCACGTTGGTCCAGCCGAGCACGTTGTGGGCCCAGTTGGTGTTGTTGTTGGGGTCTCCCTGCCAGACCAGGTTGTAGCCGCGGGCGGTGAAGGTGACCTGGACGTCGTTGCCCGACACGCTGAAGGTCGCGGGAATTACCGAGGTGCTGACAAAGCTTTCCGGGTTGAAGGCGGGATCCAAGGCGCTGCTGGAGATGATGGTGTAGGGAACCCCCATCGCCGGCAGGCCGGCGGTGAAATTGAAATTCACCGTCACGGTTCCGGAGTTGGTGAATCCGCCGCTCACCTGGATGAGATCATTCACTCCGCTGCCGGGGGTGGTGGTTCCGCCGAGGTCTAAATTCAAGGTGGTGTTGCCTTGCATTGTCAGGTCGCCCATGGCGACGGTAGCGACGCTGCCGGCGGTGTTGCCGAGAGTTATGGCGGTGCCGTGCAGAACGGTTACGGCGCCCGGCAGGCTGCCGGCGCCCAACAGCGTGGTGCCGACGGACAGGGGCAGAGGGCCGGTGACTGAGCCGTAATTGAGCAGGCCGCCGGCAAGGGTGGCGCTTCCGGTCAAATTCAGCGTTGCGCCGTTGCTGACCGTCACCTGGCTCGCCAGCGAACCGTTCAGGTTAAGAGTCCCCGCGGCAATCACCGTGGGGCCGGTGTAGGTGTGGGCGCCGTTGAGCGTCACCGCGCCGCCACCCAGGGCAAACAAACCGTAGGCGCCGGCGATGCCCACGCCATCCGAACTGCTGACCGTGTAGGCGACGCCGTTGTTGACAAAATACACATGCGCCCCGGCCACCCCGCCGGCACCGATGGTCACGTTGTTCCGGGTCACCGTGACCGCCGCCCCGCTGTGGTAATAGGTGTCGGCAAAATACACAATCGGCACCATGGCCTTGACGGTGTCAAAGCCCGCCGGGGAGAACGGGGCGCTGATAAGGTTCTGGCTGAAATTCAGGCTGGCGCCGTCCCAGTCGCCGCTGGCCTGGCCATTCCAGAAGCCGATGTTCGACACCTCCCGCACTTGGATCGCGTTCATTTGCGCGGAGGCGCCGGTGGTCGAGGGATTTGGGGTGACGGTAAAGGACTGGCTGGTGCCCGAGGCGGTGAAATAGCCAATCGTGTATTGGCCCACCCCGCCGCCTGCACTTGTGCTGTTATAGACCAAAGTTTGGGTATTGCCGCCGGCGCTGGTGATGTTCTCGGTGCGGGTGTAGCAGCACGAACTTCGGTTGTCGTTGACCCAGAACTGAACCGCATATTGGCGCCCCACGGTGAGATTGTTGAGGTTGATGGTGGCGCTTCCTGTTCCGCCGTAGGCGCCCCCTTTCAGAATGTTTTTGTATCCGGCAGACAAACCGCTGTAGGGAGCGCCAGCGCCACTGCCGAAAGCCGTGTTGTTGACGGTGCTGAGCCCGCTCATGGTGATGTTCCCGCCACCCAAAGTGGTGGCGCTGTTCCCGGCCGCGAAGGGCACCCCGTTCAGGGTCTGGGCGGTGTTCGACTCGTCGAAGGCGTATAGCAGCGAGCCCCGCGTATAGACATCCGTATCGGCGGAGACGGTGACCGGGGTCTGCCAATGGATCGGCGCCGCCATGGCCGGCGGCGCAAGGCAAGCCAGGCAAAGGCTCGCCCATGCGGTCAGGCGGGATGTTTTTGCGAAGATGGTTGGCAGAACTCGGAGGGCGGCGGCCTTTCTATTTTTTTTCATAGCTTATGCTCATTTGTGACTGAAGCGCCTGGACTCCCCCCAGGTTTCCCCGTCGGCGCACGCTGCCGCTCCGGGGCGCATAACCCCGAGGCACACGCGCCGAAACCTGGGGGCCGGCTCTGACGCTCAGGCCATAATTTGGTTGCTGCTTTTTGGGCATCGTAAGCCTTGCGGCATTCCTGTCTTGCAATTTTCTTCGGCGAAGGATATTGAACATCGCATGAACCGGTCACGCCTGGCACCCATCTACCGCGGCGGCGGCGCGCGCTACCTGATTGACACTTGCCAGCCCCAAATCGAGGCGGTCCGGCAGGGGAAAATCAGCCTGCACGCCCTGACCAAGGGCCATTACCCGGGCCTGGCCATGGAACCCTCGGTTTTGCCGGGCTTGAACAGCATCGGTTTTTGGGACGCCAAATGCGCCCAAGATTGGGGCCTGGAAGAACACCGCAACGAAGGCATTGAAATCACCTTTCTCGAAACCGGCGCCATGGCGTTTACGGTGGACCAGCGGCGGTTCGATCTGCACGCCGGCAGCCTGACTGTCACCCGGCCCTGGCAGCTTCACAAGCTGGGCGCGCCCCATATCGGTCCGGGCCGCCTGCACTGGCTCATCCTCGATGTCGGCGTCCGCCGGCCCAACCAGGAATGGCAGTGGCCCCGGTGGATCATGCTGCAACGGCGGGACCGCGAGGAGCTGACTCGCCTGCTGCGGCACAACGAGAATCCCGTCTGGACCGCGCCGGTCCGGGTGGCCCGGGTTTTCCGGGATTTGGCCCAATGCATCCTGCAATGGAACCAGCCGCATAGCGCCTCGCGCATGGCGATCGAGATCAACCAACTGCTGCTGGAACTGCTCGGCTTTCTTTCGGCCCAGCCGATGGAGGACAACCCGGCCCTCGTCTCCCGCCGGCGCGCGGTTGAGTTGTTTCTCAACGACCTGGCCCGGAATCCCGCCAGTGCCGGGGACCGTTGGACGCTGAAAGGAATGGCCAGCCATTGCGGGATGGGCATCACCGCGTTCAGCCAATACTGTCGCGAGCTGGTCAACTCCGGTCCGGTGGATTTTCTCAACCAATGCCGCCTGGGGCACGCCGCCCGGCAGTTGAGGGAGCAGCCGCACCGCACCGTCACCGAGATCGCCTTTGCCAACGGCTTCAATTCCAGCCAGTATTTCGCCACCGCCTTTCGCCGCCGGTTCCACGCCACCCCGCATGACTTCCGCCAGCAGACCGGGCCTGTTCGCCCCCAGGCGGGCGGGCGGGGCGACCGGCCTGCTGGTTAAAGCTCTTCCCGCTCCTGCTCCGCCTGGCCGACGCTTTAGGAATGATGAATTATGAATGTAGAATTATGATTGAAAAAGGCGGAGATGCGAAAGGGCGCAAGGAGGAAAAAGTTGCGGGCCAACGCTTGGTTTGCACTTGAATTCCATTCTCCTTCGCCCCAAGCTCCCTCCCAGCACGAAAATTTTGCAGGTGACACCGAACGCGCAACGTCCGATGGCAATGCTGAGTTACTGTATGGTCTCCGGGATGCAACACAAAATTGGTCACCGTGGGCGACGTTCTCCCTCTCCCCCTTGGGGGAGAGGGCAGGGTGAGGGGGCGCGTGTCGTCTATCCCAAGCACTCATCAGTAATCGCCAAGCTATGAAATTTGCTCTGACCTTTTCGGCCGCCCTGCTGCTGGCGCCGCTGGCCGCCCCCGCGCCTGGCGCGGGCAACGCCAAAATCCGGCTGCTGATCTTCAGCGGCGCCAACAATCACAGTTGGAAAACCACCACGCCGGTCCTGCGGAAAATGTATGAGGACAGCGGCCGCTTCACCGTGACGGTGACGGAGGACGTGCCGCGCTTCAACCCGGCTGATTTCGCGAAATACGACGCGATTGTCTGCAACTACACGAGCTACCCGAAGGTCACCGGTCAACGCTGGCCCGCCGCCACCGAGAAGGCGTTTCTCGATTACATCGCCGCCGGGCACGGCTTCGTGCTGTTCCATGCCGCCAGCACCGCCTGGATGGATTGGCCGGAATTTGGCGATCTCATTGGCCTGACGTGGCAGAAGGACGCCGCCGGCAATAACATCAGCGGCCACGGCGCGCAGCACTCCTTCCTCGTCACCATCGTTGACCAGGAGCATCCGGTGACGAAAGGCATGAGGGATTTTCAGCATGTTCAGGACGAACTCTATCACCGGCAGTTGCTGCGCCGGACCGGCCGCGTGCTGGCGACAACATTTTCCGACCAGGCCTTCCGCGGCAGCGGCACGAACGAGCCGATGGTGGTGGTGACGGAACTGGGCAAGGGCCGCGCGTTCAATTGCGCCCTGGGTCATGACCCGAAGCCCATGGCGGGCGCCGGCTTCCGCACGCTGATGTTGCGCGGCACCGAATGGGCCGCGACCGGCAAGGTTACGATCCCGATCCCCGCCGACTGGCCGGCGCCGGGCACCCCGCAAGCCGAATTATTGAAACAAGCCGCGCCTTCCCTGCCAGCGCAGTCGAAAGCCCCAAAGGCAAAATAGGAATCCCGTGGATAACGTGGGGATGAATGCCGCGAAAATCATAAAACCCACCGTCGCAATCCTCGCCGCCTTGCTGGTCGCGCCGCTGGCCGCGCTGCTTGCCGCCGGGCCGAACCCAAGGCCAAACATCGTTGTTATCGTCGCCGATGACCTCGGCTACGCGGAGGTTAGTTTCAATCCGCAGCATAAGAAGGAGGTCTCCACGCCCCACCTTGACGCCCTCGCCAAGGCGGGTGTGATCTGCCGTCAGGGATACGTCAGCGGAAACGTTTGCTCGCCAACGCGCGCCGGCCTGATGACCGGCCGCTACCAGCAGCGGTTTGGCCTCTATACCGGTGGCGAAGCCGGCAGCGGGCTGCCGATGAGTGAAAAGATTTTCCCGCAGTACCTGAAACCAGCGGGTTATGCGACGGGACAGTTTGGGAAATGGCATCTGGGGCCGGATCTGGCCTGGAGTCCGGCTCTGCGCGGATTTGACGAGGTCTTTGGCTTCCTCGGACGCGGGGCGCATGATTATTTCAAGCTCGATGACCCGGCTGATCCGATCTATCGCGGCACGCAGGCGGTGAAGGAGACTGGTTATCTCACCGACCGCCTTGGCGAGGAGACGTGTGCCTTCATAACGAAGCACAAGGCGGGGCCGTTTTTCGCTTACCTGGCCTTCAACGCGGTGCACGCGCCCCTGCAGGCGCCGGCGGACGAGATCGCGAAATTCAACACCGGCAACAAGGACCGGGATACCCGCCTCGCGATGGGCAAACGCATGGATGACGCCATTGGCAAAGTCGTCGCCACGCTGAAACACGAGGGCGTGTGGGAAAACACGCTGCTCTTCTTCCTCAGCGACAACGGCGGCCCGCTCGCACAAAGCGCGGACAACACCCCCCTGCGGGGCGGCAAGCACACCGACTACGAAGGCGGCATTCGCGTGCCTTTCCTGATTTGCTGGCCCGCCCAGCTCAGACCGGGCGAGTGGCAGTCGCCCGTAACCTCGCTCGACATCCTGCCCACCGCGCTGGCCGCCGCCGGAGTGGCAGCAAGCGATGGCCAGGCCTTCGACGGCATCAATCTGCTGCCGCTTCTCCAAGGCGGAATTCCGCCGCGCGCCTCACGGGACCTTTTTTGGTGCTCCGGCAGTCAAGAGGGCTGGTGGGCGGCGCGCTGCGGCGACTGGAAACTCGTCAGCGAAAAAGGGCGCGTGAGCCTGTTTGATTTGGGCAAGGATGTTGGGGAACAGAGCGACCTCGCCGGGCGGATGCCGGAAAAGGTTGCCGAACTCACCACGCGGCACGATGCCTGGCTTGCCGGGATGCCGAACCCAGTCAAGGCCGGCGCGAAACGCTGGGGAATGACCCTGCCGGAGGGAGGCAAAGCAAAAAAACCAAGAAGTGAGCGGAAGATAAATAAATGACCAAGCTCGCTTTGATCAACCTTGCCGCCCTGCTGGTCGCGCCGCTGGCCGCGCCAACCGCCACACCATCGGAACCGTCCAACTCGGCCATTCTGGACCGGCAACCACCGCGCCACCATCCCAACGTCCTGTCCCCGCACACCACCGGCCCGTTGTTGGAGGATGTTTGGCCGACGCTTTTTTTCGGCGAAGAAGCCGTCGCGGAGATCTTGCGCAAGACCAAGGCGCTGCCGTGGGCGCAGGCGGCGCTCGCCCAAATGCGGCACGAGGCCGAGCAGGTGATCGCTCAACCCCCCTTGCTGCCGGTCGAAAAGGCCGGTTGGCGCCATGATTTTTATTCCCGGGCCACCGCCGAGCATCTGCAATACGATCCCGCCAGCCCCGGCCGGTTCTGGGACCCGCTGGGCGGCCAGTTCGAGCAACTGCCGGAGCAGCGCCGGGCATGGGTGTTGTTGACCCACGAGCGCACTTACCGCCTGATGCGCGGGGTCGGCGTGCTGTACCGGGTGACCGGGGAAGAGCGCTACGCCCGCTGGGTCGCCCAAGGGATGCGCGCCGCCTATGATTACTTCACCCACGCCGAATTTCAAAGGGAGGACCTCGGAGGTCCCGCGCTCTATTACCAAAACCTCTACGATGCCGCCGTGCTCGCCCAGTTGGCCAATGCCTACAGCCTGACCCGCCGAAGCCCCGCCTTTGTGGCCGAGGACCACCAGCGCATCCGCCGGCAGATCTTCGAGGAGCGCATGCCTTCCATGATCAAGTTCCTGCGTGTGCAGCCCACGCATAATATGTCCTGCTTTGTTTCGGTCGCGCTGGCTTCCGCCGGCGCCCTCTTGGACCGCCCCGATTGGGTCGGCTTGGCTTTCGGCGAGCAATCCGGGCTGCGCCAACAGTTGCTCAAGGGCATTCCCGCGAACGAGCGCGGCCAAGTGGACGGGTTCTGGTATGAGGGCACCACTTTTTACCATTTTTACTCGCTGTGTTCCCTGATCGGTCTTTGGGAGGCCGACCGCGCGCGCCAGGGGCCACTGACGGCCGATGCCGACCTGCGCCGGCGGTTTGAGGCCATGTTTGACGCGCCCATCAGCATGGTGGACCGCCAACTGCGTCTGCCATTGGTGGGCGACCTGGGCGCGCCCCGCGTGTTGAACCTATCTTCCTATAGGCATCTCTATGAATATGCCGCCGGCCGGCTTGATCCGGCGCGTTTTGGTCCCGTCCTGAGCGCGATCTACGCCGCGTCGGGCCTGCCGCGGAACGGCCTGGCGGCGTTGGCCTACGGCCCGGACCACTTGCCGCCTCCAGGCGGCATTCCTGCCAGCCACACTGTCTTGCCGGTGGCGGGTTTGGGAATCTTTCGCTCGGCAGGTCCGGAGCATCTCTATGTCACCTTTCGTTGCGGCAAATATGTGGGCGGGCACGACCACCCCGACCGCCTGGCCGTCGCGCTCAACGCCTTCGGCCAATTGATCTCTCCTGACCTGGGTGAAGCCGGCTACTCGCTGCGCGACCGCAAGACCAACCTGAGTTACTACCGCACCACGCTGGCGCACAACACCATCTTCGCCGATGAAGCCGAGCAGACCGGCGCCGCCACCTTGGAATGGCAGCCGGAGGCCGTGCCGCCCCGGGCGCGGGGCATCATAACGCAGAAGGGCATCCGCTTTCAGCGCTCGGTCATCGTGGACGCTCCCTACGTCCTCTTGTTCGACGACTATCAGGCCGCGGAGCCCCACCGTTACGGCTGGATTTTTCACGCCTACGGCACCCTGGCGGTTAAACCGCCGGACGCTAGCGCCGCAATGGCGCTCGAGTTGCCGCCGTTTCCGGAACGCCTTGGCTTCACCTCGCTGCGCGACCGGCATACCGGCATGTGCGCCGGTTTGTTGCTGGCGCGTTGGCAGGTGACACCCAAGGTGGAACTCTTCGCCGCGGTCGCATCCGATGGCGCCTTCGAATTTACCAGCGCCACCGCCCCCGGCCAGCCGTATCCCGACACCCAAGCGGCGTTGGTGCTGCGCGCTCCGGGCGCCAACAGGCGGTTTGCCACCGTGCTTGAGCCGCTATCCGGCACACCGGCGACCGTGGCGCGGCTCACGGTGGAGGGCAACCGCGTCGTCCTCAACCGCACAGATGGTTCACAACGTCGTTATGAATGGAGAGATTGATATGAACATTTCATTGTCGTTCCGCCCCAGGCATCGTTGGGCCCTCTGGCAGCGCCAAGCGAGAAAACCATCCGGGGAGGGCAAACCGGCACCCCCCCTTGCCCTCCTCATCGCCCTGCTGCTCGCGCCGCTGGCATTGTTTGCCGCGCCGGAGCGGCCCAATGTCCTGTTCATCTTCACCGACCAGCAACATGCCGGCATGCTGAGTTGCGCCGGCAACCGCTGGCTGAAGACGCCGGCCATGGACAGCCTTGCCGCCACGGGCGCGCGGTTCGAGCGCGCGTATTCGGTCAATCCCGTCTGCGTGCCATCGCGCACCGGCATGCTGACCGGATACACGCCGAGCCGGTTCGGCATGCAGTCCAACGGCGAACTCGCCACCACCCGCATCCCCGATGACCTCCAGCGGCAGACCATGGGCTGGCTTTTCCGCAACGCCGGCTACGAGACCGTTTACGGCGGCAAGACCCACGTGCCCGGCAAGATTGCCAACTACGGATTCGACGTGCTCACCGCCGACCAGCGCGGGGAGCTTGCCGCTCAGTGCGCCGCGTTCTTGAAGAGGCCGCACGAGAAACCCTTTCTGCTGGTCGCCTCCTTCATCAACCCGCACGACATCTGTTACATGGCGATCAACGACTTCGAGCGCGGCAAGACCGGCAAGCCGAAGCAGTCGAGCCAAGCCCCGCCCCAAGTTTGTCTCGCCGCCGCGCTGGAACGCCCGGCCGGGGTGTCGGAGGGTGAGTTCTACGTCAAATACTGTCCGCCCGCGCCCGCGAATCTCGAGCCGCAGGCGGACGCGCCGGAGGCCGTGCAGCAATCGCTCGGGGGCAAAGCTAAAACTTTTCGCCAGCATGCGTTCCAGAATTGGAGCATCGAGCAATGGCGGCTGCACCGCTGGGCCTACTGCCGGCTGACGGAACAGGCGGACCGCGAGATCGGGCAGGTGTTGCAGGCGTTGCGTGAAGCCGGCCTGGAGGAGAAAACGCTCGTCGTGTTTACCAGCGACCACGGCGACATGGACGGCTCCCACCGGCTCGAGCACAAGTCCATGTTCTTCGAAGAAGCCGCGCGCGTGCCGTTCATCGTCAGCTTCAAAGGCGTCACCAAGCCGGGCCTGGTGGACAACCAGCACCTCGTCTCCAGCGGACTGGATTTGATTCCCACCCTCTGCGACTACGCCGGCATCAAGCCGCCCGTCGCGCTGCTGGGCCGCAGCGTGCGGGCGTTGGCCGAGGGCCGCGCGGCCGGCGACTGGCGGCCATACGTCGTGTCGGAGACGCATTACGGGCGGATGATATGTTCCGGCCGATACAAGTATTGCGTCTATGAAACCGGCCAGCGCCGCGAACAGTTGGTGGATCTGGAAAAAGACCCGGGCGAAATGAAAAACCTGGCCGCCGACCCCGCCTATGCGGACGTTCTGGTCCGTCACCGGCAGTATCTGCGCGAGTGGGTCGAAACCAACCAGGACAAAATCGCCGCCGCTTACTTAATTAAATGACGCCGCCAGGAGGGCGGGCAGTAGATTGAAGACCACCACCGAATACCGGAGAACAAAGGTGAAACCCACCCTCACCCTCCTCATCGCCAGCCTGCTGCCGGGCTTCGCCGGCGCGCAAGGCCTGTCCGCCGCGGATGCGCCGAAACCCCTCGATCGCAAGCCCAACATCGTCATCATCCTCGCCGATGATCTAGGCTACGGCGATGTCGCCTGCTTCGGCGCGAAGGACATCCGCACGCCGCATCTTGACAAGATGGCCGCCGAGGGCCTCAAGCTCACCAGCTTCTACGCGCAGCCGATTTGCGGCCCCAGCCGCGCGGCGTTGATGACCGGCTGTTATCCCATGCGCATCGGCGAGGTGAAAAACGGCAAAAACGGCCATACGCTGCCGCACACGAAGGAAGTTTTCATGGCCGAGATACTGCGCGATGCGGGCTATCGCACCGGCATCATCGGCAAGTGGCATCTCGGTATGAGCGCGGGCTGCGATCCAATCGCGCAGGGGTTTCAGCACGCTTACTTCACACCCGCTTTCAACGGAGCCACCCGCGACATCAAACCCGGAGCCGCCGTGCCTTTCATGCGCCAACCCGGCGAGGTCGTGCGCACCATCAAAACGCAGGCCGACATGGATACGCTCACCGCCGACTGCACCCGCGAGGCGTTGGAGTTCATGCGCGCCAGCAAAGACGCGCCCTTCTTCCTCTACCTCGCCTACCACATGCCGCATGTGCCGCTCGGCGTGTCCGCGAAGTTTCGCGGCAAATCGCGGCGCGGCCTCTATGGCGATACCATCGAAGAACTCGACTCCGCCATCGGCGAGATCTTCGCCGAGCTGAAAAAGCTCGCGCTTGATGACAACACCCTCGTCGCCTTCACCAGCGACAACGGCCCCTGGACCGACAAACAAATCGGCGACCACGGCGGCAGCCCGCTGCCCTTTCGCGGCGGCAAGATGACCACCTGGGAAGGCGGTTGGCGCGTCCCCGGCATCGTCCGCTGGCCGGGCAAAGTCCGTGCCGGGGAAATCAGCGACGGCCTCGCCTCCACGCTCGACCTGCTGCCGACGTTCGCCGCCTTGTCCGGTGCGAAACTCCCCGAAGCCCAACTCGATGGCTTGGACTTGAGCGGCTTCTTCACCCAATCCGGCGCCCCGAGTCCGCGCGAGACATTCCTCTACCACAACGGCGCGCGCCTCACCGCCGTGCGGCATAAGGAGTGGAAACTCGTCTTCGCCCGCCCCGAGGGCGGCGAGATGCCCTACATGCCCACCTTTGTCACCGGCCACATCGAAGCCATTGCCGCCGACCAACTCTACAACCTCCGCACCGATCCAGCCGAAATCGAAAACCGCTTCCCGACAACGGGACCAAGGCGCTCGAAATCACCTTCGAGCCCAAGATGACAACCTCGCTCAACTTCAAAATGACCAAGATTAAGCAGGTGCCCCGCAACCTTGCTTTGGCGGAGATCGGGGTGTTCACTGCGGTAAGCGCCACGCACAGTCTCCCCAATTCTCGACGATCGGTGTCTGCTGTCTGTGGCCGGCCCCGTCGTGCCTGGCCTGCTTTCAGTTCGCCTCATCAACGACTTTTTTTGGCATCTTTTTGCTTGCATGAATCCTCAAATATATTGAGGATATGCGCATGCCGTCCGTGAGCCGCAATTATGCCAGGCTGGTCGAACTGGCTGAAGCCCAGCAAGGCTTCTTTACGACTCAGCAAGCCCTCAAGGCGGGGTATGCTGACAATACCCATCCTTATCACGTTCGTGCCGGCCATTGGCTGCGCTTCTGCCGGGGCGTCTATCGCTTGGCGCATTTTCCTTTTCCGGAGGATGGCGAGATGATGGGGTGGTACCTTTGGACGCGCAACTCAAAACAGAAACCCCAGGGCGTCTATTCCCACCAGACCGCCCTGAGCGTTTACGACCTCTCGGATGTCATGCCCGCGAAGTTGCACCTCACGGTGCCCCCCGGTTTTCGTCGGAGCAGCCCTATTCCCCGCGTTCTGGAATTGCACCGGGGCACACTCGCCGCTCAGGACATTGCCAAGCTGCGCGGCTTTGCGGTCACCCGTGCGCTCCGGGCCATTCTCGATCTCGCCGCCGCTCAAAGTGTCTCCTTCGACATCCTGCGCCAAGCCTTCGAACAGGGAACCCGGCGCGGCCTCATCACTCTGCTGGAAATTGAAAGGGCCAGAACCCTTCCCGGCTTGCCTCCTGACTTGGCCGGCCTGCTGCGCCAACCATGAACCCGAAACAATACGCGACCCCGGTTGCTTTCCGCCGCGCCTTGGAAGACCGCCTACTGAAACTGCAGCGCCAGGAACGCCAGGACTTGCAGCGCCTGCGCCGCCAAGTGGCCTTCGACCGCTTGCTTGCCCGGCTCTTCCACATGGAGAACTCCCCCTGGATTCTCAAGGGCGGCTACGCCATGGAACTCCGCCTGCCCGTGGCCCGCACCACCCGTGACATTGACTTGGGTGTCCGCCTTGATCCCAATGTCGGCCCCTCTTGGTCTCCCGCAGCCATTCAACGCCAGCTTCAAACCGCGGCCGCGTTGGACCTGCGGGACCACTTCGCCTACCTGATCGGCTCAGCCACGGCCGACCTCGATGGCCCACCCTACGGAGGAGCCAGGTACCCGGTCGAGGCGCAAATGGCCGAGCGCACCTTTGCCAAGTTCCACCTCGATGTCAGTTCCGGTGATGTCTTGCGCGAGCCCTACGTGCAGCTATTGGGTCGCGACTGGCTTGCTTTTGCCGGCATTTACCGCACCGCCTTCCCGGCCATTTCGCCGGAAGAGCAATTCGCCGAGAAACTCCATGCCTACACCCTGCCCAGGGCCACTCGCCCCAACACCCGCGTCAAAGACCTGATTGACCTGTGTCGCTTGGTGGAAAAAGGCGGGATGGACCGCCAGCGCCTGGCTGACTCCATCCGCGACACTTTCCGCCGGCGCAAGACCCACTCTGTCCCGACGGCCCTGCCGGAGCCGCCCTCGGCTTGGGCCAAACCCTTTGCCGAAATGGCCAAGGAATGCGGCATTCCGGCAGACATCGCCCCCCACTTTACGGCGGTGCAAACCTACCTACAGCCGATTTCGGCCAAAATGCTCACGTCATCATGAAACCCACCCTCACCCTCCTCATCGCCAGCCTGCTGCCGGGCTTCGCCGGCGCGCAAGGCCCGTCCGCCGCGGATGCGCTCAAACCTGCCGCAAAGCCCAACATACTTATCATCCTCTCCGACGACCACGGCTATGCCGATGTGGGCGCGCAGGGGGCGAAGGACATTCCCACGCCGCACCTCGACAGCCTCGCGGCCAATGGTGTGCGCTGCACCAGCGGCTACGTCAGCTCGTCCATGTGCTCGCCTTCGCGGGCCGGCTTGCTCACAGGCAGGTCGCAGTCGCGCTTCGGCCATGAAATCAACTGGGAACCGACGTTGCCCATCGCCCCGAATGACCAACGCGGCCTGCCTTTGACGGAAAAGACCATCGCCGACCACTTGCAGGCCGCCGGGTATCGCACGGGCATCGTCGGCAAATGGCATCTTGGCGAGACGGCCCCGTTTCATCCGAACCGGCGCGGCTTCGATGACTTCTTTGGCTTTGTCTGGGGCGGTCACGATTACTTCTGCGACAACTACACCGACGAGCCGAATCCGAAGCGCCCGAAATACGCGCACTACCTGCTGCCGCTCGAACGCAACGGCGTGCCGGAAAAACGCGCCGGCTACCTCACCAGCGTGCTCGGCGCGGAGTCGGCCGCCTTCATCCATCGGCACAAAAACCAGTCGTGGTTCCTCTACGCCTCCTTCAACGCCCCGCACACCCCGCTGCAGGCCACGCCGGAGTTGTTGGATCGTGTGAAGCACATCGCCGATGAACAACGCCGCACCTACGCCGCCATGGTCTGCGGCCTCGACGACGCCGTGGGCGCGATTTTGAAGCAACTGCGCGAAGACGGCCTGGAGGAGCGCACGCTCATCTTCTTCCTCAGTGACAACGGCGGCCCGCTCACCCGCAACGGCAGCCTGAACACCCCCTTGAGCGGTGAGAAAGGCAAAATGCTGGAAGGCGGCATCCGTGTGCCTTTCTTCGTGCAGTGGAAAGGGACACTGCCCGCCGGAAAGACCTACGACCGCCCCGTGAGCAGCCTCGACATCCTGCCCACCGCGCTGAAGGTAGCTGGGGCCAAGAGCATCGCCCCGCAGCCGCTCGATGGCGTGAACCTCATCCCCTTCCTCAAGGGCGAGAAGACCGGCGACCCGCACGAGGTCCTCTTCTGGCGGATGAAAGCCCGCAGCATCTGGGCCGTGCGCAGCGGCGACCACAAGCTCGTCATGCAGCGCACCAGGACCCCTTGCCTCTACGACCTCAAACAAGACATCGGCGAAACCACCGACCTTGCCGGGAAACTCCCCGCTGTCCGCGACCGCTTGCAAGCCGCTTATGACAGTTGGGCCGCCACGCTGCCGGAACCGCTCTGGGATGTGAACGGGGAAGACGACAGGCCAGCCAAACGGAAGAAGCCATGAAGCGCATCCTCACTCGCCTTCTTTCGTCATTCGCCATCACGGCCTGGTCATTTGCTGCCGAGCGGCCGAACGTCATCATCCTCCTCACCGACAATGGCGGCACGGGTGGCGTGCGCATTCACAACTCCGGCATGAGGGGCAACAAAGGCGACGCCTACGAGGGCGGGCATCGCGTGCCGTGCTTCATCCGCTGGCCCGCAGGCGGTCTCGGTGGCGGGCGCGATGTCGGTGGCCTCACCGCCCACCTCGATCTGCTGCCCACGCTCGCGGAACTCTGCGGCCTCACCGCGCATTTGCCTCAAGGACTCGACGGGCACTCGCTCGTGCCGCTGCTGCGTGGAAAAGCCGGCACCGCGCCGGATCGCTTCCTCTTTGTGCGCCACGACTCGGCCATCAAAGACGATCCACGGCACCGCCCCGACCCGTTTCACGATGCCGCCGCGCTGCATCAGCAATGGCGGCTCATTGGCGGACGCGAGCTGTATGACATCCAAGACGACCCCGGCCAGCGGCATGATGTTTCCGCGCAACATCCCGCCATCGTCGCGAAACTCCGCAGCGCTCAGGAGGAGTTTTGGCCGAAAGTTTATCCCGCGAACTATCAGCGCCGCCGTCCTGTGATCATCGGCAGCGAGGAAGTCATTCTTACTCCGCTGGACGCCCGCCCCACGACGACCGACAGCATCGCGCAACAAGCGCAGGTGCGTCAGGGCCGCCCCAGCTTCGGCGAATGGCGCATCCATCTCACCCAAGCCGCCATCGTGCACCTCGAAGCCCGCCGCTGGCCGCGCGAAACCGGCGCGGCACTTACCGCATCACTGCCTGCCCACAGCGGTCCCTTCGTGAAGCGTCCACCGGGCAAAGCGATCCCCATCCACGCCCTCCGCGTTCGGATCGGAGAAATCGAACACACCGTCCCCGCCACGCCGGACGCAGTTTCCATCACGGTCAAGGTGCCGCTGCCTGCGGGCCTGCACACGCTCACCGCTCGTTTTCTCGATGCTGAAGGCCGCGAGATCACCGACGCCTACTTCCTCCACCTTTCGAAAGCGCAACCATGAATCGACTCCTCACTTTCCTTCTTCCCTGTGTCCTCGGTGCCTCTGTGGCCCCAACCCATGCGGCCGAGCCACCCAAGCCCAACATCCTCATCATCCTCACCGACGACCAAGGATACGGCGATCTCGGCTGCTACGGGTTGACCGCCGCGAAGACCCCGCACCTCGACACCCTTGCTGCGGAGGGCACCCGGTTCACGTCGTTCTACTCCCAGCACCTCTGCGGCCCCGCACGTTCGGCGCTGCTCACAGGGCGGTATCCCTCCCGGAGCGGAGGCTGGTCCATGCCTGCCACGGAGATCACCTTCGCCGAGCTCATGCGGAAGGAAGGCTACGCCACCGCTTGCATCGGCAAATGGGATGTCTCGAACCGCAAGGCCATCCTCGAGCGCATGCCGTTGCAGAAGGGCTTCGACTACTACTACGGCCCGCTCGGTGCGAATGACGGCGGTCGCGTCATCCTCCACGAGAACAACACGCTGCTCGGCGAGGACAAAGACCTCGCCTCGCTCTCCCGCCGCTACACGGACAAGTCCATCGCCTGGCTCACCCAGCATCAGACGAGGAACCAGGAACAAGGAACGAAGAACCCCTTCCTGCTCTACCTCTGCCACACGATGATGCACACCGTCATCAATGCCTCGCCGGAGTTTCGCGACCAGACCGGCAATGGCCTCTACGCCGACACGCTCCAGGAACTCGATCACGAATGCGGCCGCCTGCTCGCCGCGCTCGACAAACTCGGCCTGCGGGAGAACACGCTCGTCATTTTCACCACCGACAACGGCGCGTGGAGCAACGACGCGGAGAAGCAGAACCGGAAAAACGCCGCGCATGTCCCCTGGAGCAAAGGCCCGCAAATCTCCACCGGCAGCAACGTCCCCCTCCGCGAAGGCAAAGGCAGCGACTACGAAGGGGGCGTCCGCGTCCCTTGTCTCGTGCGCTGGCCCGGCAAAGTGCCCGCCGGGCGCGTGAGCGACGCCATCTTCGCCACGCTCGATTTCATGCCAACCTTCGCCGCGCTCTGTGGCTTCACGGCACCGCAGGACCGCGTGTTGGATGGTTTTGACCAAAGCGATCTCCTGCTGGGCAAGAGCGAAATCGGCAGCCGCGACCATTACTTCTACCACAGCGGCACCCACGGGGTGCGCCAGGGGCCATGGAAGCTGCTCAAAGCCAACCGCTGGCCGGCAGACTTCCGCGGCAGCTATCCCAAGGATCGCGGCAGCAATGAAGTCGAGCTTTACAACCTCGGTTCCGACCTCAGCGAGACGAAAAACCTCGCCGCGCAGCATCCCGAGATCGTTGCCCGGCTCAGCGCCTTGAAACTGCCGGAGGAAAAGGTTGCGGAAGCAAAAACCGCCGCGCCCCAGCCCGCCGGGAAAGCCAAAGGCAAAGCCAAGGCGACCGCACCAAGCAGCACCAAAGCCGCGCCAACCTTTCCCAGCCGCTCCGATTCCATCCTCAACTACCGCGAAACAGCTCCCGAGTATGTCTTCGATACCATCCCGTTTTGGTGGAAGGGCGAGTTTCATCTCTTCTACCTCAATGGCGTGACCAATGACGCGGGCGAGAAGATCGGCGTGAAGTGGTCCCACGCCAAAACCCGCGATTACGTGCGCTGGGAAAAGCTCCCCGATGCGCTGCTGCCCGGTGACGTGGATGCCAACGTCTGGACCGGCAGCCTGATCGAGAAGGACGGCGTGTTTCACCTCTTCTACACCGGCAAGAGCCGCCCGGAAAAGCCGGACCCGAAGGGCGATCAAAAGGTGATGGTCGCCACCAGCACTGATCTCGTCACCTTCACCAAACAACCCCAGCGCACCTTCTACGCCGACGGCAAGTTTCACTGGAGCAAAGCCATCAACGGCCCGCTCAAGCAGGGCATGGGCCGCGATGAAACCTTCCGCGATCCAGAGGTGACGTGGATTCCGCAGCACAACGAATACTGGATGCTGCTGCACAGCCGCCATCCGCAGACTCAGGAGCAGCAGTTTGGGCTGTATCGCTCCGATGATCTCATCGCCTGGACGCCACGCGCACCGTTGCAGACCGTCGGCACAGGACGACGGAATCTCGACTGCCCGGACCTCTTTCCACTCGGTGGACACTGGCATCTCACCTTCAGCGGTTGCCGCACCGCCAGCGCCGACCACCCGGAAGGCCCCTTCAGCCCGCATCGCTCGTATGAGCACAACCATTTCGTTGGCAAAGTCACCTTCGATGACAAGGGCCGTGCCCTCACCGTCGCCACCGTGCGGCCCGGAGTCGGCTTCACGGACCAGGACGGCAAAACCACCGGCGGACTCGGCGGACGCGCCAGCATGGTGCGCGAGTTTTATCTCACAGAGGAAGGCCGCCTCGCCCAGCGCCCTCTGTCCGAGGTGCTTGCCGCCTTTTCCAAGACCACGCACACGCTCGATGATCTCGCCAAAGCCATCGTCACCGGCCAGCCCGAACGCACCGCCGCCGGCCTGCGCCTCACGGGTGGAAAGGAAACCACGCGCCTGCGGCTCTCCGGCGTGAGGGAGGACTTCCTCGCCGAGTTCAGCGTCACGCTCGCCGCTGATTCCGTCTTCCGCGTGAACTTCCGCCAGAGCGGCCCACAGACCTACTTCTTCGAGGCCAGCACGAAGGACAACCACCTCCGCATCGGCACGCCCTGGCATCACAGTGATTCGAACAAGGAGTTCGCCGACCGCGATTTGAAAGTGCCCGTCGGCAAACCCATCCGCGTCTGCCTTTTCGCCACCGGCGACATCATCGAGTGCTTCATCGAAGACCACGTCGCCCTCACTCTGAATGCCTACGACCTGCACGGCGACAAGCTCGTCACCCAAGTCACGCAAGGCAGCGCCACGATCCATGATTTCCGCATCGCCACGCTGAAGCCACCAATCCTTAATCAGCAATCTGATATCCGTCATCGCCCCGACGTTCTTTTCATCGTCTTCGACGACCTCAACACCTGGAGCACGCTCTTCGACAAATCGAACCCGATCAAAACTCCGCATCTCGAACGCCTCGCCGCGCGCGGGGCCTTTTTCACCCGCGCCTACTGCGCCGCGCCCGCCTGCAATCCCTCCCGCGCCGCCACCCTCAGCGGCCTCCACCCCATCACCAGCGGCCTCTACAACAACCCCGACAAACTCGAAGCCCATCACCGCGACACCGTCTTTCTGCCGCAGTATTTCCAACAGCACGGCTACCGCACCTGGGGCATCAGCAAAATCCTCCACGGCGAACCGTTGCACTCCGGCGACCCCGCCCGGCCCATTTTTCAGAAGTTCGTGCCGATGGACAAATCCTACCGTCCTGCGAAGAAACTGAACGGCCCCACCGACGGTCCGGGTCGCGCCGCCACGTACGATTGGGGCCAAATGACCAGCAAACTCGCCGACGACATCACCATCGAGCAAGCCACGGCCTGGCTCAACGAACCGCAGGCCGGTCCCGCCTTCCAGGCCGTCGGCATCTTCTCCCCGCACCTGCCGCATTATGCCCGCGCCGAGCATTTTGTTCATTACCCGCAAGAGAAACCTCTCCTCCCGCCCATGCCCAAGGACGACTTCGACGACATTTCCGCCGCAGGGCGTTCCATGTCCGATTTTCAGAAGGATTGGAACCGATATCTGTTCGAGTCGCGCGACCGTGGCGATCTTGGCCCCCTCTCGAAGCTCGTGCAGAGCTACCAAGCCGCCGCCACCTACGGCGACGAAATGCTCGGACGGTTGCTCGATGCCCTCGATGCCACCGGCCGCGCCGGCCGCACCGTCATCGTCCTCTGGAGCGACCACGGCTACCACCTCGGCGATAAGGACAGCGTGGTGAAGTTCACGCTCTGGGAGCAAGCCACGCGCGTCCCGCTGCTCATCGTCGCCCCTGGTGTCACCACCCCCGGCACGCGCATCGAGACGCCCGTCAGCCTGGTGGACCTCTATCCCACGCTCCTCGAACTCGCCGGGCTCCCCGCGAAACCCGGCCTCGACGGCGCCAGCCTCGTCCCGCTCTTGAAGAACCCATCCGTCACACATTCTCCCGTGCTCACAACCTGGTTGCGCGGCAACCACGCCGTCCGCAGCCGGGACTGGCGCTACATCCGCTACACCGACGGCAGCGAGGAACTCTACGCCGACACCGACCCGTGGAATCACACCAATCTCGCCAGCCGGCCCGGACACGCCGCCATCCTCGCCGAGCACCGCAAGTGGCTGCCGAAGAGTGAGGCTCCACAAAATACCCCGTCTCCAACCGCGCCGAAGGACAAGGCGAAAACCAAGAGCAAAGCCATCACGAAATGACACCCCACACGCTCTTTTTCATCCTTCTTGCGCTCTCTGCGCTCCTTTGCGGCCAAACCCACGCCGCCGAAGCACCGCGCCCCAACATCGTCGTCATCCTCGCCGATGACCTCGGCTGGCGGGACGGGCTTTTTCTGGCGAGTGAGTAGCAGTTCAAGTGGAGGCCAACTTTCTGTATGGTCTCCGGGATGCATACAAAATTTGTCACCGTGGGCGGCGTTCTCCCTCACCCCCTTGGTGGAGAGGGCAGGGGGAAAGGGCGCCTGTCGTTTATCCCCAGCACTCATCAGTATGGCGCGTTGCTTTGCTTTTATCGCCGCGATCGTTCTGGCGCGTGGAATAACGCCATGCAACGGCAAATCGAGTTCCTAGGCCGGGAGCGGCCGCAAGCCGGCGCCGGAGGGGCGGCGGGCGCGCTTGGCCGGGCGCAACCCGGCGGACTGCCGTGGGGCGCTGGCCAAGGCCGGTGCGCCGCTCTTGGCTATTCATGGCGAGGTGGACAAACCGGCGCCGTTGGAGGCAAAATCCGGCCCTGATGAAGACACGCTGCACCGGGCTGGGTGGATCGAGGCAACTGATCGCCGCCCAAGGCCACAACCTGTGGGAAGGCTTCTTCCAATGCGAGGAACCTGTCGCCTTTGTCAAAAACCGCGAATGACATGAAACCCACCTGCACGCTTCTCACCGTCCTGTTGCTGGTTCCGCTGGCGGCGCGGCCAGCGGATGATGCAATCAAGGCGAAGCCCAAACCCAACGTCCTTTTCATCGCGTTGGACGACATGAACGACTGGATCGGCTGCCTTGGCGGCCATCCACAGGCGAAGACACCGAACCTGGACCGGCTGGGCGCGTCGGGGGTGTTGTTTGAGAACGCCTATTGCCCGGGGGCCGCCTGCAATCCATCGCGCAGCGCCTTGTTTACGGGCATTCCCTGCCACCGCTCCGGGCTGTATTCCAATCGCCAGCAAATGCGCGAGGTGATGCCGGAAGCGGAGATCATCCCGCGTTATTTCAGCCGGAACGGCTACTGGTCGGCCGGCTCGGGGAAGATGCTGCACTACTTCATTGATGCGCCGTCGTGGGACGATTATTACCCGAACAAGGAGCGTGAAAACCCGTTTCCGCCCTGGATGGATTTCGGCCAGCGCCCCAAGAACCTGCCGCGCGCCGGAGAATGGCAATACATCGAGACGGACTGGGGCGGATTCGAAGTGAGCGACAAGGAATTCGCGGGCGATTATCTGGTTGCCGAGTGGGTGTCCAAACAACTGGCCGCGGCGCGCGACAAACCGTTCTTCCTGGCCTGCGGCATCTACCGTCCGCATGAGCCGTGGTTTGTCCCGAAAAAGTATTTCGACCTGTTTCCGCTGGAAACGATCCAGATGCCGCCGGGGTTGAAGGAAAGCGATCTGGACGATGTGCCTGCGGCGGGCCAAAAACTGGCGCGCAACCGGTATCTGGAACACATCAAGGCGCGGGGACAATGGAAACAAGGCGTCCAGGCGTATCTGGCCTGCGTGGCCTACGCGGATGCGATGGTGGGGCGCGTGCTCGACGCCCTCGAACGCAGCCCCCGCCGTGATCACACCATTGTGATGGTGTGGGGCGACAACGGGTTTCACCTCGGGGAGAAGGAACATTGGCAGAAATACACCGGCTGGCGGCCGACGGCCCGGATTCCCCTGATCGTGCGAGTGCCGAAAGGCGCGCCGGGATTGGCGGAGGGCACGCCGGCGGGCGCCCGCTGCTCGCGCCCGGTCAATTTATTGGATTTGTATCGCACCCTGACCGATTTGTGCGGCCTGCCGGAAAAGCCGGACCTCTATGGCCGGAGTCTCGTGCCGCTGCTGAAAAACCCACAAGCGCCTTGGCCGCATCCTTCGATCACCCATCTGGACCGGCCGGACAGGTACGCCGTCAGCACCGAGGACTGGCGTTACCTCCACTACGAGGACGGGGGCGAAGAGCTGTATGACCTCCGTTCCGACCGCTACGAGTGGACGAATCTGGCCGCGCGGGCCGAATTTGCGGGGATGCTGGAAACAATGCGCAAGCTGGCCCCGGAAAATCGCGCTCCGCTGAGTTCGGCCATGCTCCCCAATTCGGCCCTGACCTGGGTGCCGGCCGCCAACGGGCCTTGCCCGGCGTCGAAAACCACCACGAACGAGGTCATGGTGGCGTTCATCAACTACAGTGGCGGGCCGATCAAGCTGTTCCGCGTGGATGCGGAGGGCAAAAGGGAGCCGGCTGGCTCGCTCGCGCCCAACCAAACCAAACGGGTCCAGACCCGCACCGGGCAAGTGTGGTTGGTGACGGACCAGCATGACAAAGACTTCGGGCACTTCACGGTGGGAACAGAAGCCGCTCGGGCTGAGATTGAGGCTGCTCAGTAATGCGCGGTAAATTCGGATACCACGAATCCACAATTCAACGGCCACCAAATAGCAGCAGCACAACCTATGGAACAAACGTTCATCAAGTTCACCCTGCGCTTGGCCTGCATACTGTTGTTGGCCGCGCGGCCGGTTCCCGGAGCGAATCCGCCCGCGCTGCCCGCTACCGACAAACCCAAACCTCCCGCCGCTGAGACCGACGCGCGCCTTCACGCCGATGGCAAAGGCTGGCGGCTCGACAAGGCCAGGATTACCGACCCGAAACGTCCGCGGGTGCTGCTCATCGGCGATTCGATCCTGAACGGCTACCTCAAACAGGCCACCGCCGCTCTCGAAGGCAAGGCTTACGTGGACGCCTGGGTGAATCCGTATTGCCAATCAGAACATCTTAACAAACTGCTGGCCGAGGTGCTTGCGCACGGGCCCTATGACGTGGTGCATTTCAACATGGGCTTGCACGGCTGGCAGGAGGGCCGCATCAAGCCCGGCACGTTCGAGCCGCTCACGAAAGCCTACGTCGAAGTCCTCAAGACCAACCTGCCCAAAGCCAAGCTCATCTGGGCCAGCAGCACGCCGGTCACCGCCCAGGGCAAGCCCGCCGAGTTGGAGCCCGACATCAACCCGATCATCATTGAGCATAACCGCATGGCCTCCAAGGTCATGTCGGAGATGGGTGTGCCGGTGAACGACTTTTACGCCTTGCTGGTGAACAAACGCGAGTGGGCCCGCGGCGACCGCTTCCACTGGACGGCTCCCGCCTATGAACTGCTGGCCAAAACGGTCGCGGAATCGGTGCTGCGGGAATTGGACAAGTCAAAAAAAATCGCTCCGTACAAAGTCGGCAACCAATGAAATTCCATTTGCATCTTTTGACAATCCTGCTGCTCGCGTCCATGGCGGCGCTGGCCGCCCCCGAAACTCCCGCATCACCCTTGCTCATCCAGCCGGCGGAGGGGGCGGCGCTGATGATGAGCGTTCCGCATTTTCAATGGCGGGAAGGCCCCGCGCCGAATGTGGAGGCCATGCCGGCCAGCGATATCCAGATTGCGGCGGATGCGGATTTCAAGCGCATCGTGGACGAGGACCGGCTGGCGGCGGTGATCGGCTGGTATGTGCCGGACAAGGAACTCGCTCCCGGCGCATATTGGTGGCGCGTTGGCGCGGTGGATGCCCGCGGGAGGCGCGGCCCCTGGTCGCCGGAGCGCCGCTTTACGGTTCACCAGCCGGAGCGGGTGGTGAAGATTCCCCGAAATTCGACGTTTGCCGGCATCCAAAGCCGCTTGGCCGAGGCGGCCAAACAAACCCCGGCCCTGGTGCAATTCGAGCCGGGCAGCTATCGCCTCGACCCCGGCCGCGCAACGGTGTTCATCGCCTTCACCAATGCAATCGACCTCGTCGTTGACGGCGGGGGGGCGAGCATCGTCTTTACGAGGCCGCTGGCGTTGGCGCACCTGGAGCGCGGCCGGCGGGTGCTGATTAAGAACTTCACCTTTGACTTCGATCCGCCCGCCTACACGGCGGGGCGCGTGGCGTCGTTGGATTTGAAAGCAGGGACCATGGAGGCGGAAATCCTGCCGGGACACGCCTTGCCCGATGCGTGGCCGGCTTTCAGCAGGGATACCAAAGGCATGATCACCACCGAGGCGGAAGGTTTTGCCATGAAGCGAGGCATCCAGCTCGTGGTGGCTCATGCTGGTTTTGAGCGGATGGAAGGGAGGCGCTTTCGGTTCCGATTCGACAAGGCCAGGACGGCAGGGTTGTTTTCCGTGGGCGACATTTATGTGCTGGACCCGCGCTGGATTGCCGACGCCGGCGGTCACGGCACGGCTGTGAACGGGGGCGAGGACGTGGTGTTTCTTAATCTCACGATCCACAGCGCCGCCAACGAGTGCCTGGGATCTTTCTACGCCGACCGGCACGCCATCCTTCACGTGCGCCTGGAGCGCCCGGCGGGGCGCGCCCTTTCGGTGAACAACGGCGGCAACAACCACCACAACGCCCGCACCGGGCCATGGATCGAAGGCTGCCTGTTCGAAAACTGCGGCGACGACGTCTGCCATGTCAACGGCTACGCGATGGCGGCGGCCAGCCAGCCCGCGCCCGACAGCCTGGTCATCAACCTGCACCAGCCCTACGACCAGTTTGGCAGGGAAGCCCGGCTCGATTTTCGCGACGGCGACCGGCTGCTTTTTTACGAGGAAAAAACCGGACGCCTGCTGGCCGAGCGGCGGGTGGCGGGTGTAACGCCCCAGGAAAAGACGACGCAAGTACGGCTGGACCGTCCCCTGGATGGAATAAAAACGGGAAAACTTTTGCCCAGCAAGCAGGCCAACTACGCGGTGTTGGACGACACGGCTGTTACACAGATTTTCAATGCCAGCCGGATGTGCAACCAGTTCGTCTTCCGGAACAATGTCGCCCGCAACAGCCGCCGCATCGGCGTGCTGGCCAAGGGGAATGGCGGCCTGATTGAGGGCAACCTGTTCGAGAACCTCGGCGGCGGCGGCGTGGAGTTCTGGAACGCGCCGTTCGAAGGGCTGGCCGCGGAAAATTACGTCGTGCGTGACAACCGCATCCTCAATTGCGGGCGCCTCGCGCGAAAGCACGCCGCCATCTGGGCGACGATGTTCAAGACCGGCGGCGACCAGTTGCATCGCAACCTGCTCATCGAGCGCAACGAGATCGCCGGATTCCCGCCGCCTGCCATTCTGCTGCACGACGCCACCAACGTCGTGCTGCGCGGCAACCGCATTACGGTCGCATCCGAAGCCTTTGAACCCGTCGTGTTCAGCAACACTTCCGCCGTGCGGCGGCAAAGCAACACCGTGGCGAAGCCCAAACCCTGAGTATTTCCTGAAGTTTGCCCCATGAAAACCACTTCGATTAAAACACCCTTCACCCGACGCCAGGCGCTCAAGGCGGTCACCGCCGTTGCGCTCACCCCATTGGCCAGCGGTTTCGCGGCCGACAATCCCGGCCGGATTCGCATCGGCCAGCTTGGCACTTCGCACGCCCACGCCGCCGGCAAGATGGACGCGATCCGCTCCTTGCCCGATCTTTACGAGGTCGCGGGCATCGCCGAGCCGATCGCCGGCCGACAGGCGGCCGCCGAAAAGCAAAAGTCCTATGCGGGATTGAAATGGCTGACTGAGGAAGCGCTGTTGTCCGATTCAACCGTGCAAGCCGTCGCGGTCGAGACGACGCTGGGCGATTCGGCGCGCGCCGCGCTGGCCTGCGTTCGCGCGGGCAAACATATTCACCTGGACAAACCGGGGGCCGAAACCCACGCGGACTTCAAGGCGATGCGCCTGGAGGCCGAGCGGCGGAAATTGACGGTCCAGATGGGCTACATGCTGCGCTACAATCCGGCGTTTGAACTGCTGTTCCGCGCCCGCCGCGAGGGCTGGCTCGGCGAGATCACCGAGATTGACGCCTCGATGGGCAAGTTGGCCGACGCCCGGCTCCACGCGCAACTGGCCGGCATCCCCGGCCATGGGATGTTCGAGCTGGCTTGCCACCTGGTGGATGCCGTTGTTTTTCTGCTGGGAGCGCCTGCCGCCGTTCACGCCTTCGGCAAACCGACCGGGCAGGCGCCCGCCGGACTGCCCGACAACCAGTTGGCAGTGCTTGAATACCCGAAGGCGACCGTCACGTTGCGCTGCAATCACGGCGATCCTTTCGGCGGGCCGCACCGGCGCTTTCAGGTTGTGGGCACTAAAGGCGCGATGGAGATTCAGCCGCTCGAATCGGGCCGGGGAACGCTTTATCTCCCGGAGGCGAGGGACCGCTTCAAAAAAGGCGAGAACGTCCTCGCGCTTGAAGTGCCGCCGGATCGCTACGCCGGCGAGTTCCGCGACCTGGCGCGCGTCTTGCGCGGCGAGAAATCCCTGGCCTGGTCGGCGGAACACGACATCGCGGTTCACGCCACCGCTCTCCGCTGCGCCGGCTTGTCGCCCTCCTGACCCCGGCGGATTTTTCCCACGGCTAAAACCGTGAACCAGGCCCTCGCTTTTCCGATCGCCTTGCCACGGTCGCCGCTGGCTGTTTTGCGCGCCTTCCTTTCATTGCCAAACGCTCCCCAAAGAGCATAGAATCCGCGCCAACATTAAAAGCGATATGAACGAACCGTCGGTTCATGCGGAAACGATGGCCGGCCTCAGCCGTCGCGCAGCCGGCCAGATGGTCGCTGTCGGCTCGGCGGCGCTGGCGATCGGCTCTCTCGATCAAGCGCGGGCGCAAACCAAGGAAACCTATGCCAAATTTTGAGATCACTCAGATGGAAACCCTAAGCCCGGTCGCATGTCCTTGCGGCACGGCGCGCCGGGCTTTTGCCCATCCGGACAGCGCGGCCAGCCTGCACATCACCGATATCCAGGCGGACTCGCGGACTCATTACCACAAAAAGATGACCGAGCTTTACCTGGTTTTGGAAGGGGAAGGGCAGATGGAACTGGATGGCCAGCTTTTCCCGCTCAAGCCCATGACCGCCGTCTATATAAAACCGGGATGCCGGCATCGCGCCATCGGCCGGCTGCGAGTCAACATTATCGCCATCCCGGCTTTTGACAAAAATGACGAGTGGTTCGATTAGCCATCAGCCTCGCCGGTGGCCAATGGACTGAGTTCCCGTTATGAAGCGCGAGTCAATTTTTACAAGGCACACAAGGCGGCTCGTCATCACCTCCCTGCTGTTGCCCTTGGCCGCCGCCTGGCGGGTGGATTGCTCCGCCGCTGCATCAAACGCCTCGCTGCCGGACGGGACGCGGAGCGAACAAGTGTATGAGGTCGTGGTCTATGGGGACTCCTCCGGCGCCGTCGTTGCCGCGGTTGCCGCCAAACGCGAGGGGCGCTCTGTCATCCTGGTCAATCCGACCGGCTTCCTTGGCGGCATGAGCGCCAGCGGGCTGGGGGCCACCGATTTCCTGGGCCGGCGGAACACCTTCGGGGGAATCGCTTCAGAGTTTTACGACGCGATTGCGGCGGCCTACGGGACCAATTACATCCGAAGTTTTGAGCCCCACGTGGGCCGGCGGGTGTTCGAGAAGATGATCGCGGACGCGGGCGTCGCGGTGGTTTACAACGAGAAGCTCGACCGCGCTTCTGGCAAGGGCGTGGCGATGGATGGCCGGCGCATTAAGTCGCTCACCACCCTCAGCGGCCGAACCTACCGCGGGAAGATGTTCATTGACGCAACCTATGTCGGCGACCTGATGGCGGCGGCGGGCGTGACTTACACCGTCGGCCGCGAGCCGGAGAGCCAATACGGCGAGGATATGGCGGGCGTGCGGCGCGGCGACACCAAGCCGCGCGTCCATTACACGCAGCGCGACAAAGATCATTTCGTCAAGGAAGTGGACGCCTACGTCAAACCCGGCGACCCGAACAGCGGATTGCTGCCGCGAGTGTTCAAGATCGAGAACCTGAAAAACGGGCAAGGCGACAAAAAAATCCAGGCCTACAACTATCGCGTCTGCCTGACGACCGATCCGGCGCTCCGCATCCCCATGGAAAAGCCCGCAGGCTATCGCGAGCTGGATCACGAGCTGCTGCTGCGCAACTTCGACGCGGGCGACCTGCGTCTGCCCGCGCTCATCGAGCCGCTGGCGGGCGGGAAGAACAAAGTGGACTGGAACAACATGCACGCCGTCGGTTCGGATTATCCGGGCGGGAACTGGGATTATCCCGAAGCCAGCTACGAGCGCCGCCGCGAGATCGAGAAAGAGCACGAGACTTACATCCGCGGCTTCCTGTGGACCATGGCGAACAACCCTCGCGTGCCCGAGGCCATCCGCAAGAAAACGGCGGCTTACGGATTGCCCAAGGATGAATTCACTGACAACGGCGGCTGGCCGTGGATGATATATATCCGCGAAGCCCGGCGGATGGTCTCCGATTACGTGATGACGCAGCAAGACTGCGAGGGCAAGCGCGCCGCCCCCGACCCGGTCGGGCTTGGATCGTTCGGGATGGATTCGCACGTCGTGCAGCATTTCGTCACCGAGAGCGGTCACGTGAACAGCGACGGCGTGATCTGGCGCGTTCCGCCCAGGCCGTACGGCATCTCCTATCGCTCGATCATTCCGCGCCGGGGGGAGTGCGAAAACCTGCTGTCGCCGATCTGCCTCTCGGCTTCGCACGTCGCCCACGGCTCCATCCGCATGGAGCCGGTGTTCATGGCGCTCTCGCAAAGCGCGGCCATCGCTGCCGGCGTGGCGATCGCCGAGGACATCAGCGTCCAGGCGGTCGCCTATTCAAGCCTTCGCAAAAAGCTCGAGGCGGCCGGCCAAATCCTCCCGCCTCCGGCAGCTCAAGACTCGCGCCCCAGGAACCCGCGACCATGAAAATGAAAACGAGCGCTGCGCTATTCCCGAAGACCTTGTGCTGTCTTGCGTGCCTTGTGGTGCTGGTTGGTGGCATCGCGGCCAATTCGGCAAAAGCGTTGGAGCCACCGCCCAATGCAGCCTCCGCCGGCGAATGGACCCCCCAAGCCAAACGACTGATCCTGCGCTGCCACGGCACAGCCATTTTCGAGGCCGCCGCCCACGCCGAAGCAGCGAACGCTGCAGCGGAGGCTGAGGTCAAACTCGATTTCATGGAACCCACCGGCGAGCGGATCGAGCAGCGGCTGAAGTTCACCTTGGCCGAAGCGAAGGAAGGCGTGAAGTTGTCCGACTTTTTTACGGCGCGCAGGTGGGCGGAGTATTCGACAGCCGCTTCGAGCCATTAGCCAAAAAACAGGACCCCTATGAAAAGACGGATTATCGCCTCCCTGTTGTATGGGGCATTCATCACCCTTTGCACGCCGGCGCTCGCCATCAACGTGAGCGAACTGCGTTGTGAATTCCGCCATGATCCGCTCGGCATTGATGTCGCCAAGCCGCGGTTGAGCTGGATTCTGGATGCCGGACGGCAGACGGCCTATCAGGTCGTCGTGGACGGCCTTTGGGATTCCGGCAAGGTCATGTCGGATCAATCCGTCAACGTGGAATATGCCGGCAAGCCGTTGGAATCCCGGCAGCGTTGCGAATGGAAGGTGCGGGTGTGGGACGGGGACGGAAAGCCCTCGGCGTGGAGCGCGCCGGCGTTCTGGACTATGGGCATTCTCCATCCCGAAGACTGGACGGCGCAGTGGATCAGCACAGAAGTCAGTTCCCCGCCGCCAGGCCCAGGCGACAAGCTCGCCATCATCAAGGCTACCTACGCCGCCCTCGATGGCACGGCTTCGGTGGACGTCACCGCGCATGTGGAGAAGCTGGTCAAGGATGGCCGGTTGAAGCTGCAGGTAAACCCCAAGTTGCTCGGCGGAGATCCCGCGCTCAATCACGTCAAGGAGTTGCGCGTCATCTACGAGACCAACGGGGAGCGGCGCGAAGTGGCGGCCGAAGACTTCCACGAACTAAATCTCCCGGAGCCGCGTGGATTACTGCCCAATCCGCGTGATGAACCGTATGTGCGCCGCACCTTCATGCTGGAGGAAATACCGGAGTCGGCGCTGGTCAACGTGAACGTCATGGGTTTCTACGAGCTTTACGTCAATGGCCAGAAAGTGGGCGATGACGTGATGAGTCCGGCGCTGTCCAACTATCACAAGCGTTCGCTCTACCTGACCTACGATCTGAAACCCTATTTGCGGAAAGGTCGGAACTGCCTCGGGCTTTGGTTGAGCCGCGGATGGTATTGGAAAGGGCGCAATCCCGCCGTGAACCACGACACAGCCATCGCTCGGCTGCAGCTCGACATGACCGTGAAGGGTAAGCCGATCCGGATCGGCACCGACGCCGCCTGGCGCTGCAAGTCCAGCGGGCGCCAGATCATCGGCTCGTGGAGCTGGAACCAAATGGGCGGCGAACAGGTGGACGCCCGCCGTGCGGACCCCAAGTGGGCCGATCCTGATCAAGATGACAGCGACTGGTTTCCCGTTGCTGTCGTGCCGGCACCGGCTGTTCCAGCCGATGCCCAGAAGTGCCCGAAGATGCGCGTTTTGAAGACCATGCCGGCTGTGGCCTGCGCCAAACTGGAGCCAGGTGGAGCCGGAAAGACGAAGTTCGAACTGGATTTTGGAGCCCATTTGACCGGCTGGCTGAAATTGCGGTTTCGCGGGTTGCGCGCCGGGCAAAGCGTCACCATTCAGTATGCCGACAAAAAGAATCCCTACCAGACCTTCAACCAGTCCGATCGTTTCATCTCTGCTGGAAAGGCGGAAGAAGAGTTCTGTTCCAAGTTCAACTACCATGGATTCCGTTGGGCGATCGTGGAAGGACTTGCCACGGCCCCCGAACTTGCGGATGCCGAAGCCCAGTTGATCGGCGCCGACTTTGAGTCCCGCGGCAGCTTCGAATGTTCCAGCGAACTCCTCAACCGCATGCACCAAGTGAACCTGTGGACCCTGCGGTGTCTGAGCCAAAGCGGATACCTCTCGGACTGTCCGCATCGGGAACGCTGGGGCTACGGCGACGGTCAGGTGTCCATCGAGAGCTGCATGATGAATTTCATGATGCAGCCCTTTTATGACAAATGGTCCACCGACTGGTGCGATGGCGCTGAAGCGAACGGCTACTTGCCGCACACGGCCCCCCACTACAAGTCCGGCGGTGGAGGTCCGGCTTGGGGTGGGTGCGCGCAGGCGCTGACCTGGCGAAACTACCTCTATTACCAGGACATGCGAACTCTGGAACGGAACCTCGCCGCCTGTCGCCGTCATATCGAGGCCATTGAAGTCCACGCGAAGGATGGCGTCGTCCGCGCTTTTGGCGGGAAATGGGATTTCATCGGCGACTGGGTCCCGCCGGAGCGCGGAATGGATACGAAAAACTGGCCGCCCACTCCTGCGGCGGAACTGTTCAACAACTGTTACCGGCTGTATCTGCGTGAGCAATGGGCTCGCATGGCCGATGTCCTCGGGCGCCATGACGAAGCGAAGGCTTGCCGTGCCGAATTGGAGCGCCTGCGCCCCCTCGTCCACGCTGCTTTCTACGACAAGGACAGACAGCGCTACGTTCTGGACGAACAATCCTATTACCTAATGCCGCTGATGACCGGCGTCGTGCCGGAGGAACTGCGTCCGATTATTCTGAATAAACTCGAGAGGTGCATCCGGGTCACGCGCAAGGGCCATCTTGATACGGGCATGCTCGGCACCTATTTCCTGCTGAATTACCTCAGCGAGATTGGACGCGACGATCTGGTCTTCACCATCGTCAACCAGACGACCTATCCCGGTTGGGGCTACATGCTGGAAAAGGGCGCCACGACTTGGTGGGAACAATGGAACGGCTACTACTCGCAGATCCACTCCTGCTTCACCTCACTGGACGGCTGGTTCTATCAGGGACTGGCCGGCATCCGAGCCGATCCAACCGCGCCGGGCTTTAAGAAGATCGTCATCAAACCCGCCATCGTCGGCGATCTGACGTGGGTGAAAGCGCGCCATGATTCGGCGTATGGCCGCATCGTCAGCAATTGGAAACGCGAAGGCAGGCAATTGATCCTTGACCTCACTATTCCCGCCAACACCACCGCCACGGTTTTCGTGCCGGGTGAAACAGCTCGGCAAGTGGGTCCTGGCCTTCATCAGTTCCGCACCACGCTCCCATGAAGAGCACGATCCCCATAACTCGCGTTATCAAAATTATGAAAACTGAAAAAACAAGCCGCGGCGCAAGCATCGAGCTGGGGTGTCGGCCCCGGGCTGAACGTGATCAGGGTTGGTGGACGGCTGCCGACTCAGCGACGACGGATTCCGACCGGAGACCCTGGCGAACCGCAGCTCCTATGAAGGCGTCCTGTGGCGCAACGACCCGGACCGTGGAAGGGAAGATGGCCTTTGCCCGATGAACCACCCGATAAAACCCGCCCCTGTCATGCGGCTTTTCATCCAAGGCCTCATTCTCACCTTCGCGGGTTTCCTTGTGCAGGCCGGGGCCGTTTCAAAGGCAATGCTCCAGTGGGGCGTGGGGCCTTTGGTAATGCATCCGCAGCCGGTGCTGTCACCAAATGCGGACTCGAAGTTTACCTGCGCGGTGCTCGGCAAGGAGGTTGGCTGGGAGGCGCAGAACGTCCATAATCCCGCCGCCGAGCTTTTGCTGGTGGAGAAAGGCGTGCCGCGGGCGGAAATTGTCGTGGACGGGAACCGGCCGCGCATGGTGACGCTGGCGGCGCTCGAACTGCGGCACTTTGTGCAGAAGATGAGCGGCGCGCGCCTGCCCATCGTGACTGAACCCACGGCGGGAACGCCGGTCAGGATTCACGTGGGACAAAGCGCCGAAACCGACCGCCTGGGCGTCACCGCTCAGGGTCTTGGCCATGGAGCTTACCGGATGGCATCCGGGCCGGGATGGCTGGCGCTCATCGGCAAAGATCGGGATTTTGCCCCCGGCAAAATACCCTGGCCCATGAGCCGCAAAGATGTGCCGCGCGCGGCGGCCGAGTGGGCCAAGGCTACGGAGGGAATAACGGACGCCGCCTGGGGCTTCCCCTTTGCCTCGGGCTTCAAGGCGTTCTGGAATCCCAAAGATTTTACCGCGCAGATGACAGCGCGCTACGGCGAAGACTTCTCTCGGCTGTGGAAAAATGAGCCGGGAGTCCCGGCGGGCTTTTGGAACCACGACGAAGGCGGCTCTCTCAATGCCGTATATGGGCTGCTGCGAAGTCTCGGCGTCCGCTGGTACATGCCTGGCGAACTCGGCGAGGTTATTCCCGCGCAAGCAACGATCTCCGTAAGTCCGCTCAAGGAAACCGTGAAGCCCGACTATCCCCTGCGTAACTGGACCTGGTATAACTTCGGCGGGTTCGCCTACGACGACATTATTTGGGCCCGGCGGCTGGGAATGAACTCCGGCTACGAATTGCTGGGGCCGAACACTGGCCCGCATGGGCTGGTGCATGTCCTCTCCGAGCCCGCCATGCAGAAGGCCCACCCGGACTATTACGCGCTCATCGGCGGCAAACGGGACACCGCGCACCGCGAGCGAGGCACGCCCTGCTTCAGCTCCAGCGGTTTGGAGGCGGAAACCGTCAAATACCTCCGCTTTCTGTTCGACCGCTACGACCTTCCCAGCCTCGATATCTGGCCCGTGGACGGACTGCGGCTCTGCCAGTGCGAGAAGTGCGAAGGCAAAACGGCTTCCGATCTCGTGTGGGGCTTCGCCGACCGCGTGGCCCGCCAGGTTTCCCGGACGCATCCGGCCAAACGCATCACCTGCGGCGCCTACACGTCTTACGTCGAGCCGCCGGACTCGATCAAGCAGTTCAGCCCCAATCTTTCGGTTTGGGTCGCCAATTGCGGAAGGCCAATGATGCTCGATGCCGAGCGCTGGGCCGATTACCTGGAACGGATCAGGAAATGGCGCGAGAAAGTGGCGCCCGGGAACCTTCTCCGCCTCGAAAACAACCGTTACCATATCTGGGGAGATGGAGAGCCAATTTCCTACCCGGTCCTGCATCCGCAGGGGGTGGCCCGCGACCTGAAGGCGCTCAAGGGCATTTCCCTGGGCGACACCGGCGAGCAAAGCCAGGTCGGAGGCCAATGGCGGGCGCCGGCGCTCGAACACATCACGCTCTACGTTCAGTCCCGTTTCCTCTGGGATGCGGAGCAGGATGTGGAACAGGTGCTGGACGAATACTGCTCCCTGTTTTACGGCCCGGCCGCGCAAGCGATGAAGGAGGCAATTACTTTCGCAGAGCAAAACCTCGCCTTCAAGGACCAGAGCCGCGGACGCGGGCGCGGAAACCCGGCGAACGTTTCCCTCGCGGTCAATCTCCGGTTTCGCGAACTGCTGGAGGGCGCCCGGCAACTTGCCGGGAACACGATTTACGGAAAACGCATCCAGGCCATCCTCGCGGAGCTTCAGCCAAAGGATCAGTTGCTCGAAAAACATCGAACAAGGGCGGAGGCTTTGGCTCAGGCGCGCGCCAAAGCCCCCGTGGCGGTGGGCATCGAAGGCCCGGACCTTGGCAAGGCCACCGTGTATTCATTGCAGGACAACCTGGGTGGCGGGCCGCCCGCCGCGCCGACCACTTTCCGCGTGGGTTGGGACCAGAAGGCCATCATCTTCGACCTTGTTTGCTCCGAACCCGACATGGCGAAACTGAACGTCAGCCGCGATGTTTACCATGGCGACCATGTCGTCGTTTTGCTTGAGACACCGTCGCATTCCTATTATCACCTGGAAATCAATCCGGCCGGCGTCATCGCCGAAGGCAATCCGGGACCAAGCTGGAAATCCCTGGCCGAGATTACCGCCGAGCGAGGCCGTGATTCCTGGCGGGTTCGGCTGAAAATCCCGGTCGTTAGTGAAACAGAGGCGCAATCCGACCCGAAACATCGCGTGGCAGGGGGGAAGCCCACGGCGCAGGCGCCTTGGTACTTTAACGTGGGCCGGCAGCGAGCTTTGGACCGCGCGAAACCGGAGCGGCAGGCGTTTTGCCCCACCAAGGCCGGGTGGCATATCCCGGAAAAGTTCGCGAAACTGCGGATCGAATGAGCGATAGGAAATTTCCCATGCGAGAGGTCACTGCCAGTGGCGTGGATCAACGCATCGTCCAAGCCGCTGATTGGAATTTCGATGCCATGCAACCAAGACGCTGATTAATAACGCCTCCGAGCCCTCCTCCTCGCCCTGCCCGCATACTGCGCAGCCGCGCCGGCGAGCCGCCCCAATGACAAAACGGGCCGAGGTCGGATTACAGTATTGTAATTGTATATGGGTGGACACGACAACCTACGGGAGTTACAAAGAGCGCGTGAAAGTGCTCGTCGTCGAAGACGAAAAGAACATTGCATCCTTCGTCCGTAAAGGGCTGCAGGAGGCAGGGTTCACGGTCACCGTCAGCCGCAACGGTGATGAGGCGTATTCATTGGCGCGCAGCGGCGGTTTTGATGTGCTCGTGCTCGACATCATGCTGCCCGGCCGCGATGGCCTGAGCATTCTGCGCAATCTCCGCGAAGCGAAGAATACCGTGCCGGTGATCCTGGTGACGGCCCGATCGGCGTTGAATGAGCGGCTCGAAGGTCTCAATCTCGGCGCGGACGATTACCTCGCAAAGCCTTTTTACCTGGAGGAACTCATTGCCCGCATCCATGCGGTCACCCGTCGGGCCTTGGGGGATCAGCGCACCCAGATGTCAGCCGGCGACTTGACGGTGAACTTGATTACGCGCGAGGTGAAACGCGGGGCGATGCGGATTGAATTGACCGCGCGCGAGTTCAGCCTGCTTGAGTTGCTAATGCGCTCGCCGGGGCGCGTCTATACGCGGACGCAGATTCTCGAGCACGTCTGGGGCTACGAGTTCGATCCGCAGACCAATGTTGTGGACGTGTGTATTCGCCGCCTGCGAAACAAGATTGATCTGCCGGCCGACAAAGAGCCGTTGATCGAGACGGTGCGCAACGTTGGCTACCGGTTCCGGCAAACGGAAGGGAAATGAAGACACGCTCGTTCAAGCTCAACATCACGCTGTTGTTTGTGTTGCTGGCTGGCACCGTGTTGCTGGCTTTTGGGTTTCAGTTCCTGACGGTGCTCGAGCGGATCGGTTATGAGCGCGTGGACCGCGAACTCGAGGTGTTGGCGAACTCGGAAGCGGGCCAGCCGCTCGGGCCGAATTTTGCAACCACGTTGCCGCTTTCCCTGCACTCGCGCTATGGCAACGAACCGCCCGCCAAGTTCATCGTACGAGCCTCCGACCGCGCCGGCAAGGTGCTTTACGTTTCGCCGCGCTGGCCGTTGGACCTTCCCGAAAACGGTTTGCCCGTCCTGCCGGCGGTCTCGGAAAAAGAGGAGCGGTCATCGCCGAAATCCGGGCGTCTGGGGCGCGGGCCGCGGGGGGTGAGGGGATCACTGGGGCACGCGGTGGCCATTCAAGGGCCGGTGTTCACAACCGTGCGCGCCTCCGAACAATCGTGGCGCATCGCCGCCGTGGGCAACGAGCAGGCGGTTTTTCAGGTGGGCTTGAGCCTGATGGATGTGGAATCGGACTTGCGCCGCTCCCGCAACGCGTTTCTCGTGGCGGTGCCGGTTTTGCTGGCCCTGCTGTTCGCTGCCGGCTGGGTGCTGGCGGGACGGGCGCTGCGGCCGGTCAAAGCCATCGCACAAACAACGGCCGGCATCACCGCGCACAGTTTGTCCGAGCGCGTACCGGCGGGGCGGGCCGCCCGCGAGTTTCAGCAGTTGATTGGTCTCATCAACGAGATGCTCGATCGTCTCGAAGCCAGCTTCCATCAAGCGGCCCGTTTCAGCGCTGATGCCGCGCATGAGTTGAAGACACCGTTGACGGTGCTGCAGGGGCAATTGGAAAACGCGATTCAACAAGCCGTTCCCGGCTCCGAGGAGCAGCAGCGCTACGGCGCGCTCGCGGAAGAAGTGCAGCGGCTCAAGAGCATCGTCCAGAAACTGCTGTTGCTGTCGCGCGCCGATGCCAGGCAGTTGACGTTGCACGTCGAACCAGTTGACCTGAGCGCGTTGGTGTCATCCGCGGTTGAGGACATTGGGCTGGTCGCTCCGCATTTGCGGGTGGAAACAGAAATCCAACCCGGCATTACGGTCGCCGCCGACCGCGCATTGCTGCGCCAAGCCATCGGCAACCTCACCAGCAACGCCGTGAAATACAACGAAGACACCGGCTTTGTGCGCTTGCGATTGGAAGCCGGCCCACAAGACGTCCGCGTGACCATCAGCAACACCGGCCCGGCGATTCCCGATGAGGAACGCCCTCGGATTTTCGAGCGGTTCTACCGCGCCAGCAACTCACGCAGCCGCAAGGTGGACGGCGCCGGACTGGGGTTGAGCCTCGCCCGCGAGATTGCCCGCGCCCATCGTGGCGATCTCTTCCTCGACGCGGCGGACGAGTCGCTAACTTCTTTCGTCCTGGTGCTGCCCCGCGAATGACAAACTTGTCATTTGTCGGGTAGGGCCTCTGTCATCTGCGTGGTGTTTCATTCTGCTGACACGAAGGAAGGTGAGTGCCTTCCGCGAAACGACAAACAAAACGACGAACAACTGAAAGGAACACCACATGAAGCGAATCGTAATCATCACAGCGCTGGCCCTTGGCTTGTCGGGCTGGTGCGCGACTGCCGGGGATACAGCGGCCCCCGGCCCCAAGGGGAAATCCGGCGCGGGCAAACGCGGTGCAGACGCGCAAGGCCCCGGCGGGCATCAGAGCAGCCCTCCATATATCCGGTGTGACAAGAACGGCGACGGGGTATTGTCGCGGGAGGAATGGCCGTTCAGCGCGGAGTTGTTTACCAAACTCAACAAGAACGGAAACGGTGTCATTGACGCCGACGAACGGCCTGAAAAACGCGGCAAACTTGGCAAGGGTGAAGAAGGCCATGGCAAGGGTGGGCTCGGGAAAGGTGGACGTGGCAAACGCTAAGTTGCGCCGAGACGAACCACCAACTTGATTGAACTCCTGAGAATCGAGGCACAAATGAAGACCAAGCAATTGTCCGGTGTAATTTTGGCGACAACTCTCGCCATGACTGGCTTGACCCCGGTAGTTGATGCCTTCGAGCGGGCAGATGCCTCGTCGGTTTCTAATGAGGTGGACAAACCCGTGTTGGCGGAGTTGCGCCAACACGGGATCGCACCGGCACCAGTTTGCTCCGATGCCGTGTTCGTGCGGCGCGTTTACGTGGATGTGCTCGGCACATTGCCAAGCCCGGCGGAGGTGCGAAGCTTTCTTGAAGATCGCAGCCCGGATAAACGCCGCCGGCTGATTGACCAGTTGCTGGAGCGGAAAGAGTTCGCTGATTACTGCGCGCTGAAGTGGTGCGACCTGCTGCGGGTCAAATCGGAGTTCCCAATCAATCTCTGGCCCAACGCCGTGCAGGCGTATCACCGATGGGTTCGAGACAGTCTCGCGGAGAACAAACCGTACGACCGGTTTGTGCGGGAGATTCTCACGGCCAGCGGAAGTAATTTCCGCGCGCCGCCGGTGAATTTCTTCCGTGCCGTTCGCGACCGCGAGCCGGCCACCATCGCGCAAGCCGTGGCGCTCACCTTCATGGGCGCGCGCACGGAGCGTTGGTCGCCAGAACGATTGGCCGGCATGGCGGCGTTTTTTCAGGACATCAAATACAAGAAGAGCAACGAGTGGAAGGAGGAGATCGTGTATGTGGATCTGTTGGGCGGCACGGCGCGGGACGCCGTCCTGCCGGATGGCGCGCGTGTTGCATTGAAGCCAGGTACGGATGCGCGCAGCATCTTCGCCGATTGGCTGACCCGACCGGACAATCCGTGGTTGGCGCGTAACATCGTCAACCGCATCTGGTACTGGCTGGTCGGCGTCGGTATCGTTCAGGAACCGGATGATCTTCGCCCCGACAATCCACCGGCGAATCCCGAACTGCTGGCGTTGCTGGAACGGGAGTTGATCGCGCACCGGTACGACTTGAAACACATTTACCGGCTGATTCTGAACTCGGCGACCTACCAACGTTCCTCGATCCCAACAACCGAACGGCCCGAGGCCGAACGATATTTCGCGCATTACCCGTTGCGCCGGCTCGACGCCGAGGTGTTGATTGACGCGATCAACCAGATCACCGGCACGACGGAATCGTATGTGAGCCTGATTCCCGAGCCGTGGACCTACATCCCGAAGGAAACGCGTTCCATCGAATTGGCCGACGCCAGCATCACGAGTTCGTTTCTGGAACTGTTCGGTCGTCCCGCGCGCGACTCGGGCCTCGAGTCAGAACGCAACAACTCGCCGAGCGCCGCGCAACGCCTGCACCTGCTGAACTCCAGCCATATTCGACGCAAGCTCGCCGACAGCGCCACGCTGCGCGCTCTCGCAAGAAGCCAGAACCCCGTGGATGAGTTGTACCTGACGATTCTGTCGCGTTACCCGACCGATGACGAACGAAAGATCGTGTCCGGCTACAAGCCCGGCAACCGCAACCTGACTGCGGAGTTGGCGTGGGCGCTGATCAACACCGCCGAGTTCCAGTACCGGCATTGAGGAGAACCATGAGGACAAACCACGATGATTGCCGCGATGGTTGTTTTGGCTATCACATGACACGGCGCATTTTTCTGGGACGCGCATTGGCCGGCGCGGCCGGGTTGTGTTTGGCAGACAGTCTCGCCATCCGCTCATGGGCGGCCACGCCGGCAGCGAAGATGACTGGCCAAGCGAAATCGGTCATCCAAATCTGGATGTGGGGCGGTCCGGCGCACCTTGACACGTTCGATCCGAAACCCGAAGCCGGTAACGACTACTGCGGCCCGTACAAAAAACCAATTGAGACGAACGTGAAGGGCATCAGGATCTGCGAGCAACTTCCGGAGTTGGCGAAGCAAGCTGACAAGTACGCCATCATCCGCAGCATGACTCACGGCAACAACGCTCACGAAATCGCCACCTACATGGTTCAGACTGGTCGTCCTGCCGGCGAGCGGTTGGTGTATCCGTGTGTCGGTGCGGTCGTGTCGTTCTTCAAAGGGTATCAAGCCGGTTACCGGGGACAGCTTCCGCCGTATGTGGTGTTGACCGAGCCGCAGGGCCGGGCTTCCGAGGGCGGATTCCTTGGCGCGAAATACAAACCGTTCGCCACCGGCGGCGACCCGGCCAAGACGCCATTCGAGGTGGAAGGCATCGTGGCACCCGGCATCACCGACGCGCAGCAACGGCAGCGGCGCGAATGGCTCGACCAGTTGAACACGCTCCGCCGCGCCGCGCCAAACACGCCGGCGATGAAAGCGCTGGCCCGCTCGGAAGACGAGGCGTACGACATGATTCTCGGCGGCGACGCGAAGCTGTTTGATTTGTCCACCGAGAAAGACGAACTGCGCGAGCGCTATGGCAAGAATACGTTCGGTCAATCCTGTCTTGTGGCGCGCCGGCTTGTTGAACAGGGCGTACCGTACATCACCATCAACTACCCCGGCTGGGACACGCACAAAAACCATTTCCAAACGATGCGCACCAAGCTGCCGGAGCTGGACAAAGGGATGGCGACGCTGCTCCAGGACCTTGCCGACCGCGGTCTGTTGGAGAGCACGGTCGTCTGGTGGAGCGGCGAATTTGGGCGCACGCCGAAAATTCAGTGGGAAGCGCCCTACAACGGCGGGCGCGGCCATTGGGGAAACGCCTTTTCGGCTGTCTTGGCCGGCGGCGGGTTCAAGGGCGGGCGCGTCGTCGGCAGTTCGGATGCCCGGGGCGAGACGGTCAAGGAGCGCCCCACGAGTCCGGCCGATCTCATCGCCAGCATCTACGACCGCCTCGGCATTGGTTCCGACGCCCGACTGCCACTGCCCGATGGTGCCACTGTTCCGGCAACGTCCTCCACCGCCGGTCTGCTCAAGGAGATCATCTGAGAAATGAAAACGATATTTTTTTTCTGGTTGACTGTGACCGTTGCCCTCGCGCAGGAGGAAGTTCCGCACATCGGTTACGTCTTTCCCGCCGGCGGCCAACAGGGCACGACGTTTCGAGTGCTGGTCGGCGGCCAACATCTCACCGGCGCAAACGTGGTCCGCATCACCGGCGCCGGCGTGCAGGCAAAAGTGCTGGACTACCTGCGGCCGTTGAACCAGGGCGCATTCAAGACCGTGCAGAAACAGATGCAGGACCTGCTGGCGGAGAAGAAAGAAAACCCGGCCGCGTGGACCGCCGCGGATGAGAAGCGGTTGACCGACCTCCGCGCGAAGATGACCACGTTCTACATTCGGCAATCATCCGCACCGGCCCTGGTGGAAACCGTTACACTCGAAATGACTGTGGCTCGCGATGCCGCACCGGGCAAACGTGAACTGCGACTCCAAACGGCGCAAGGCCTGACCAATCCGCTCGTCTTCGAAGTCGGACAATTGCGAGAGTACACCGAGAACTCCGGTCGCAGCATCGCGGTGGCCGAGAGCCAGAGCGGGGTTCGCCGGCGTCGGCCACCAGAGGGCACGGCGAAACCGATGCCCGGCACCATGCCGGTCACGAATGCCCTCAATGTGGAAACCACCATCACCTTACCGGCCACCCTCAACGGCCAGATTCTACCCGGCGACGTGGATCGCTACCGGTTTCAGGCGCGCCAAGGCCAGCAACTCGTTGTCGAAGTCAGCGCACGCAGTTTGATCCCCTATCTTTCCGACGCCGTGCCGGGCTGGTTTCAGGCGGCGGTCACGCTGTTAGACGGCGACGGGAAACAAGTGGCCTACGAAGATGATTTCCGGTTTCACCCCGACCCGCTGCTCCACTGCGAGATTCCCAAGGACGGTGAATACACGCTCGAAGTCCGCGATGCGCTTTACCGGGGCCGGGAGGATTTTGTCTATCGCGTCGCCATCGGCGAACTGCCCTACGTGACCGGCATTTTTCCATTGGGTGGTCAGTCCGCAACAAAGACGACGCTCGAACTCACCGGCTGGAATCTGCCGGTGACCAACCTGACCGGCATCGCTCAAGCACCGGGCTTGCGTCCGATCTTCGTGCGCAAGGGCGCGTTTCTGTCCAACCGTGTGCCCTTCGCCGTGGACACGCTACCGGAGTGCCTTGAAACCGAGCCGAACGACGATTCGGCCGGCGCGCAGCGCGTCACGCTGCCGTTGATCGTCAACGGACGGATTGATCGGTCTGGTGATGTGGACGTGTTTTGTTTCGCTGGCCGCGCTGGACAACAGGTCGTGGCCGAAGTGAAGGCGCGCCGTCTTGATTCCTCGCTCGATTCCGCGCTCAAACTCACCGACGCCACCGGCCAGCAAATCGCGTTCAACGATGACTACGAGGACAAGGGATCCGGGCTGACCACGCACCACGCCGACTCGCGCCTCAGTGCCACGTTGGCGGCGGACGGGCTGTATTACCTTTACCTTGTGGACGAACAGCAGCAAGGCGGCGTAGCGTATGGATACCGGTTGCACCTCACCACGCCACAACCCGACTTCGAATTGCGCGTCGTGCCCTCGGCCATCAACGCCCGCGCCGGCACCACCGTGCCGGTGACCGTACACGTATTGCGCCGGGATGGCTTCGCTGGTGAAATCGCCCTCGCGTTGAAAGACGCGCCGAAAGGACTCGAACTGGCCGGCGCGCGCATCCCTGCCGGTCATGACATGGTGCGTTTCACGTTGACCGTCTCGCCGAACACGCCGACAAAGCCGGTGCCGCTCAACCTGATGGGCCGCGCCATCATCCAACAACGAGAAGTCACTCACTTGGCCGTGCCGTCCGACGACTTGATGCAAGCGTTCATCTACCGGCACCTCGTCCCAGCCGAGGAATCGCTGGTGTGCGTTCTTGGCCCGGCCGAACGATTTACCGTTGGGGTGCTCGGCGCGCAATCCCTGAAAATACCTGCCGGTGGCCATGCACGCCTACCGGTGAACATTCCCGTCAGCACGTTTTGGGGTGAAGTCCAACTGGCATTGGACAACCCGCCACCCGGCCTGAGCATCACGAACAACCCGCAGGGAATCGTGTTCCTGAGCGACGCGAAAACGACCAAGCCCGGCCTCAAGGGCAACCTGATCGTCAACGTGTACGCCTACCGCGACCCCGAAACCATGAAGGGCCGCGGGCAACGCAAGAAACCGCGCCACTTGCTGACCGCGTTGCCGGCCATTCCTTTTGAGGTTGTGCAATAGCCCGTCTATCAAAGACATCACCACAAGTTTCATTATAGCTTTGTGATTCTCAATGATTGGACTCCGAGATCGCCGTGAGCTACAAAGAGCGCGTGAAAGTGCTGGTCGTCGAAGACGAGAAGAACATCGCGTCCTTTGTTCGCAAGGGGCTTGAGGAACGCGGCTTTGTCCTGGACGTCTGCCACCGCGACGACGAGGGCAACGAACTCGCCACGACACAGCGCAACGATGTCATTCTCCTCGACATCATGCTGCCGGGCCGCGATGGCCTGAACATTCTGCTCGGCCTGCGCGAACGGAATAACGCGGTGCCGGTCATCCAAGTGAATCAGAAACCGGAAACCGGCAACACCTTTGATCTCCAGCCCGGACCCCATCAGATCAAAGCGGCCAGGTAGAGAAATTGCATGACCAGACGTCTCCCAGAAATGAAACAAGGAAACCTCAACCTGCTGCGGATCTCACTCGTCATTCTGGCCGTGGCCGCGCTCAATTTGGCGGCCCAGCATCCCCGGCAAAACCTTCTCATCATCCTCACCGAAGATCAGGGCGCGCAGCTTGGATGCCTCGGCACTCCGGGACTGCAAACGCCGCACATGGACGCGCTGGTGCGATCGGGGATGCTGTTCCGCAACGCCTTCGTGGCCTACCCGGTCTGCTCGCCCTCCAAAGCCGCGATTTATACCGGGCTGCATAACCACGCCAATGGCATCCTCAATAATACGCCCAACTACCACAAGCCCGCCGGCCAACTCACAGAGGCGGAAAAGAACAATGCCCTTTACCGCCGCAACCGCATCCGCGCCGAGATTCCCACGCTAATTGAGCGCCTGAAGGAGGCGGGGTATTATCAAGGCGTCACCCACAAGCTGCACGTCGCGCCGGTCGAAAGGTTTCCTTATGATGAGTTTATTGCCGGCCAGAATGGCGAGGCGGTGGCCGGCTTCATGGCGCGTGCAGCCAAGACCGGCAAACCATGGCATCTGTTCTTCAATATCAGCGTTTCGCACCGGCCGTTTCCGAACAGCGACCAAGTGAAGATTCGCGTGAATCCCGCGGAGGTGAAGTTGCCGGCGTTTCTGCCGGACACCCCGGTGGTGCGCCAGGACTGGGCCGAATACCTGGCGGCCATCGAGGCGGCCGACCGGCTCGTGGGCGAAGGCATGGCAGCTCTGCGCGCCTCGGGCCAGGAGACCAATACCATTGTCGTCTTTCTTGGCGACCACGGCCCCTGCTTTCAGCACGGGAAGATGACCCTCTACGACCTTGGCCTGCGGGTGCCGATGGTTATCCGTGCGCCGTGGCTGCAAGGCGGCCGCCGGACTGAGGCATTGGTGAGCGAATTAGACTTGGCCCCAACCCTCCTTGACCTGCTCGGCCTCGAACCGCTTCCTATAACGCATGGACTTTCGCTCAAGCCGGTATTGGAGGGCAGGCCAAACGCCCGGGCACATGATTTCATCTTCGCCGAGATCTCCAACCGCGGCACGCTGCCCAACGACGGCATGCAGGAGCGCAGCGTTTTCGACGGGCAATGGAAATTGATTTATCGCGAAAAACTGACTCCGCCGTGGCGCCAGGTGCAGGCCGACAGCAAGGAGTGGAAACTGTGGGGCAATCGGACTTACGCCGAAACCGTGCGGGTGAAGGATCAATTTCCCGAGGCTTTCCGCATCCTTGCCGAGATGGACCCGCAAAGCCTCGGCGGCAAGGTCCCCGCGCTCGAGCTCTACGACCTGCAAAGCGATCCCGACGAAATGCGCAACCTGGCCAGCAACCCCGCCGCGCGCCCTCAGCGCGACCGCCTTTACGACGTCCTGCGGCAATGGGTCCGGGATACGGCTGATCCCGCGGTGCAACCGCCGCCCCAACCGATGGAATAATAACGGTGCATCCCCGCGTTGGCGGTGGTGCTTCTCCCTTTTGCGCGGGGTTGCGGGAATCGGTTGTCGTCCACGACGCGGGCCTGGATTTTTCAGCAACTCTGTGCCTCCCGCAGGCAGTGGAGAATGGAGCATGCGGACGTGGACGTCCGCGCTCCGAATGAGGAAGCGTTGGGATAGATCGGAGGGCGGGCCCCACAGGAGCGCGGACGTCCACGTCCGCTCTTGGAGACGCCGCGATTTCACCGGGCCTTGCCGAAGATCAAGCGCTGGTTTTCAATCAGTGGTGCGCGCGCGGGATGGCCACCGCCAACTTGGTGATGCACTGGAATAATAAGGCCAGTGACGATTCGGATTGGAACTTTGACAAAGATCGGGTAAAAGCTATTGCATATTGCCGGAGGGCACAATGATGAAAACAAAATTGGACGTGCGGTATTTGATTCTGGCCATTGCCTTTTGCTGGCTGCCGGCGCGAGCCTTCGCCGCCGCCCCCAAGCCGATGAATGTCCTGGTGCTGTATGCCGACGATTGGCGTTATGACACCCTGGGCGTCGCCGGCAACCCGGTCGTCAAAACTCCGGCGATTGATCGCCTGGCTGGCGAGGGCCTACGCTTCACTCGCAACTGCGTGACCACCTCGATTTGCGGCGTCAGCCGGGCCACCCTGTTCACCGGCCAGTGGATGTCGCGCCACGGCTGCCGGGCCTTCACAGCGTTCGAGACCCCTTGGGCGGAAACGTATCCGGGGCTGCTCCGGTCCAATGGCTATTTCGTCGGCCACGTCGGCAAGTGGCACAACGGCAAATTCCCGGCGGAGCGATTCGATTTTGGCCGCAGCTACATGGGCAAGCACTGGATGAAACTGCCTGACGGATCAACAATTCACGTCACGCAAAGGAATGAAAACGACGCGCTGGAATTCCTCCGCACGCGGCCCGCCGACAAACCGTTCTGTCTCACGGTCGCGTTTTTCGCCACGCATGCGGAGGACAGCAACCCCGAGCAATACTTGCCCCAGCCGCAGAGCCTGGAGCTTTACCGGGATATAACCGTGCCCGTGCCGCCGAACGCCACCGAGGAATCCTGGAAACGGCTGCCGCCCTTCTTCGACCAGAACAACGAGGGCCGCCGCCGCTGGGGCTGGCGCTTTGACACGCCCGAGAAATACCAAAAGATGATGAAGAACTATTACCGGCTCGCCACCGAGGTGGACACGGTTTGCGGCCGGGTCATTGAGGAATTAAGAAAACAAGGGGTGCTGGACCAAACCCTCGTCATCTTCACCACGGACAACGGTTATTTCCACGGCGAACACGGTCTGGCGGACAAGTGGTATCCGCACGAGGAAAGCATCCGCGTGCCGCTCATCATCCGCGACCCGCGCATGGCGGCAGAGCGTCGAGGAACGACCAACGACGACTTCACGCTCAGCGTGGACCTCGCGCCGACTATTCTCGCCGCCACCGGCGTGGCCGCGCCTCCCCGAATGCAGGGCCGCGACATTTCGCCGCTCTACCTGGCGAAGGACAAGCCCGCTTGGCGCACCGAGTTTTTCTACGAGCATGGCCCCATCGGCAAAGTCATACCGCCCTCGGAAGCCCTGGTCCGCAAGGACTGGAAATACATGTATTGGCCGGAGGCGAACTACGAGCAGCTTTTCGACCTCGCCGCCGACCCGCGCGAGGAGAACGACCTGGCCCGCGCCCCCAAGCACGCCGCCCGCCTGGCGGAAATGCGCGCGCGTTTCGCCGAACTCAAAGCCGCCGCGAAATGAGAGCGGCCAGGAATAATCGGCTATGAATCACACCCCTTGTTTCGCGTTGGTGGCAGCGGCGCTTTTACTGGGCGGCGGTTTGCCGCCGCCTGCCTCGGCCGCGCCCGCGCGCCTTGTCGAGCAGGCGCCAGCGGCCATCACCAACATCGCGCCGGAGGTGATCCTGGTGGACTTCGGGCGCGTGGCCTTTGGCAACCTCAAACTGTCGCCGCCAAGCAACGCGACCGGCGGCATCACTGTTCACTTTGGCGAAGCGCTGGCCAATGGAAGGATTGACCGCAAGCCCCCCGGCACGGTGCGCTACGCGGTGACCAACGCCGCGTTGAAGGCCGGGCGGGCGCTGGTCATCGCGCCACCGCCGGACAAGCGCAACACGGAAGGACAGACCGACAAGCATCCGCCAGCCGTCCGCACGCCGCCCGAATGGGGCGTGGTGCTGCCATTCCGCTGGGTGGAAATCGAAGGCTGGCCGGGCGAATTGCGCGCGACGCACATTCACAGGCGGGCGGCTTTTGCGGCGACCTGGGATGACGATGCGGCCTCCTTTCATTGTTCGGACGTCATGTTGAACCGCATCTGGGAATTGTGCCGCTACTCCATCAAGGCCACGACCTTCGCCGGCGTCTATGTGGACGGCGACCGCGAGCGTATTCCCTACGAGGCCGACGCTTACCTGAACCAGCTTTCCCACTACTACACCGACTCCGACAAACAGATGGCGCGCGACACGTTTGACTGGCTGATGAAGCATCCCACCTGGCCCAGCGAATGGGCGCCGCACATGGTCTTCATGGCGCACGCCGACTGGATGCACACGGGTGACACGCAATGGCTGGCCGCGCGCTACGAGGCGCTGAAAGCCAAACTGCTCCTGGACCGCGTTGGCCCCGGCGGCCTGGTGCGCAGCGCGGAACGGCACATGAAGCGGGAAGACATCGTGGACTGGCCGCAGAAAGAGCGCGACGGCTACGTCTTCACGCCGGTGAACACCGTGGTCAACGCCTTCCATCTCCGCGCCCTGGCGCTCATGTCGGAAATGGCCAGGGCCTTGCGGCGCGACGCCGACGCGGCGGACTTTGCGGCCCGCGAACGCCAGACCAGGGCGGCGTTCCAAAAAGAACTGTTCGACGGAGCGCGCGGCCTTTACCGGGATGGCGCCGGCGCCGACCACGCCTCGCTTCACGCCAACCTGTTTCCGCTCGCCTTTGGCCTTGTGCCCGAGGCGGACCGGGCGCGCGTGGCCGACTGGCTTGCCAACCGCGGCATGAAGTGCTCGGTGTATGCCGCGCAATACCTGCTGGAAGGGCTTTTTGAAAACGGTCAAAGCAAAGCCGCCCTCGAGCTGATGATTGCGCCCGGGGACCGGAGCTGGCGGCACATGATCGAAAGCGGCGCGACCATCACCTGGGAGGCCTGGGACCTCAAATACAAGCCCAACCAGGATTGGAATCACGCCTGGGGCGCTGCGCCCGCGAACCTGCTGCCGCGCTACGTGCTCGGGGTGCAGCCGCTCGCCCCTGGTTGGCGGCAGGCGCTCGTGCGGCCGCAGCCCGGCGCGCTTGCCTTCGCCCGCGGCAAGATTCCCACCCTGCTCGGGCCGGTGCTCGTGGATTGGGCCCGCGACCGGACTTTTACGCTCTCGCTCACCTTGCCCAAAGGGATGACGGCCCGTGTCGAGTTGCCCGCGGTGGATGGCGCGCGACAAGTCCTGCTCAACCGTCAACCGGCCGCCGCAAAGCAGGCGGGCCGCCGTTGGATTCTCGCGAACGAAGTTTCCGGCCAGGTGACGGTGGAGTTGAAATGATGGGCGCACCCCATTTCCGGAACCTGTTGATGGTTGGCTTGATCGCCGCCGCAAACTGTGGCGCCGCCCACTAACTCAACATCGTCCTCGTGATTGCCGATGACCTGGGCATGGCGATCTTGGCTGCCACGCTGACCAGCGCGTGAAGACGCCTAACCTGGACGCCTTCGCCCGCGCGCTGGCTCAACAAGCCGGCGGCAATACGCCCGTGAAATGCATCCACGCAATCGACTCCCGCACTGATTCGTCCAGACCGGATAACCGATACCCGTTTGGGATTTTCCGACGCGAAATGGGGGGCAGCTTAGGCATTTGCCGGCGCGCTGATGCGGTTCAGATTCAGTCGCCCTAACTCTGGTGTGTCCAAGCCCAGCCGCAAACGCAAGGCAATCCAATCACTCAAGGCCTCCCGCAGTTCCCGCTGGCAGCCGGAAAGCGTCTCATGTTTGGCCCAAACCCCTTGGAATCCAGGAATTTCCCCCCAGTAAGCGCCGGTGTCCTCAATGATTTCATACCGCGCCAACTCCATGGCCATCTCAATATATTGCGCCAACATAATTATCTAATTGCCTTGCTGGCATCAGGCTGCCAGAAGCAACAGGTTATGGCAACGTTTTTTCCCAGCCAAACTCGCTGGCCGCGTTTGCCTCCCTTGGACATTGACAGTTCAGCTCTGGTAGTTGATTTCGGCGGACGCCATCTCGCTTTTCAAGTTTCCACGGCTTGCCGCCAGACGAAATCCCTGCCAGTATGGACCAGTGCAAGCGCATGAAAATTATTAACCTTTTCATAGGTGGCTTGATCGCCGCCGCAAACTGTTGCGCCGCCGCCCAGCCCAAACCCAGCGTCCTCTTCATCATTGTTGATGACCTCACCGCGACGATCAGCGCCTATGGTTGGCCCGGGGCAAACACGCCCAACCTTGACCGGCTTGCCGCACGGGGAGTGCGTTTCGACCGGGCCTACGGACAGTTTTCGCTTTGCAATCCGGCGCGGGCTTCTTTCCTGACAGGCTGCTATCCCGAGCGGACCAAGGTGTTCGACCTGACCTCGAGTTTTCGCGAAACCCTGCCGGACGTGGTGACGTTGCCGCAGCACTTCAAGAACGCGGGCTACAAGACCGCCTCCATCGGCAAGGTGTTTCATGTGGGCGACCCAAAAACCACCTTCGACATCGTCGGCCGCACTCCACTGGTCCTGGATCAGAAGATTCTTGCTGACGTGAAAAAGAACGACGCTTCCGATCAACCGCGCGGCACGGGCAAAGGGCTTGATTACAACCGCTGCTATGGCGCGGCGAACCGGCCGGATGCGGACTTCACCGATCACCAGCTTGCCAGCCGCGCTATCGAGACGCTGGCGCAGTTCAAGGACGAGCCGTTTTTCCTCGCGCTAGGCTTTATCCGGCCGCATACGCCCTATGTCGCTCCGCAGTGGGCCTTCGCTGCGGTGGACCGCTTAAAGATTCGCCTTCCCCCTTTTTATCGGGATGACGGCGAGGATGTATCCAAGCTGCCGCCGGCCTCACTGCGTCCTAACAACAACGTGTTTCGCCACGAGCCGCCGACCCGCGAGCAGGCGCTCGATGCCCAGCACGCCTACCTGGCCGCAGTTCATTTTGTGGACCATCAAATTGGCCGCGTGCTGGCGGAACTAGATCGCCTCAAGCTTGCCGGCAACACCTTCATTGCCCTGACCGGTGACAACGGGTATCAGCTTGGAGAACATGGGCTGTGGGCAAAGCAGACGCTCTTTGAGGGAGGGACCCGCGTGCCGCTGATTTTCGCTGGCCCGGGCATTGCCCCCGGGGTGAGCAAGGCGCTGGTGGAACAGGTGGACATTTACCCCACGATCTGTGAGCTTGCCGCGAAACCTGTTCCCCTCAGCGTGCAAGGCACGAGCCTCGTGCCCTGGATCAAGGAGCCGGCGAAGAAAAGCCGGATTGCTGTCTTCAGCACGATGATCGCCGCGCACACGCAGCACCTCGGCCACAGCGCCCGCAACGGACGCTTCCGCTACATCGAGTGGGACGGCGGCAAAAGTGGGGTTCATCTCTACGACCTGGTCAACGATCCCCATGAGCTGCAAAATCTCGCCGGCCAGCCGGAACACCTGGCCATGCAGCGGCGGCTCCAGGGTTTATTGCGGGAACACCTCGCCCGCGCCGCTGGCAAATCAGCGCCGCTGGCTCGGGAGACGCAGTGAACAATCAAAGCGAAAGCTATGAAACAACATCCGATAATCCTGACCTTTCTGCTCCTCGCGCCGCCGGCCGCGCTGCCCGCTGCCGAGACGCCGGCTGGGAAGCCCAACGTCATTCTCATTTACACCGACGACCACGGCTGGGCGGACCTGGGCGCACAGGGCGCGGACCAGGACATCCGCACGCCGAATCTTGACCAAATGGCCAAGGACGGGGTGCGCTTCACGCGGGGATATGTCACCGCGCCGCAGTGCATGCCGTCGCGGGCGGGAGTCATCACCGGGCGTTACCAACAGCGCTTCGGCGTGGAGGACAACAGCAAGGGCCCGCTGCCGCTGGCGGAACTGACCATCGCCGAGCGCCTCAAAGCCGCGGGCTACCTCAGCGGTTTTGTCGGCAAGTCCCACCTCGACATCGGCGGCGCCAAGGGCGAGTCCAAAGCCTTTCGGTTGTTGCCGGATCACCTGCCGCACCATCAAGGCTTCGAGGAATACTGGCGCGGCGAAATGCGCCAGTTCCATGCCTCGCACGACCTGGCAGGCAAGCCGTTCGCTGATGCGCCGCATGTCGTTATGGACAACCGCTTCCGCGTGGTAGTGCAGACCGAGGCCGCCCTCTCCTTCCTGGCCCGCCGCGCCGCCAAGCCGGAACAGCCGTGGTTTCTTTACTTGGCCTGGTATGCGCCTCATGTGCCTTTGGAGTCGCCGGAGCCCTGGTTCTCGCAAACCCCCGCGCACCTGCCAGAAAAGCGCCGCCAAGCGCTGGCCATGATTGCCGCGATGGACGAGGGACTGGGCCGCCTCCGCGCAAAACTCAAGGAAATGGGACAGGAACAAAAGACGCTCATCTTTTTCATTGGCGACAACGGCGCGCCGCTGGGCAGCGTGTGGGACGGGTCCATCAATTTGCCGATGATCGGGCAGAAAGGCATGGTGGCCGAGGGCGGCATCCGGGTCCCCTTCCTGGCCGCCTGGCCCGGCACCTTGCCGGCCGGCCTGGTTTACGACCATCCCGTCATCAGTCTCGACGTGGCCGCCACCGCGGTTGCCCAAGCCGGCCTGCCGCCTGACGACAAACTGGACGGGGTGAACCTGGTGCCGTTCCTCACCGGCGAGAAAAAATCCGCGCCGCATGAAACCCTTTACTGGCGCTGGGCCTCGCAGTCCGCGGTGCTGGAGATGCCGCACAAGCTCATCAAGCTCGGCAACCGCCCCCCGCTGCTTTTCGACCTCACGCAACCCGACGGCGAGAACATCGAGCGCAATCTCGCGGCCCAGCATCCCGAAATTGTCGCGCGTCTGGAAAAGAAGCTGCAAACCTGGGCGGCCGCCTTGCAGCCGCCCGGGCTGGCCACGAATGACTCCGCGTTCCACCGCCACCACGAGGAGCTTTTCACGGAGCACCGCATCCTGCCCCCCGCCGGCGCCGAGCCCGCAACGGCAAAAGAGAAACCCGCGGCCAAAGCCGCTCCGGCGGGCAGCGTCCAGGGCTGGGTTTGCCGAAACGGCGCGTTAGCCGTCAAAGAGGGCGCCCTTCTCATCACTCCCCTTGCCACCAATGCGCCCCATGCGCGCCCATTCATATCCAAGAATGAACTGGACCTGCCCGGTCCGGTGACGGCCATTCTGCGTGTCCGCGCGCAAAAAGGCGGCCCAAGCACCATCACCTGGCGCACCAAACAACAGCCGGATTTCGTCCCGGAAAACTCCGCCGCTTTCGAGTGGCCCGCCGCGACCGAATGGCAGGAGGTCAAAGTGGAGCTGCCGGCGAGGGGCCGCCTGCTCCATTTGCGCGTCAATCCCGGCAAGGAAACCGCCGGCCTGGCGGTGCAGTCCATCGAATTGCGCGGGCAGGCAGGCAAAACCAATAGCTGGCGGTTTCAGGGCACGCCCTGAAATGTTCCTGCCCATGAGCCCTCAGGCTGTAAACGCCGAGGCAGTGCATCCCCAGTTTGGGGGTGGCAATCCGGCGCTCGGATCACCGGTTGAAAACCAGCGCTTGGCCTTCGGCAAGGCCTGGTGGAAAACTCAGGCTTGCAGCGTGGGCTGCAACCGGTTCCCGCCACCCCGCGTAAAAGGGCGAAGAACCACCGACAACTCGGCAAGGCACCGGCGATGGCATGACACAAACCGCGCTTGAGGCTGCCATTGCGGGGTGAAATTCCAGGCGCTTGTATCGAGCCGGTAAATGGTGAATACTGCCCGCATGACACGCGCGATAATGCATATTGCCCTGGTTATTGCGGCATTGGCCATCGGCGCGGCCCTGGCTGGCGGCCAACCGCGGACGGCGGATTCCGCCGAGGCCCGCTTTGCCGCGATGTCCCCCGCCGAAGTGCGCGCCTATGAGCTGGAGGTGGCGTGGCGTGTGGCCGATTTGGCCCTCATCCCGCCAACGCTCAACACCACGCCGCTGCCGCAATACGATTACGACCAGCTCGATTACGGCATGACCATCGGCATCGAGCGCACCCCCAAAGGCCGGCTGTGGGCCTGCTGGGTGGCGGGCGGCGACAGCCCCAAGGCGTTTTTTGTCCTCGCCACCAGCGACGATGACGGCGAGACCTGGTCCAAACCGCGGCTGGTGGTGGACGCGCACTCGAAAAACCTGCCTATGGACCGGAGCGTCCTCGTTGGCAATCTCTGGACCGATCCGCTCGGCCGTTTGTGGCTGATCTTTGACCAATCCATGGACATGTTCGATGGCCGCGCCGGTGTGTGGGTGGCTGTCTGCGAGAATCCGGACGCCGCGCAACCCGCATGGTCCGCGCCGCGCCGAATTTGGCACGGGGTGACCTTGAACAAGCCGACTGTTCTGTCCAACGGCGAATGGATGCTGCCCATCTCGCTCGATCAGCGGGAAGGTTTTGGCCCTTTCAAAGGGTTGTTCAAGGAGCTGGACCCGTTGCGCGGCGCCAATGTGTTCGTTTCCGCGGACCAAGGCGCAACGTGGCAGCGGCGCGGCGCGGCGCAGTTTCCCCATCCCGACTGGCACGAGCACATGATCGTGGAGCGCCGGGACGGCACGCTCTGGATGCTGGCGCGCACGGCGAAAGGGATCATGCAGACCACCTCGGCCGACGGCGGCCGCACCTGGGCCGCGCCCACGGAGCCCCCGGGCATCCGCCAGCCCAACGCCCGGTTCCACATCCGCCGGCTGGCTTCGGGCCGGCTGCTGTTGGTCAAGCATGGCGAGGCGGTGGATGCCCACCAGGGCCGCGTGCAGCTCAGCGCCTGGCTTTCGTCCGACGAGGGCAAAACCTGGGCCGGCGGCCTCATCCTGGACGAGCGCAAAGGCGTTTCCTACCCTGATGGCTTCCAAGCTCCGGACGGCACGATCTACATTTCCTACGACCGCAACCGCGCCACCGACGGCGAAATCCTGCTGGCCCGGTTCACCGAAGAGGACATCCTGGCAAAGAAACTTGTGGGGCCGAAATCAAAGCTGAAAATGCAGATCAGCCGCCCGTTGGGCCTCAAGCCGCCGGCCGCCAAAAGATACTGATGAGTGCTTGGGATAAACGACACGCGCCCCCTCACCCTGCCCTCTCCCCCCAAGGGGGAGAAGGAAAACGCCGCCCACGGTGACAGATTGTGTATTGCATCCCGGAGACCATACAGTAACTCCCCCGTCCGCCAAGCCGATCCAAGAAGTTCGATCAAGATCGCAAAAAACTGGAGCGATTCGTTCGCCCAAGCTACCGCGTTTGCACGACAATGTTCCGCCCCTTGTTTTCCGTCACTGGCCCGCGCGTAACAATTTCGCCGCCGTTCGCCTTGGCGCCGATGACGACGGGCATGGCGGTCTCGTTGCGCAGGACCAGGTTGCGGGCGTCCCGTTCCGGAATCGGCGCCATCCCCTCGCCCATCATCGGCGTGCCATAGCCCACGAGGATCGGCGCCGGGCGGGTGCGATTTCCCGTCGGCGATGGCTTGATGGTGATTTGGTTCCCCGAGCCTTGGATGCTCGCCAGCGCATGCACCGTCATCGCCGACTCCGCCGGCAGCAGTTCCAGATCCACCCGCGCGTTGTCCCCCTCGGCAAACAGCAACGGGCCATACTGGGCGTCGCCCCGGCAGTGGGACAGGGTCGCGCCGGTGGAAATCCAAAAGCCGCGCTCGCAGCCCAGGGCGGCGCAGTTCTCCAGCCGGACGGCGGTCTTGGTCCTCAGTTCAAAACCGCCGCGCATGTTTTTGGCGGTGCAATTTTTCAGCGTCAGATTCGTATGCGTCCCGTAAGTGCGAAAGCCATCTTCCGCCAGTGATTTCATGTAGCCCGGCATGACCTTGTTCTCGCCTTGCCGGTTTTTGGCCACGGTGCGGAAACCGACCTTGAACGCCGGCCCGTTCGTCTCGGCCAGCATCTCGGTCGTGGGGCGCATCTCGCCTTCCACGGTGCAGTCTTCAAAGCTTACGTCACTGGCATCCTGCTGGACGAAATAGCCGTGCCCGAACGCGCGCATGAAGAGCTTGCAGCCGGTGACCCGGGTGCCGCTGCCCGCGATGTGCAGGCCGCTTTTCTTGAGCGGGCCGATGACATCCGGGCCGCCCTTGCCAAACAGGTCGCCGTAACCGTAGGGAAACGAGCCGCGCACCCAGAGCGTGCAATCGCGGATCGTGTTCCCGCGTCCCGTGATGGACAGCGCGGCGCCGCCGGGCGAAACGCCGTCGCCCAGGTTCGTGAGGGTGAGGCCGCGGAGGACATTGCTGTTGCCGGCCACCACAAACTCGCTGGTGTGCATGGGCGGCCGCAGCGCTTTGCGCAGCGCGGTGTCCACCTCGATGGTTACGCCATCCAGTTGGAAGACATTGTTGCTGCCGCTGAACACCAGCAGCGGCCATTCCTGGCGCTTGCGCCGTTCCGCCATCGCGCTGGCCGGCAGGTAATCGGTGAAACGATACCAACCCGGGACCATGATCACCGTCTGGCCGCTCCGCTCGGCGCAGGCGGCCAGCTCTTTTACGCTGGAAATCATCACGCGCCCGCTCGGAGCGGCGGCGCCTGTCGGCGCGGTCGCGCCCGCCGCCAGCAACGCCGCCAGCGCCGCCAATTTATACAGGGCGCCCATTTTCGCCGGGCGATCTTTCCTCCCGCTTACTGAATGGTCTCCGGGATGCAATACCAAATTGGTCACCGTGGGCGACGTTCTCCCTCTCCCCCCGTGGGGGGAGAGGGCAGGGTGAGGGGGCGCGTCTCGTCTATCCCCAGCACTCATCAGTAACCTGGTTTTGTCCGCTGGAAACATCGGAGAACCGGATATTTTATTCGCCAACGACATCCCGCCTTCTTTTTGCGTTAACCCGTGGGTCACCCAACCACTTTCTCCCGCTCTTGGTCAACCATCTTTTGCTCATCAGCAAGGCCAATCAGCGCAATCGCGATTGAAAAAGAGGCTGTGCGGGGAGCGGGAAATGGGGCAGTCTCAAGGTCATGGCTTTGCCGCTGTCCTATAACGCGCGCAATGTGCTGGTGCGATGGCGTTCGACGCTGGCGACCATCCTGGGCGTGGCGCTGGTAGTGGCGGTGTATGTGCTGGTGCAGGCGCTGGCGGTGGGCTTGGAGCAATCCAGCGCCAACACCGGTGACCCGCGCAACATGATGATTGTCCGCAAAGGCTCCACCGCCGAGTCCTCCAGCCAGATCACCCGCGCGCAATACCGCGAGATTCTTTACCTGCCGCAGATTGCGAAGGACGAGGCCGGACGGCCGTTGGTCTCGGCGGATTTGATCGTGCTGCTGAACCTGCGGCGGCGCGGCGACAACGGCGAGGCCAATGTGTTGCTGCGGGGCCTGTCGCCGATGGGCCGGCATCTGCGGCCGCAGGTCCGGCTGGTGGCGGGCCGCTGGTTCGAGCCGGGCCGCCGGGAGGTGGTGGTCAGCCGGCGGCTGGCGGAACGCTTTGCCCATTTCGAGGTGGGGGGCCGTTTTCAAACCGCCGGCAACTGGCTGACGGTGGTGGGTTGGAGCGACGGCGGCCAAAGCGCGTTCGACTCGGAGGTCTGGATGGATGCCGACGAGGCGCGGTCCATTTTCGACCGCGAGAATTACTCGAGCGTGCTGGCCCGGGTGTCCAATCCGGCGGACGGCCTGGCATTGTCCAACCGGGTGGACACCGACAAGCGGCTTTCGTTGCGCGCCCTTTCCGAGACGGATTACTACAAATCCCAGACGATGACCGCGATGCCGATCAAGATTCTGGGCAATTTCCTGGCCACCATCATGTCGGTGGGCGCGATTTTCGCCGCCATGAACACCATGTATGCCAGCGTGGGGTCGCGCACGCGGGAGATCGGGACTTTGCGGGTGCTCGGTTTTCGGCGGCGGGCGATCCTGGCGGGCTTTTTGGTCGAAGGAGTTTTTTTGGCGCTGCTCGGGGGCGCGCTGGGCTGCCTGCTGTCGCTGCCCATGCATGGGTATTCCACCGCCACCATTGGCTTGGAGACCTTCAGCGAAACGGTGTTTCAATTCCGCATCACGCCGGCGCTGGCCGGCGAGGGGCTGCTTTTTTCGGCGGCCGTCGGCCTGGTGGGCAGCTTCCTGCCGGCGGTGCGGGCGGCGCGCCTGCCGGTGATTGCCGCATTGCGCACGGTCTGAATTGCCAGGCGCGGGGCGGTGGTTTAACCTGCTCAGGGAACAGGCAAGTCCGTTGTTGGCCGGCCTGCCGGCGGAACGGTTGGGCGAATGAACGAAGATCAAATACAGCAGTTGCGCATCAAGGCTGCCGAGCGCCAGCGGCCGCGCGGGGCCATTTGGAGCATCTGGCTGGCCATCCTGCTGCTCAGCGCCGGGGCGCTTTACCTGGCCCGGCCCTGGGACCCGGAAACAAAACGCCTCGGCGGTTCGGTCAAACCGCCCGGCGCCACCGGCAGCCCGGCGGACGCCGCCCACCCAGCGCCGGCTTCCGCCGAGGCGCGCCGGATGGCCGCGCCGCCGCTGACCGGCGCCGTGCTCACCGTCAGCGGCTACATCATCAACCGCGAGCGCATCGAGATCAGCCCGCGCTTTTTGGGCATGGTCAAATGGATCGGGGTGAAAAAAGGAGACGCGGTCACCAACGGCCAGGTGGTGGTGCGGCTGGATGACGCCGAATACCTAGCCCGGCTGAAAGAGGCGGAAGCCCGCCGCCAAAGCGCCCTGGTGGCGGTCGAGAAAGCCGAGCTGGACTACCGCCGCGCCGAAGGGCTGGTTCGCGGCGGAGCGGAGATGCAAAAGGCGCTGGATGACGCCCGGCTGCAATTGGAGGCCGCGCGGTCCGCGGTCAAGGAAGTGGAAGGGCAGATCGAGCAAATCCGGGTTTATCTGGAATGGACGGTGATTCGCTCGCCCATCAATGGCGTGGTGCTGGAGAAACTGGTGGATGCCAACGAATTGGTGACGCCGCAGAGCTTCGGCGGGGCGCGCGGACCCAGCACCGCCTTGCTGGCGGTGGCCGACCTCTCGGATTTGCAGGTGGAAATTGACCTGAACGAGGCCGACCTCGCCAAAGTGCGCCTGCGCCAGCGCTGCCGGGTCAGCCCGGAGGCCTACCCGGACAAGCATTTCGAGGGGTATGTCGCCGAGATCGCTCCCGAGGCCAGCCGCCAGAAAGGCACCTTGCAGGTCAAAGTGCAGATTTTGCAACCGGACCGCTTCCTGACCCCCGAGTTGAGCGCGCGGGTGGATTTCCTCGCCGACGATTCCCCCTCCGCGCTGCGGTAACTATTTCTTGCGGCCTTTCTTGCCGGCGGCCTTGGGCGCGTCGGGCGCGCCGCCGTCCGGCTCGCCCATCGTGTCGCCGAATTGCGCCCGCAGCCGCGTGAGTTCCGCTTTCAGCTTGGCCATGGTTTCGGCGTAAGCCGGGGCGTCGTGCAGGCTGCGCATCTGCTGGGGGTCCTTGGCCAGGTCATACAGCTCCCATTGGTTCAGCGGATAAAAGCAGGCGAGCGTGAACTGTTCGGTGCGCAGCCCGAAGTGCTTGGTGACGCCGTGGCCGGGGTCGTAGTAATGGTAATAGAGGCTGGTGCGCCAATCCGCCGGCGTTTCCCCGCGCAGGAGCGGAACCAGCGAGCGGCCATGCAGGCCGCTGGGGATTTTGCCGCCGGCGATTTCGACGAAGGTGGCGGCATAGTCAATGTTCTGCACCAGGGGGGCGAAGCGGCTGCCCGGCTTGACCACGCCCGGCCAGCGGACAATCAGGGGCATGCGCAGCGATTCCTCGTAGATGAAACGCTTGTCGAACCAGCCGTGCTCGCCGTTGTAGAAACCCTGGTCGGAGGAATAGATCACCACCGTGTTTTGGGCCAGCCCCTCTTTGTCCAGGTATTCGAGATAGCGGCCCACGCTGTCATCCACCGCTTTGATGCAGCGCAGGTAATCCTTGAGGTATTCCTGGTATTTCCAGCGCGTCAGGGCTTCGCCCTGCAAGCCGGCCTTTTCGAAGGCGGCGTTGCGAACGCCAAAAGTCTTTTCCCACTCGGCGGCGTCGGCGGGCGTGAGGCCGGCCGGGGTCTTGCCGGCGGGCAGCACTTTGAGGTCGCTGGCCAGCGTCATGTCGCGGCCAATTTCCATCTTTTGGTTCTTGGCCGCGTCCCGGCGCCCGGCGTAATCGTCAAAGATCGTGGGCGGCTCGGGGATTTGGACGTCCGCCAGCCAGCGGTAATAGCGGGGCGGCGGCGTCCAGTTGCGGTGCGGCGCCTTGTGCTGCACCATCAGCATGAACGGCTTGGTTTTGTCCCGCTGCCCCAGCCATTGCAAGCCCAGGTCGGTGATGATGTCGGTGCAATAGCCGGTGATTTTCTCTTTGCCGTCCGGCGTGAGGAAATCGGGGTTCCAGTAAGCGCCCTGGCCCGGAAGGATTTTCCACTGGTCGGTTTGCGTGGGGGTGTTGCCGAGGTGCCACTTGCCGAACACGGCGGTCTGGTAGCCGGCCTCGCGCAGCGCCGGCGGAAAAGTCCAGACCCCGGCCCGGATGGATTGGCTGAGATTGGTGACGCCGTTGGCGTGGCTGTGCAGGCCGGTGAGGATGGCGGCGCGGCTGGGGGAGCACAGGGAATTGCAGCAAAAACTGTTGACGAACAGCCCGCCAGACTCCGCCAGGCGGTCAATGTTGGGCGTCACCTTTTGCTGGCGGCAGAATTCCGAAAGCCGCTGGTTGTAGGCCCCGATGGTCTGCACCGAGTGGTCGTCGGAAAAAATAAAGAGAATGTTGGGGCGCTCGGCGGCGAAAGTTCCATTCACCCAAGCCCCCGCCGCCACAAGGCAGGTCCCCAAACCGATTCTGGTCCATTGGCTCAACATGGCGCCGACTATAGAAGCCGGCGCGGCGCTCTTCAACCGGTTATTTGCGGCGCTTCGCTGGGCGGGGCCGGGCCCGGCGGCTATTCCTCCTCGGATTGGCTCAGGCGCACCAGCACGCTGAAATCTTCCAGGGTGGTAGTGTCGCCCTTGATTTCGGTCCCGGCCGCAATCTGCTTGAGCAACCGGCGCATGATTTTGCCCGACCGGGTTTTGGGCAGCGCCTCGGTGAACCGGATTTCGTCCGGCCGCGCGATGGCGCCGATTTCCTTGGTGACGTGTTGGCGGAGTTCCTCGCGCAGGTCGTAGGAGGCTTTGACCCCGGTTTTGAGGGTGACGAAAGCGACAATGGCCTGGCCTTTAAGGTCATCCGGGCGCCCCACGGCCGCGGCCTCGGCGACCCGGTGATCGCTGACGAGGGCGCTCTCGATTTCGGCCGTGCCGATGCGATGGCCGGCCACGTTCAGCACATCGTCAATGCGGCCGACGATCCAGAAATAGCCGTCCTGGTCCTGGCGGCAGCCGTCGCCGGTGAAGTAGGCGTTTTTCACTTCGCCCCAATAAACTTCTCGGTAACGCTTGGGGTCCCCCCACAGGCCGCGCAACATGCTCGGCCAGGGGCGGCGAATGACCAGTTTGCCGCCGGTGTTGGCCGGCACGGGGCGTCCCTGGTCATCCACCACTTCCGGCAGGACACCGAAGAAAGGCAGGGTGGCCGTGCCAGGTTTGGCGGGCGTGGCGCCGGGCAGCGGCGTAATCATGATGGCCCCGGTTTCGGTCTGCCACCAGGTGTCCACGATGGGGCAGCGCCCGCCGCCGATGACGCGGTGATACCACATCCAGGCCTCGGGATTGATCGGCTCGCCGACCGTGCCGAGCAGGCGCAGGGAACTCAGGTCGTGTTTGGCCGGCAGCTCCTCGCCCCACTTCATGAAGGCGCGAATCGCCGTCGGGGCCGTGTAGAAAACGCTGACGCCGTATTTGGCGACGATGCGCCAGAACCGGTCGCCCTCGGGAAAATTCGGGGCGCCCTCATACATGACGGTGGTGGCCCCGTTGGCCAGCGGGCCATAGACCACGTAGCTGTGCCCGGTCACCCAGCCCACGTCGGCGGTGCACCAGAAGATGTCCGTCTCGCGCAAATCAAACACCTGTTTGGTCGTCAGTTTGGCGCCCAGCAGGTAGCCGGCGGTGGTGTGCAATATGCCCTTCGGCTTGCCGGTCGAGCCGCTGGTATAAAGGATGAACAGCGGATCCTCGCTTTCCATCGGCTCGGCGGGGCATTCGGCGCTGACATACTCAAGCTCGCGGTGCCACCAGAAATCCCGCCCCTCCTCGATGTGAATGTCGTTGAAGGCGCGCCGCAGCACGATCACCCGCTTGACGGTCTCGCCGAGCAAGCGGCCTTTTTCGTCGGTCAAACGCAGGGCCTCGTCCACGTTCTTTTTGAGCTGCACAATCGAGCCGCGCCGGAACCCGCCGTCGGCGGTCACCACCACCTTCGCCTGGCAATCCCGTATCCGGTCGGCCACCGCGTGGGCGCTGAAGCCGCCGAAGACGACCGAATGGATCGCGCCGATGCGCGCGCAGGCCAGCATGGCCACCGCCGCCTCCGGCACCATCGGCAGGTAGATGATCACCCGGTCGCCGCGTTTGACCCCGTTGCGTTTGAGCACATTGGCAAAGCGGCAAACCTCCCGGTGCAATTGCCGGTAGGTCAGCACCCGCTCCTCCCCCGGACGGCTGACCGAATCCGGCTCGCCCTCCCAGATAATGGCCGCGCGGTTGGCGACGGGCGTGTCCAGGTGCCGGTCCAGGCAGTTGTGGCTTACGTTGAGCCGGCCGCCCGCGAACCACTCCGCCACCGGCTCCCGCCACCGCAAAACCCGCTTCCACGGCTTGAACCACACCAGCTCCTCGCGCGCCTGCCGGCCCCAGAATTTCTCCGGCTCCTCGATGGACTCCCGATACAGCCGCCGGTATTGGGCCAGCGACTTGACGCGCGCCTGGGCGGCGAATTCCCGGGGCGGCGGAAACACCCGCTCCTCCTGCAGGACCGACTCGATTCCGGCCAAGGCCGGCAATTCCCGATGACTCATAAGCAATATTTTTGACAACTTTAGGACAAAAAATATAAGGATACCTTCACTTGTCAATTATTTATTAGAATTTACAGCGGCACCGGCGAACGGCTCTCCCTCTCCCTGAGGGAGAGGGTTGGGGTGAGGGGGAACAGCGCTGCCGAAAAACCCGCGCTGCCGATTTGTCCGGTGCGTCTCCTGACGGCTTTTTGCCATCCCGCACCTTGTTTGAATCGCCAATCTCCTTACCCCTCACCCTTTATCCCTCTCCCTTGGGGAGAGGGAACATCGCAGGCGGCGCTTTGTGCAACCGCAGCGCCCGATACCTTCGAGCGCCGGCGAACGGGTCTCCCTCTCCCTGAGGGAGAGGCGGTGCAGGGTTTAAGCCGTGAGCCCAGGCTTTTTGCCGACGAGGAACAGGCCATGGTCACCTTGGGCGTGGGCAAAAACATGGTGCGATCCATCCGGTTTTGGGCCCAGGTGTCCGGCATGATTGCCAGTGCCAGCAAGGGCGGCGGCCATGCTCCCACCGAACTCGGTCGCCTGATTCTTGGCGATAATGGGCTTGATCCTTACCTGGAGGATATTCGCACGCTCTGGCTGATCCACTGGAACCTCTCAACGAACGTTGAAGCCCCGCTGCTCGCCTGGGATTATTTGTTGAACTACTGGCAGGAAACCAAACTGATCCCCAGCCGCGCTTTGAAGGCACTGGCCCAGGAGATTGCCAAACAGGATGACAAGTTGTCGGAGGCGACCCTGCAACAGCACTTGGACACCTTTTTCCATACCTACCTCCCCACTCGCGGTCGCAAAGGCGAAGTCCAGGAGGACAACTTGGATTGTCCCCTGGTGGAATTGGAATTCATCGTCAGGGACCTGGACACCGCTCTCGATCCGGTGGAGAGAAATGGCGAGCCGATCTTTAATTTCCGTCGTGACCCCAAGCCGGAGATTTCCCCCGAGTTGTTTGCCTATTGCCTCTGCGATTTCTGGCAGAAGCGTCATGCCGCCGACGAGACCCTCGCCTTTCGGGAGGTTGCCCATGGCCGCGGCAGCCCCGGCCAGATTTTCAAGCTGCCCGAGGATGATATTCGCGAGCGTGTCGGGCGCCTGCGGCAGCAAACCGGCGGTTTCCTCTCGTTTTTTGAATCGTCAAACACCCAGCAGGTGCGCCGCGCCGGGCGCCGGGACACTACCCAACTTCTCCAGGAGGTATATGCCGTGGAGGTGGCCTATGCCTGAAAAGCGCCTTCTTGACCTGTTTGATATTCAGGCCCGTTTTTTACGGTCAGCGCAGCTTGAGCGCGATTTCCGCGATGATTCCGCGCTGGGCGGCTATGTGCTCACTGACTTCGCGCGTTCCTGTCTGGCTCGGGTGGCCACCGGTTTGAAGCCTGGCTCAGGTCAGCGTGCTTGGCGCATGACGGGCGACTACGGCTCGGGCAAATCCAGTTTCGCCCTCCTGTTGGCTCATTGGTTTGCCGGTCGCAACTCGGCTTTTCCTTCCCAAATCCGGAAAGTAATAGATTCCAGCAAGCTTGGCGTTCCCCGGCCGGACTTTGTCCCCGTCTTGGTTACCTGTTCTCGGCGGACCTTGGGGGTGGCATTGCTTGAGGCTTTGCGGCGTGCCGTGGCGGACCTGTATGGGCGCAAGAACACGTCCAAGCTCGCTCAGAAACTCAAACAGATGCTGGATGGGCCGGAACCCACGGACGACGAGGTTCTCCAGGCCATTTTGGACGCCAATTCGCAAATCATCTGCGATTCCCAGGGCCAAGGCATCCTGCTGATCCTCGATGAGCTTGGCAAATTCATGGAATTTGCCGCCCTGCACCCGCAGCGGCAGGATGTCTTCCTTCTGCAACGCCTAGCGGAGGCGGCTGCCCGCAGTGGCGATGAGCCATTGTTTGTGATCGGCCTGCTCCACCAGGGATTCAACGCCTATGCCGAGTATTTGAATCCATCGGGTCAGCGTGAATGGGAAAAGGTCGCCGGTCGTTTCGACGAGATCATCTTCCACCAACCAGTGGAGCAGATTGCCCACCTGATTTCCACCGCCTTAAACGTCAATACCGGCCAACTGTCCAAGGCTCAGGTTTCCGCCCAAAATGACGCGATGGCCCGGGCCTTGGAGTTGGGCTGGTTTGGTTCCGTGCCGGTCACCGCCTTGCAAAGCCTGGCCGCGTCGCTCTATCCGCTCCATCCCACCGTTTTGCCGGTTTTAATTCGCACCTTCCAGCGTTTTGGGCAAAACGAGCGGTCCCTGTTCAGTTTCCTGCTGTCCAATGAGCCGTTCGGTCTCATGGCTTTTGCCCATGCCCGCTTGAGTGAAGCCCAGCCTTATCGGTTGCCTGACTTCTACGATTATGTCCGGGCCAACTTCGGCTACCGGCTGGCCAATCAAAGTTATCGCAGCCACTGGAACCTCATTGATTCCTTGATTGAAAGTTTCGCCTCCGAAGACCCGCTCCAGGTCAATATCCTGAAAACGGTCGGCATATTGAATTTGCTCAATGACGATGCCTTGGTGCCCCGGGCGGATGCCGTCGTCTGCGCCCTTGCCGATGACGGTCGTTCCCTCCAGCGCCAGGTGCAGGCCGCCATCGAAAAACTCCGAACCGGCAAGCGGGTGCTTTACGACCGGGGCCAAGCCAAGGGCCTTTGCCTCTGGCCGCACACCTCGGTTGACTTGGAAAAGGCTTACGAGGACGCCCGCCGCGCCACCGCTACTCCCCGGCGCGTCGCCAGCCTCATCAAGGATTACCTCGAGTCGCGCCCCGTGGTTGCTCGCCGTCATTACATCAAAACCGGCAACCTCCGCCATTTTGAAGTGCGCTATTGTTCCGTTTCCGAGATCGAGACGGTTCTGCAAACCAATTCCACTTCGTCGGACGGCGCCATCGTTATCCCCCTGTGCGAAACGGAGCAGGAACGCGACGCCGCCCTGTTGGCGGCAACCCTCCCCGCCTTGCAAAAGCGGCCCAACTGGCTGTTGGCCATTCCCCAACCGTTGAATAATCTGGCCAGCTTGATGCAGGAAGTTCAGCGGTGGGATTGGGTGGCCTCCAATGTCCCGGAACTGAATGGTGACAAATACGCCCGTGAGGAGGTGACCCGGCAGCGGACCACTGCCCGTGCGCAACTGGAACACCGCATCCAGAGCCTCATTGGTTTCAAGCAATTGACCGGCCAAATGGCCCTCGCCTGGTTTCATCAGGGTGAACCCCTGCCGATCAGGAATGGCCGTCATTTCCTCGAGGAACTGTCGCGCCTTTGCGATGCAACCTATCCGCAAGCGCCTCGCATCCACAATGAATTGGTCAATCGCCGCAATTTAAGTTCCGCCGGAGCCGCCGCCCGCATGCGCCTCATTGAACGGATGTTCACTCACGGCAACCAGGAGTGGCTGGGCATGGACCCCGCCAAAAAGCCGCCGGAAATGTCCATGTATCTTTCCGTGCTCAAAAACACCGGCCTCCATCACAAACATGATGACGCTTGGCGCATTGGCGAGCCGCACCACAAGACCGACGAAAAAGTGGGCGTCCTGCCCGCCTTGCGCCGGATTCGGGACTTCATTCGCCAGCAGCCGGACAGCCGCGTCAGCGTCGCGCTTCTCTTTGAAGAATTACGCAAGCCTCCTTTCGGTGTGCGTGACGGTCTCCTGCCGCTTTTGTTGACCGTGTTCGCCATTGCCCATGAGCAGGACATCGCCTTTTTCAAGGATGGCACCTTCCAGCGGGAACTGACCGGAGAAATGATGCTGGTGCTTTCCAAGGCACCGGAGCGGTTTGAAATCCAGTATTGCCGCATTGAGGGTGTCCGCGCCGAACTTTTTGAAAATCTGCTCGCTGTGGTGGGGGTGGTGCCTTCTCCGGGGCATAAGCCGGAATTGCTGGACGTGGTAAGGCCCCTCTGCGTATTCGTGGCTCAGCTTCCAGCCTATGTGCTGAATACCACTCGGCTTTCGCCTGTCACCTTGGCCGTCCGTGATGCCATCCTGAACGCGCGCGAGCCTGCTGTGCTCGTTTTTTCGGATTTGCCCAAGGCCTGCGGCTTCGATGCCTTCACGGCGGAATCCGTTTCCGGCAAAGCAGCGCCGTTGTTCGTCAAAACCTTGAAGACGGCGTTGGACGATCTGCGGGCCGCTTTCCCCGAACTGCAGGATCGCCTTCGCCGGCGGTTGCGTGATGCCTTTGATTTGCCGGGGTCTTTTCAGCAATTCCGCACCGCCCTTTCCCATCGCGCCCAGCAGGTTGCTGTCGCAGTTACCGAACCGAAACTGAAATCGCTTTGTCTCCGCTTGCTGGATGACAATTTGCCGGAGTCCGAATGGCTGGAGTCCGTTGGCAGCCATTTGGCCCTTAAACCGCCTTCCAAGTGGCACGATCCCGAGGAGGATTTGTTTGTCCAGGAATTGGCGGAATTGGCGGTGCGCTTCCATCGGGTTGAGAGCATTGTGTTTGCCCATGGCAAGCCGTCCAAAGCGGGGATTGCCTTGCGCCTGGCCATTACCCAGGCCAATGGGGTCGAGCACGAGCAAGTCATCCATTTTTCCACCGACGAGGAACATAAGTTGAATCTCATCCAACAGAAGTTTGAGGCGTTGTTGTCCAAGGATCGGCGCTTGGGCCTAGCGGGCGCCTCCCGCGCCCTGTGGGCCAATCTGGAAAAGCCACGCAAACCCAAACATGAATAAGACGCCACGCCACATCCTTTGCATGTCCGGCGGCAAGGACAGCACCGCCTTGGCCCTCTTCATGCGCGACCGCGTGCCGCAAATGGAGTATGTCTTTTGCGACACCGACAAGGAACTGGACGAAACCTATGCCTACCTGAATCGAGTCGAGGCATTTCTTGGGAAAAAGATCATCCGCTTGAATGCCAAAGCCGGTTTTGACCACTGGCTGGATGTTTTTGGCGGCTACCTGCCGTCTCCCAACATGCGTTGGTGCACCAAATTGCTGAAATTGAAACCCTTTGAGGAATTTGTAGGCGAGGAAACGGTCATCAGTTATGTCGGTATCCGCGCCGATGAAAATCGCGTCGGCTACATCAGCACCAAGCCGAACATCAAAGCCGTATTCCCCTTCAAAGACCATGGCATTGACTACGCGGGCGTGATGAAGATTCTCCAGGACAGCGGCATTGGCCTGCCGCCTTACCTGAAATGGGGCCGCACGCATTCCGGCTGTTTCTTCTGTTTCTTCCAGCGCCCCATCGAGTGGGTTCGTCTGCTCGAAAACCACCCCGAACAGTTCGAGGCGGCCATGAAGTATGAAAAAGTCAGTGACGACCCCGGCAAAACCTTCACCTGGATTCAGGGCCTGCCCTTGAGCGAACTCCGCAAGCCGGAGAACATCGTTGCCATCAAACGTCGCTTCGGCGAGTTCGAGGAACGCCGCAAAGCCAATCGCGGAAACAAAAAATTGGTCGAGGTCCTGGCCGGCATGGAACCGGAAGATGACGGCCCAAAGGCTTGTTTAATCTGCCAGCTTTAGCCAGGACGCCATGCCCATGAAACAGAAACTTGCACTGACTAAAAAACTCAGTCCACCATCCGCCCGGGGCGGTGCGGGCGTTTTGCTGAAGGACTTGCGCGCCCTGATTCTTGCCGCCCGCGAAAACGTCGCGCAAAACATCAATTCCGCCTTGGTGGTTCTTTATTGGCAGATCGGCACGCGTATCCGCAAGGACATCCTCAAAGAGCAGCGGGCCGGGTATGGGGAAAAGATAGTGCACGCACTGAGTGCACAATTATCGGCCGAGTTTGGACGCGGCTTCACCAAGCGTAACCTGTTCAACATGGTCCGTTTTGCCGAGGTTTTCTCAGACGCAAAGATAGTGCACGCACTGAGTGCACAATTGGGGTGGACCCACCTGCGCCGCATCATTTACATGGATGACCCGCTCAAGCGCGACTTCTACGCGGAAATGTGCCGCCTTGAGCGCTGGAGCACGCGAACGCTGCACGACAAGATCCAGTCCATGCTTTTCGAGCGGACCGCAATTTCAAAGAAACCGGCCAAGCTGATGGCGATGGAACTGAAGAAGCTTCGCGAGGACGACAAGCTAACACCAGACTTGGTCTTTCGTGACCCGTACCTGCTGGATTTTTTACGGCTGAAAGACACTTACGCGGAGAAGGACGTGGAGGCCGCGATCCTGCGGGAAATGGAGGCGTTCATCCTCGAACTGGGCGTGGGCTTCTGTTTCGTGGCGCGCCAGTTGCGGATGCAGATTGACGAGCGCGACTACTACCTCGACCTGCTTTTCTATCACCGGAAGCTGAAACGGCTGATTGCGATGGACCTAAAGATCGGCGATTTCGAGGCCGCCGACAAAGGCCAGATGGAACTTTATTTGAACTGGCTTAAGAAACATGAGTGCGAGCCGGGTGAAACTGAACCGCTTGGCCTGATCCTGTGTGCGGGAAAGACCGCGGAGCACGTGGAATTGCTGGCCCTGGAGAAAAGCGGCATTCACGTGGCAACCTATTGGACTTCCGTCCTGCCCAAGCAGGAACTCGAGCGCAAACTTCACGAGGCCGTCCGTTTGGCTCGCGCCCGCTTGGCGCAGAAAGTCGGAATTGCCAAGCAGTTGCCCGCCCCGGATTAAGAAGCCTAGATCAAACGATCACCATGTCCACCTGGCTCAAATTCCTTCGTCATTACGGCCCGGTGCCCCGGAATGACAACATGTATGACGAGACCATTCAGCGGTCGGCTCGTCGCAGTGGCGTTGCGCCCATCGAGTTTGAGCATCCCATGCAGCCGCGCATCGTCGGCTGCTTTGACCAGTCAACCTGTGATCCAGTGTCGGTTATCCTCACGGGCACGGCGGGCGATGGCAAAACGCACCTGTGCCGCCAGGTTTGGAATGCCTTGAATGGTAATGAGGCGGAATGGGCCTCTGACAGCCCCTATTTGACCATCACCTTCCATTACCCCAAGGACCGCCAATCCTGGCCTGAATCCACAGATCCCAGCCTTTTCCGCGCCGTTAAAATTCATTTCATCCGCGATCTGAGCGGATGGGCCCCGCAGCAGGGGGCCGAATGGGATCCGGCCAAGGAGGCGTTGCTGCAAAAATTCTGCCAATCCTTATTTGACCCCGATGCCGATGAAATATTCCTTATCGCTGCTAACGATGGTCAATTGGTGGAATCTTGGCGTCGGCTCAGGGAAACGGAGGCGGTTTTGCGGGCGCGGCAATTGTTCGAGGATTTGCTCGTGGAAGATCGGCAGGAGCAATCGGGTGTCCGCCTGAAATTTTTCAACCTGAGCCGGGCAAGCTCTGCTGATTTGTTCGACCGGGCGTTGCGGGCCTTTCTGTCCCACCCCGGCTGGCAAGAACTCCAGCGGGAGGTGCCGGCGGAAAATGACGTCTTCGGCCCCAAATGCCCGATTCGCCGCAATTTTGAGTTATTGCATGTCCCATTGGTCCAATCGCGCCTTCGCTCTTTGCTCGAATTGTGCGACTACAATGGTCTGCATGTCCCCATTCGCCAGATTCTCCTGTTGCTCACCAATGCCGTCCTTGGGCATCCCGACGTGAAAGACTGTCTGATGTTGCCTGCGGACGTGCCCAAAATCATCGCTGCCGGCACCGTGTCCAAAGCCAGCCTCTATAATAATGTCTTCGGTGGCAACCTGTCCGCCATCCGACGGCAGTCCATCACCATCTTTGATTTCCTTGAACGTTTCCAGATTGGTTACGAAACCTCCAATCGCGTGGATAACATCCTGATTTTTGGGGAGGGCGACGAACACCTTGGGAAATATTTTGATGACTATGTCGCCCAGGATGCCTTTTATGGGGCCGATGCGCGGTTCTATGCCGCCAAACGGGAATACATAGAGGGAACCCAGGAAACCGACGACCGTGGCCGGGAGTTCTTGGACATGCTGGTGAGCCAGCGCCGAGGCCTTTTCTTCAAAATTCCCAAGGCCGCTGAAGACGAATTGTATCTCTGGGAATTGACCGTCTTCAAGTTCGCCGGGGAATACCTGGATTCCGTTCTTGGCGTGCTAAAGCAGCCCCAGGCGGCTGCCATCAAGCGGCCGATCCTTTCTCGGCTGGTCAAAGGCTTGAACCGGGTTTTTACCGGCATGCTCATCAATAGCGACCGTGAATTGTATTTGGCAACCAGCGGCAACTGCTCCCAGGCCAAAGTCAGCCGTATCCTGGTTGAGCGCGTTTCGGTTGATCCCAGCAAGGGCGAGAAAGTGGTGGTCCGCTATGATCAGTCCAATGGCCGGGTGCTGTTGTCGGTTTTCTTTGCCCCGGATTTGTTCGTGGATTTCAATCTCACCCTGGTTCGTTATGAGTTTCTTTCCCGCATCGCTTTGGAAGGTGCTTTGCCGGCCAGTTTTTCCAAGGAGTGCTACGAGGATTTGCTGGCCTTCAAGAGCCAGTTGATCGCCGCCTACGCGGATCGCCAGGCGGGCGAGGGGGCCGTTGCTGGAGCCGCTATCGGCTTGAACTTGTTGGCATTGACCGACCAGGGCATGCCCGATCCCAAATTTGTTGAAATCGTGCCATGACACCTTTGCCCACACCCTTGCCGCCCCCGGATGCGTTTGACCAGTCATCTTCGATGTGGGTGGATGAGGCTATTTGGGGGCATCGCCTGTATGATGAGCAGTTGCCTTGGATGGTGTTTCTGGAATTCTTGAATGTCTTTTATCATGAGTCGGCAAAAGGCCGCGCTTTCGATGAATCGGGCGGTTTCAACACTTTGAAATACCGGGCGGCCCATCGGCTTTATCTCCGCAACATCCTCTTCAATAATCCGCACCTTGCCGAAATCCGCCTGAATTACCCCAGTGACAATAGCCGTTGGGAAGAGTGGCTAAAGCGGATGAAATCCGCCCAAGGCATTGCTCAGGCGCAGTTTTCCTATCTCCGCCAGCACTTCCATTCTTTTGATGATTTCTGTGAAATCACCTCGTTGGTTCGGTCCACCTGTCTGGAAATGGATAGTAATAAGCGCTGGACCTCCAAATTCGTCTTCCCCTATGGCAAAGATTGCCTGTTTGAAGACTTGGATGCCAATGCCGCCACCAATGACCGGCGCTTTTTTGGCCGAACCGGTGAAGTGCTTTACCTGATGCTTTGCCGGGCATTGCGCAGATCAGATTTGCTGTGCGCGCTGTCTCAACGCCTGTCCAAGGCCGATTCCACTTGGGATGCCATCATCAAGTGTCTCCAACCCAACGACGACGACCAAATGAGTGGTGACCGGGCCAATGCTTTTCTGCCATACGAGCATCACCCGGCCTTTGATGCGCTGGCGGAAGACTGGCTGGCTATCTTGCGTCTCAATATTCCCGGTTTCGACGCCTTCCCGCATCTGGTCAACCTCGCCGGACTGCACCTTCTTAAGTATCAATTGACGGTTTCGCGTCAGGTTCTTGGCTTGGAGTCCCCGTTGCGGTTGATTTGCGAAATGGTTGCCCCCCGTAAAACCTTGGTTCGGGAGGTTTCCTGTGATTTGTACCAGGAAAACAATCTGCTTCCCGCCCGGGCGGTCGAGGCCTTTATCGCCAGAATTGAAGCTTCCGCCGAGTGGCAGCAGGCCCAGTCGGAAAATGGCGCGTTCGAGCGGTCTCGCAAAATTCTTCGTGAGCAGGTGCGCTGGGGCGAGGACTATGAAGGTCCGCCGGATTCCCAGCAGTTGCTGTCCGCCTTCAAACAGGCGGCCATGAAGCGCCACCGGCAGCATGTGGCCAACATCCACCGTAATTATGGCCGGGACATTGGCCTGGTCTCCCGTCGCGGCACGGTTAAATTGCGCTACGCGCCCACGGACGCCCTCCTCAAGACGCTCCTTTTTGCCAATGTGGAGAAGCGCATTGAACTCCACCAATTGCTGGCCAAGCTCCATGCTCGCTACGGATTTGTTTTTGGTGACAAGGAGGCGGAGCAGGTTTTGGGCAAAGGCGAGTTTGACAAAAAGGCATTTCAAGCGAATTCCCGGCGCTTGGAGCAGCGCCTGGGCAGCCTGGGAGTTCTGCGGCGGCTTTCGGACGGCTGCGCTTACGTTATTAATCCTTTTCACGGGGAGGCCAAATGACCACCGACGACCTCATTGGCAGAGTGGCTGCCAATTATTTGCGTGACCGGCTTTCCGAGGATGACGCCACCGGCGTTGCCCGTTATCTCCTGGATTGCCTGACGGCGGATCAAACCGCAGCCGTTGCCAAGGCAATCTTGGCCGACCCGAATTTGTCTCAGTTGGTTGAAATCAAACTTCCTTCACACTTTGTTGGCGGTCACGGTTTGCCGCCGGAAGCCCTGACCAACGAGCGGACCACTTATTTCAGAAATGCCGCCTGTGAAAAGTCTGCCTTGCTGGTGGCCAACACGGGGGATGATGAGGAGCAGTCCCTCAAGGAATTGGTTCCGATTGGTGCCCCGGAACTGACCGCCGATCCTCAATTATGGGTCAAGCTGGCTGCCGGGGGACTGCCCATCACTGAGCAGCATTGTCATTGGTGGGTAAAGGCCTTGGAAGGTTTGCTTGAAGTGCGGTCTTTTGCCCTCGATCGGTTCGCCGATTACCTGTTGCTCACCCGTGAGGCCATTCAAGATGGACACCCGATCCTGTTCGCCTTGGGTGTGGCGTTTCCCGCTCTTCGGGTCCCCAAAGACACGGCGTTCTTCTGCAATCTCAACGAGAAAACAGCGGGCCACACCTCCAAATGGAAGGCCCTTTATGCCCAGGCCATCAGAAAACGTGGCTGTTATCTCGTTAAGCAAACGCCAACCCAGGCGTTGCTTTTGGCCGATGACCTCCTCGCCGCATTCGCCAAGGTTAAGGACGCCATTCCGCTGGAAATCCATCCAACCATTAGCGCGTTTATCCAGGCCAACAGCGGGTGGAACCAGGAAGCCGACGCTCTGGCGCGCTGTGAATGGGAACTGGTCAAGCCGTTGTTTGATGGTTTGAGACGGGAGAAATTTAATCTCGGGAAGGCCACCCTTGAATTTTACGATGACCGGGAAGCCGACCTTCTCACCAGCGATGAACGGGATTACCTCAAGCGCCTGTGCGACCGCAATTGCACCGAAGCCCAGGAGGAGGACGAGGAATTTTACCGGCGGCATCGCACCGAACTGAAGGAGCAGCCCGCGCTCAAGGCCAAGTGGGACCGTTTTATTTTTGGCACCCCCATTGAAAATGAGGATTTCCTTTTGGGCATCGCGCTCGCGCTGCAATGGTTGTTCGATCAGGACATGCCCTCCTCCAAGCGCCGTCTGAAAATTTCCTCGGATCGCCGGACTAAAAAAGACCTGAAAGAACTGAATGAGGAGGCCGGTCTCTTTTTTGCCCGCCGTTATCGGGGCCTCAAATCGCTCTTTGGCAGTCGCGTCGCTTGGGATGTTGGCGATTTGATGAATTTCGAAGCCTTGAGCGACCAGTGGCGGAAGGCATCAAAGCCCTTTGTGAACCGCTCTGCCGCCAAGGCTGCCTTGCAGATCAAATTCTTGCTGGAATTGGAGGTCGAGCTTTCCGCCGGCTCCACGGAGACCTATTGCAAACAGTTCATCTGGAAGTTCAATCCTAACGCCATCGCTGGCGAGTTCGCCGGCGACTGGGCTCGCTTGGTCGAGCACCCCTTCATGCAATGCCGCGTCAACCGCGAGCCGGTCAGCGGCAAAGGCCGTTTCCAATCGTTGGACTTGCGTAATATCCACACCCTTTACCCGGCTTATGGCCAGGACCGGGGCTCCTTTGTTTCCATTTACAAAAAGGAGCATGACATTTCCCTGATCTGGCCGGCCAATTTGGCCAAAGTCCAGGGACTGGGATTGGTGACGGAGGCGGTGGCGGCCAAGCTGCTCTCCCTGTTTCAGTCCTTCCAGCAGTCCTACCACGGTGCCGTGGTTGGTTTTGATGCCGACGGGCTGGCCTGTAACCTGTTGGCCAGGCAGGCGGAGGACTTTGGCGCTCTGTTGCTTGCCATCTCCAAAGAAGCCGGGGGTGACCGGAACCGTGAATACCTCTTGCGCCCGTTGATGGAGCTTGGAACCGTGGCGGTGGATGGCGGACGGGTCACCGCCATTGTAACCCCATGGCATCCCTTGCGCCTGGCGGCGGTCGCTCGCAAGGCGGTCCAAATTGCCTCCTTGCTCCGCTATTTGCTTGCCGCCGACGAGGTGTTTTTCGGTGACCCGCCCTTGTTTTTCAAGGAGCTGGAACAGGAATTGTCCCATCCGTACTACCCGGAAATTGTTTTGGGGTGGCATGGCACCAAGCCTGAGTTGCTCTCCCTGACGGATCACCACCTCGATTATAGCCTGCATGAATCCCCCGTCATCAATAACGACGGTTTTGATGATACCAATGAGAATCCCGCCGAAACCTCGGCGCTTCTGGTCGAATTAACCAGGCGCTTTTTGGCGCTTTACCCGCATGAGCGGGCAAATCTTTCCCTGGTCCTCTTCAATTGCGATTCCGCGCGCCTGCCCTATGCCTTGGTGGATCGCATGAACGAGCTTCACGAGGATGAGGACGATATACGCTGCCAGATTTTCCTCCGCCATCGTGATGGGCAGAAATTGCGCGAGCTTTACGAAAAAATCATTGAATCGTCGGATGCCGACGCCGACACCTTTGTCTCCAGCGAGGCGGCCAAAGATTTCATGGCCCGGCTTCGCATCGCCATCATGGCGGATCAAGCGCCGGTGCCTGATCCCAAGGATGGCCCGCCGCATGATATTGTGTTCCTGCAGGATGTCATTGCCCGGCATGCTCGCTTGGAGTGGTATTCCGAACCGGCTGACCCAATTCCTGCCGATTCCTTCATCCCGGCGCGTTGGTCCCGCCGCCGTCCGGCGGCGATGGACGACATGAAATCCGTCGCCTACTTGTGTTGCCCCGTGCAGAGCCAGGAGGGCTGGTCGTTCATTACCGCTTTGACCACCTTCATGAAAGGCGATTGGGATAAGAACGATAAACGCCGTTTGCTGCCCGCTCGCCAACTCGATTTTAACGACCCCGTCACTGCCAGCATTTTCCGGGAGATTCACTACCTCGGCAATTGGATTGTGAACTTCGACGAATTACTGGACCGCCGCCAGTTGCTCAACCAGGGCGTCAAAGTCATCCGCTTCAAACAAGGCCTGACTCACGGGCGCAATGTGCTCATTTCGTCCACTGCTCCCTTGAGTCTGCTTCGGTCCATGGTGTTGGGCCGGGTGAAAGACCTGAACCTGGAACTCAGTGATTCTGAGTGCAAAGAACTGACTGAACGCTTTATCAACGATGCCAACGAGGTTTCCGGCGACATTGTTTTGCGGGCGGCCAAACGCGGCCGCAATGCCAGCGAGTTGATGGGCGTCGTCCTTAGCCGTTACCTGATCCGGCATGAGTTGGGTGCCCACCGGCGCTTTGGCTGGTATTTCCTGGATGATTACGCCGAGTGGCTTGGCCAGCGCGAGGAGCAAATCGCCGATATTCTGGCGCTCTCTCCCGAGCAAACCCCCGATGGCAGGCTGCAACTCGCGGTCATGATTTCCGAAGCCAAGTATATTGACGTCGCCAGTTTAGCCGCCAAACGAAAGGAATCCCAAAAACAGCTTCGCGATACGGTAAAACGCATTCATGACGCAATCTTCGGCGATCCGAAACGGTTGGATCGCGACTTGTGGTTGTCGCGCTTCTCGGACCTCATGCTGAACGGCATCCAATTCCCCGCCAACTCTCCCATTGATTTGGCTGCGTGGCGCCGGGGCGTGCGTGAGGGACAATGCTGCATTTATCTGCGTGGTTATTCGCACATCTTTGTGTCCGGCCCGTCCGATGCCCCGGAATGTTCGGATTTCGCTTTGGTCGCTGAGGCCGATCAATCCTTTCAGGAAGTATTCTCCCGCGCACGCCTGCGCGAGTTGGTTCTGAGTTATTGGAAGAACAACAATCCCATCCCCATCCGGCAGGCGGTCGCTGGTGAGGATATTTGGACGCCTCCCACTTACCGCAAACCATCGGAGCGGCTGCAAATCCTCCAGCCGCCGAAGAACGGCGGCAATTCATCCTCTGAGACTGGCGGAACCGTTCCCGCCGGCAGCGCCCCCGTCGCCCTCACCCACCTGTCCTCCATAGCGCGAAGCGCGGCGGAGGATCAACTCTCAACCAACGACTCTCAACGACCAACCAAATCTCAACTCTCAACCGACTCGCCAGCCACGCCTTCCCATGCGTCCCATGCATCCCACCCGTCCCATGGAACTTGGGCCTATCCGCAAATCACGCAACTGCTCGCCGACTACCATGGCGCAACTGCCGACAGCGCCGAGGATGCGGATTGGCTTAGGCAGGTGGAAAGTCTCTGCAAGGGGGCGCTTCAGCAGTTTCAACTGCATTCCAAGCTGCTGGCCAGCGTTCTGACTCCCAATGCCGCTCTGTTGAAATTCCAGGGCAGCGCCAACCTTACCGTGGAGCAAGTTCTGAAACGGCGCTCTGAATTCCTGACCACCCACAAGTTGAATGTGATTTCCGTGCGCGCCGAACCGGGAGTGGTCACCATTGCCATTGCCCGCAAAAACCGTCGCGTTCTGCATTTGCCGGAAGTGTGGAAAACATGGAGTCCCGCCTGTCCGCAAGGCAACCATGATTTGCTGATCGCCGTGCGGGAGGACGATAGCAGCCACCTGTTTCTATCGCCAAAATCCAACGCGCCCCACACCCTCATTGCCGGATCCACCGGCAGCGGCAAATCGGTGCTCATGCAGAATATCATTCTTGGCATTGCCTGCACCAATACCGCCGATCAGGCGAAGATTACTTTGGTGGACCCCAAATTTGGGGTGGATTACTTTGCCTTCGAGGGCCTGCCCCACTTGCAGGGCGGCATCATTGACGGCCAGCAGGCCGCCATCGCTGCCTTGGAGGCCATGGTCGGCGAAATGAACCGGCGCTATGCCGTCCTCAAGGAGAACAAGGTTTCCAACATCTTTGACCTGAACAAGAAACCCAATCCCACGGAACGCCTGCCGTTCCTCTGGCTCATTCATGATGAATTCGCCGAGTGGATGATGACTCCGGATTATGCGGAGGCCGTTTCCGACGTGGTGGGCCGACTTGGCGTGAAGGCTCGCGCCGCCGGAATCTCGCTTGTCTTTGCTGCCCAGCGCCCGGACGCCAACGTCATGCCGATGCAGTTGCGCGCGAACTTGGGCAACCGGCTGGTGCTCCGCGTGGACGGCGAGGGCACTTCCGAAATTGCCTTGGGCGAGAAAGGCGCGGAACGGCTCCTTGGCAAAGGCCACCTTGCCGCCAAACTCGAAGGCGAACAGAACATCGTGTTTGGCCAAGTGCCTTTCGTGGACAACGAAAGCCTGGCGCAATTCGTTGCGAGCCTCCAATAACCATATTCTCCTGCCTCGTTTTCTGAACGGCGCAAGCGTTCTGTGCAGCCTGGATTTCCAGGCCCTTACGGCAATCGGGCATTGGCGATTCCATAGTCATCTCTTCGGCAAAAAGATTTTCCACGCGCTGGGTGGAAAATTGGCCATCAAGATTGGCCGTGATTTTTCAGAGCGATAACCAGCAAGCATGGCTCATGTTGCCGAGGCTTTCCCTGAAGAACGAATTGTCTCCGCGCTGCGGAGACAATTTCTCTCCAACTTTGGGCGCGGATTTGGAAAGCAAAACTTGTTTCGGATGATTCGTTTTGCGGAAGTCTTTCCGGACTTCAAGATTGTGTCCGCACTGCGGACACAATTGGGATGGACGCATTTCCGGCAAATCATTGCGCTGGATGACCCGCTCAAGCGCGACTTTTACGCGGAAATGTGCCGCCTTGATCGGAGCGCGGACGTCCACGTCCGCTTTCTTTGTTCTCCGCCCATTATGGGAGGAACTGCGCTGGTGAAAGCCCCAAAAGGCAACAACCGGCTTGAATAACCTTGCCGCGCCGGCGGCTGCGGCTATTGGCAGTCGGCGTCGGCGAAAGTCACTTTGATCAGCGGCAGGTTGGTGCCGATCAGCAATTCCTTGCGGCCCAAACGCCCGTCGCTCAGCGCCGCATAAAGCCGGTAGGCGCCGGACGGGAGGTGAAACAGCAAGGCGCCGCTCTCCTGGCCGCCGCAGGAGGCGGCGCCGTTGATCTCGCGCCACGCCACCAGCCGCCGGCCCTCGTCCAGCACCCGCACGGCGGCGCCGATGGCCCCCTGGCGGACCTTGAGGTCCACCGCCACCGGCTGGCGGTCCGCGCGCCGGGGCAGGTCATTGAAGGCCACGACGATTTTATCCTTCAAATTAACGACCAAGTCGAGGTCGCCGTCCTGGTCGAGGTCGGCAAAGCCCGCGGCAAAAGAGGGGGTGAGCGCCTCCAGGCCCACCTGGGCGGCGATGTCCGAGAACGCGCCGTGGCCGTTGTTCAAGAGCAGGCAGCCGGGCCCGGCGGTCTGGCAAACAAAGAGGTCGGGCGCGCCATCCCCGTTGACATCGCCCCAGGCGCCGGCAAAGCAGGGGCCTTTGAGGCTGGCCAGATCGCCCGCGCGGGCGGTGATGTCGGTGAAGCGGCCATTGTTGTCGTTCCGCAGCAACCGGCCGCCTTCCGGCCCGGGCACAAACACATCCGGGTCGCCGTCGCCGTCCACGTCGGCCACCGCCAGGCCGCGCTTATAGCCGGGCGCGGCCAGTTGCAAACCGGTGTCCCGGAGGATGCGAAATTTGCCGTCGCCATGGTTGAGGGCGAGCAGGCCCTCGCCGGAGTTGTAGAAGAAATCGGCGCGGCCGTCGCCGTTGGCGTCGAACACGGCCAGGTAATCGCCGGCGGTGGCGCCGGGGCCTTTGGGGCCCAGGCCGGACGGCTCGCTGATGTCGGCAAAGCGCCCCTGGCCCGGCCCCGGATTTTGATAAAGCCGCAGACCATCCTCGCCGTTGGCCAACAGGGCGTCGGGCCAGCCGTCGCCGTTGACGTCCAGCCAGGCGGCGCCGTGAGCGGTTTCCCGCGCGGCGGCAGGGAGGCCGTCGGACGCTTTGAAACTCGCGCCTTGGTTGCGGAACAGCTTGAAATCCGCGCTCAGCAAATCGGGTTTGCCATCGCCGTCATAATCGGCCCACACCCCGGCGCGCCGGCCCGCGCCAATTCCCCACTCGCCGGCCAGCTCGCGGAATTTTCCGCCCTGGTTGAGCAGCAGGAGGCTGGCGGTTTGGCGGCAGAGGTGGACATCGGGCAGGCCGTCGCCGTTGACATCGGCAAAGGAGACGCCGCGCACGCCCCTGTCGGCGCCGGCGGCGAGCTGAATCTGCCGGAAAAAGCCATTGGTTTGGCCGCCGGCTTTGGCGGCGAGCAAGGGCGGTCGGTTGACGTTCACCGGCGGCACCTTGGGATCGGGCGCGGGCGGCGCGACGCGCTTGGAGAGCACGTCCTCGGTCAGTTTGATCAGGTCGCCCGTGGCGCCGTTGTAAGTGCGGCCCATGCGGATTTCCACATGAGTCAGGCGCCACCACACCTTCTCGCGGGCCTTGGGGTCGTCGTTGCCGACAAATTGGAACCAGCAGTCGGCCGTATGCAGCAGCGCGTCCATCCGCTTGTCCTGCTGTTTGTAAAAGATGATCGCGGGTTTGCCCGGCTCGATGAGTTCGAGCATGTAATTGGCGTGCGGCCCTGGTCCCAGGGCGATGTTCAGGTTGATTTTCGGGTAATCCAACGGCCCTTTGAGGGCGCGTTCGCCCGCCAACACCGCCGTGCGCGCCTTTTCATCCACCGTGTCCAGGCGGCCCACCACCACATGGGTGCTTTCGTTGAGCACCTCCTGCAACGAGTACATCCGCTCGATGAACGCGGACGCCGAGGAAGCGGCCAGGACCAGCGCGGCGGCCAGCGCCGCCCCGCTCCGGCGCCAAGGCGATGAACAGGCGCGTGCGCGCATTCGTTCGGCCTTCTCAATACTCGATTTCAAATTCCTCATAATCCCCCTCGGGCTTGAGTTCCTTGATCTGGACCTGGGCGACCCTGGCGGCTTTGGGTCCTGTTTTCAGCAGCGTCACCAGTTGCGCCACCTTGTCCGCCGGGCCTTCAATCATGGCGGTCACCCGGTCTTCGCCCATATTGCGGACATACCCGGTCAAACCAAGCGCGCTGGCCTGGTGCTGGGTGAAGTTGCGAAAACCGACTCCCGTCACCCGCCCCGTGATGTCCGCCTGCACGCGCTTGACACCCGGCGGCACGGGCGCCGTCACCCGCTCGAAAACCAGGCGCACGGCGGCGCCCGGCGGAGGCAGGGCTTTCAGGTTGGCGCCATAAATATTTTCCTGGGCCTGCTCGGGCCGCGGATTCTGCAGCAACGGCGAAGCATCCGTGCTGTGCAGTCCAATGATGCTGTGGGTCAGCGAGGCCTGCAACAGTATCTTGCCGCTGACCGGATCGCGCGAAGGCAGGGAGCCGGTATAAATCCACGGCCCGGGCGAGACCGGCAGGTTGGTTTTCAGATGGGTCATCAGGGCCTCGATGGGTTGCCGGACGGCGCGCCCCTGCTGTTGGTATTCCATGAACACCGCCACCTTACGGCCTTTGGGCGGCCGGCCTTGGGCGGCCGGCTGGCCTCCCCGCAAACCGATTTGCATCAGGGCCAGGTTGATTTCGCGGGGCGTCAGCTTGGTGACGAATAGCGACTCGTATTCCTTGCCGCCTTCGCTTACCAGCACGTATTCGATGGCGCCTTTGAGTTCCAGATATTTGCCCTGCTTGAGGGTGGTGGCGGGAAAACTGATTTTGCGACCCGCCGGGTCCACCACCAGCCCGGAGGCGGGCGTTTCCGCGGGCTGGCGGCCGAAAAGTTTGTCGAAAAAGCCCGCTCCCCGGCAGGTTGGCGACAAAAGGAGGACCAAGGTCAGCACGGGCAACGTGCCCCGGCAACCGGCCGGCCACCACGAAAAAAAACGCGGGCGCATACTCTTTCTCAGACTCTGAGGGCGAGCCTGACATTCAATCTCTCAGCCGTCAATGATCCCGACCGGAATTTTTCAGCGCACTTTGAATAGCCGCCGAAAAAAGGCCAGGGCGGGCACGGCCACGACCAGATAGAAAATCAGCCAGGAAGGCAGCAGGCCCTGGAAGTTGGGTAAAAAACCCAAGGCATGATAGCGGCGAAGACCAATGACGGTGGCGACCTCGCCCGCATGTTGGCGGGAGATTGGCCCATACCGCCAGCCATCCACGATGATCGGATGCGGAAACTGGTTTTCGCCCCAGCGCAAGGTCAGGGGCAGGTTGGCCGGATTTTCGAGGGTTAATGTCCAGGAGGCCGAAACTTGTCCGCTCGGTTGGTCTTCGGCGGCTTTGATCTCCTGAATCCAGCCTGTTTCGGCCTTCAGCCCCTGGACCGGCGACACCCAGGCCAGTTGGCCGGCGGCCCTCAGAGGAAAAGTCGCGGTTAACTCGAACGGCTGGCGGGCTTGAAGCCCGTGGAATTCCAGCCTTTGCCACGCCCAGGTTCCCAGCAGGGCCAGCGGCAGCAGCGCCCAACAGAGCGGCCGGATTTCCGCCCGAAGCTGTTTCAAGGCCACGCGGGCTTTGAGTTGCCGCAGCCGCCGCAATTCGGCGCGGTCCCGGCGGCGCCTGCTTTCCCGCAGCCGGACCGACAACCGCCGCTTGTCCGCCGCGCACCGCCCGAGCAGGTCCTGGTCCGTCGTGAAACGGCGAATCCCGACCAGCAGCAGCGCGGAAGACAAGGCCAGCATCAGCACCGCCAAGTCCGGGGAGATGCGCGCTGCCCAGCCGAAGAGCAGGTCGCCGACCCGGAGCCACAACTGATTCAAGGCATCCATCATGGCTTTTCCAACCGGGTTATCTTGCCCGTATGACCATCCACCCGCAGGCGCTCCCCCGGCCGCAAGCGAACGGTGGCCTCGGGGCAAACCACGGCCGGAAGCCCAAAGTCACGCGCCACAATCGCGCCGTGGGAAAGGAAACCGCCGCGCTCGATTACCAGGGCGCGCGCGTCCAGAAACAACGGCGTCCAGCCGGGATCGGTGGACGGGCAAACCAGCACATAATCGAATTCCGGCGGCGCCAACTGTTCCGGGTCCGCCAGTATCCAAGCCGGGCCCTCGGCCACGCCCGGCGACACCGGTTCGCCCTTAAGTTCCCCCGAGTCGGCGACGGCGGAGTGCAGGCCGAAATTGTCCAATTGCTCCGTATCCAGCAAAGGCGTGCCGGCCAGGTGGGCGGCGGCCTGGCGGCGTCGGCGGCGCGCGGCGATGATTTCCGCCCAAGCGTCGGCGCTAGTCCGTTCGGTCAGCGCCGATGGCAGCTCATCGAGCCGCAGATAAAAGACCTCCTGGCCCAGGCCGCAACGGCGTCCTATTTCGAGCACCGCCAGCCGAATCAATTCGTAAGCCATCATCAGCCAGTGCTTGCCGATTTCCCGGTAAGGCAGCAGGGCGCGAGCTTCGTCCGCCAGCCGTTCGATTTCCTCCCGAAAGCAGCTCGCGCCGGCTTGGTCCAGGATGCCGGGAAGTGATTCGCGCCGTTGGCAGCCGGAATCCGGGAGCGCTTTCAGCACGCCCGCGTGGACGCCGCCGCCCGCGGCCCGCCATTTGGCCACCAGGCGGGAAAGACGGCTCGGATTTTCGCGCCAGCGCGGCTCCGCCAATTCCATTTCGCCCGGGCAACGGTGCCCGTATTGCTCAAGAAATTGCGCCAGGGTCGCCTCTCCGGCGGCCACTTGGGCCAGGAGCCGGTTCTGTTCGAGCCGGCTCTCCCCGGCGCGCGCCACCGCCAGGCCCTCGGCCAGCCGCGTGCCTTCGCCGGGTCCAAGAATTTGCCCCAGCAAAGTTTCCAAGTCGCGCAGCGCCCGGGCGCCAAAAAAACCGGGCAGCAGCGTCTCCGGGCCGAATTCGTCCAGCTTGCCGCGGCGTTGTTCCAATTCCTCGAGCAATTGGTTTGGGGATAGCGAGGACAAATCAAGGGTCAGCTTTTGCCGCCGCCACGAGAGAAACTCCGGCAGCGCCTGCTGCTCGAACCGCCGGACCGCGCCGGCGCGGAGGCGGCGGTTGGCCCGGGCGGCGCGCCACATCCCGGCCAGGAATCCCGGCAGCCGCAGCAGGAAATCCGGCCCCGCTTTTTCCGCCTCGAATTTAAGAGGAGCGTGGTCCAGCAGGTTGGGATTGGCCGCCACCGCCTCGAGATCGCAAACCAGCGGCATCCCCGGCCAGAACATTTGGACCAGGCGATCGGGGTCCGCATAAAGCCGTCCGCCGATCAGCTCCAGGAAGCCCTCCCGGCAAACCCCGGGCGCGGGCCGGTAGCCCAGCAGGCGATACAACCGGCCAAAACCGCCGGCGCCGCTCATAAAATGGCGAATAATATCCCAGGTCATCGGCGTGGGATTGGGCAGGGTCTCACCCAGATTATGCGCCACCCACAACCGCCGGCGGGGGCCGGCCAGCTCTCGCAATCTGGCGATTTCCGCCTGGCGCAAATCCTCGGTTTCCCGGGCCAGCTCGAGTCCCTTGATGGGCCGGCACTGCAACAGGGCCGGTTCGCCCCCGGCCCAGCCCCACTCGATGTCCATCGGCTGGCCCCATAGCCGCTCAACTTTCAAACCCAGCTCGCCAAGGAGGCGCGCTTGCGGCGGCGTAAGACAAAGCGCGGGGCTTTCGGTGTCCCGCGTTGCGGCGGCCGCGCCGGCCGGCCGGCTTCGGTTGCCCGCGATGCACTCGATCACCGATAAATCCGCCCGCCGGATCAGGAAGCGGTCCGGCGTAACCGCCCCGGAAACGACCGCTTCGCCCAACCCGGCGGCGGCTTCGAGCACCAGGCGCTCCGCCAGCGGCGCGGCGGGGTCCTGGGTGAACAGCACCCCAGAAACTTCCGAGGGAAACATCGCCTGCACATTGACCGCCGTGCCCGGCTTGCCGGACAGGCCGTGCCGTTCGCGGTAAGCGACCGCTCGCGGACTCTTCCAGGAGCGGAACACGGCGCTGATGCAATCCCGCAATTGTTGCCAAGGATCCAGTGGGAATGGGGTCCCGGTTTTTTGCGCAAATTCCTCCAGCCAACGAGCCGCGCGCTCGGCCGGCGGCGCATCGCCGGCAATGGATAAAGGCAGGCCGGCAACGATCCGGGCGTAAGATTGGATGAAATCGCACCAGGCGGCCCAGGCGGACTCATTCACCTCCGGCGGCGGCAGCAAAGCTGGGTTCAAGCCGCAATTTAGAATGGTGTCCATCATGCCGGGCATCGAAACCGGCGCGCCGGATCGAACTGACACCAGGAGCGGTTCGCGGCCGGCGGCATAAGCGCGGCCGGTGGATCGTTCCAACCGCTCCAGATGATCGCGGATTTCCGCTTCCAGGCCGGGCGGCCATTCTTCGCGGTGCGCGAAAAACCAGGCGCAGGCGGCGGTGGTGATGGTAAAACCGGGCGGCACCGGCAGGCCGGCCTGAACCATCCGCGCCAAGGCCGCCCCTTTGCCGCCCAACAGGGTGGCGGCGTCGGTCCCCGGCCGGAGGCGGTCCCCAAAGAAATAAACCCAGCGGGCGCTGGCAGGGTTATCACTGGAGCCTGGCATAATCCTTGTCCTTGTCGCCGAAACAGAGCAATTCGCGATCCGTCGCCCCGTAAAGACGCGATCGCGCCGCAATCAGGGGGGTGCGCAGGGCCAGCGGCGCCTGGCCGGCCAGCCAAAGGCGCGGCTGGAATTCGCCCAGGCGGCAAAGCATTAGACCCTCGCGAGTGGCAAAAAGCATTTGCTCCGACGTCAGCACTAGCGGCGGGTTGGTCAGCGCCCCCGGCAAATTGGCCAGCACCTGGCCGTCCCGGGCGTCCGCCACCAGCAGTTCCTGACGCGCATTGATCCACGCCAGCCAATGATCGCTCAAGGCCAGCGGCTGGACCGGCGGCCCGCCCGGCGTGACTCCGCGCGGACGGCCATCCGCCAGGCTCACCGCTTCGACCCCGGCGGCGGTGCCAAGGAATATCGTTTGCCGATGCGTCACCGGGCCGGTCAACGGCGCCATCCCGGTTTGCCAAAGCAATTGCAGGCTTTGCGAATCCCAGGCGGTTAATCCCGTGGTGGATGCCGCCACTAAAATCGCCTGGCCAATGGCGGGCGCGCCGATTGGGTTTTCCACGATGGCTTCACTCACCTTGCTGAGGGAATGGCAGTCAAATGCCTCGATCTTGTGCGGGGTGGTCCGCACATAGATGCGGAGTCCATCGGTAAAGGCTTGGCCTGGCGCTTCGGCGGGCAGCGCCAGTGGGGGGAGCGGTTTGCCGGTGGCGGTGTCCCACGCGCGCAGAAACCGGTCCGGTTGGCCGGTCGCGCCCTCGACCGCAAAAACCCGCGCTTGCGCCACCAGGGGTGATTGCCAGGCGCCTTGGGCCATCGGCAAGCGCCGCAGCGGCCCCGCCGCGACTCCTTTTTCCAAACTGAAGCCGAGCAGTCCGGCTTGCGGGCCATCGGCGACCGGCACCCACAGCCAGCCGCCCGCCGCTGCCGCCGGCGCCGCGACCGTTCCCTGCACCGGGTAACGGCCCAAAACCGCGCCCGCTTCCGGCAGGCGCGAGCCGTCGAGGCAGCCGCCGCGACCGGGGCCGCCCAGCCAGCCGCCCCAAATTTCCCGCTCCTCGGCGGCCGCGGCCGCGCCTACGCATAGCAGCCCATCGCTGCCGGTCCCCACATAAACATGCCCGCGCCCCACCACTGGAGAGCTGAGAAAGGGGCCTTTGCCAACCAAGGCGGTTTCCCAAGCCGGCTCCAAGGTCTTTTTGCGCAACGCCAGCAGCCGGCCCGTCTCGGTGACGAAATAGACCAATTCCCGGCCCACCGCCGGGGAGGTGACAATGGGCGAGCGTGCCTGGTACCGCGCGGTTTCACGCCCATCCGCGTCCAGGCGGTAGAAGTTGCCGCCACGGTCGCCCAGGTAAACGAAGCCCTCATCCGGCGCCACAGCCCCGAGAACCGTCTCGGGCAGCGGCGTTTTCCAGAGCGTCTGTCGCGTCGCGATTTCGACGCACCACACCTGGCCGGTTGCGCCCAGGTTTTTTTCCGCCGCGGCCAGCTCGGCTTCGCTGGCGCCGGCTTTGCGCAGTTTGTCCAATTCTTTTACCGCCGCCTGGTCGGCTGTTTCGATGAAATTGCCGTTGCCCATGCCGAACCAAAGCCGTCCGCCCTCCACCGCGGGAGGGGTGAACACCGGGAACGGCGTCGGCAGCCGCCACAATTCCCGTCCTGTGGCGGCGTCCAGACAAACCAGGGCTTTGCCGCCCAAGCCCAGTCCGGCAAAGAACCGGCCCTCGCTGACGATGGGCGAGGTCTCGGCATCGGGATACTGCTCGCCCGGGACATGCCAGACCAGCCGCGGTTCGCGGTTCGGGCCGGGTGCAAGCTCGAAGCAATAATAACCATCGTCACCCGCGCCGATATAGGCGCGCCCGCTCGCGAGGCAGGGCGAGGACTCCACATGGCTGCGGGTTGGGTATTCCCACAACAACCGGCCATTTTTCGTAATATCCAGGCAGATCACCCGCCCATCCCGGGTGAAATGCAAACCCTCGCCGCACACCAGATATTGGCCGGAAACAGACGGGGAGGAAAAGGTGGCGCGATACCCGGACGGACTGCTCTTCCACAGCACCGCCCCGGAATCCGCGTCCAGGCAGAACACCGCGCCGCGATCGGCAAAAACCCCGCGCTCGGCGCTGGTGACATAAATTCGGCCTCCGACCAGCGCCGGCGAGGCATGGAAAGTTCGGGAGGCCGTCGAGGCCCACACCACGCCGCCTTGGGCGGGCTCCGGCGCGTTTCCCACCCTGCCGTGCCGCTGGGGTCCGCCGCGAAACGCCGGCCAATCCGCCGCCGCCGGGTCCGGGGCGCCCCCCGGCGATGGGGCGCGCGGGCCAATCAGCGCGCGCAGGCCCCACACCGCCGCTCCCAACCCGCCAGCCAACGCCAGCAGAGGCCACTTCTGCCGCCATAAAAGTTTGAGGGTCTGCTTGAGAAAGGCGGGCTTCAACAGCGCCAGAAAAATCCCCCCCAAAGACACCAGGATCGCCGGCAGCAACGCCAGCAGGACTTGCAGCGGTCCCACCAGAATGGGCACCACCGCCATGCACGACATCGGCTTCAAAGGCTATGACGCCGCCGTTTGTAAGCCCGGGCGCCAATCCTTGCAAATCATTTTCGCCGACTCGCGTGCCGCAGGTTTCCAACCTGCTGTATCGCCGACTTCCAGTCGGCAGGGCCCTGGACAAACCCGAAACCTTCGGAAAACCCCCAAACCTTGCGGATTGGAAATCCGCGATACAGCAGACTAGAAGTCTGCGGTACAGTGGGTGCCGCAGGTTTCCAACCTGCTGTATCGCCGACTTCCAGTCGGCAAGGCCTTGGACAAACTCGAAACCTTCGGAAAACCCCCAAACCTTGCGGATTGGGAATCCGCGACACAGCAGACTGGAAGTCTGCGGTACGCGCTGGCGCGAGTTCGCAGGCCCCGCGCGAAGTCCGCGAGGTCTTGGAGTGCGGTAGTCCTCTACCGCTTTGCCCTGGCACGTGGCCTTGACGTGCGCCAGCCGTTGTCCAAAGATGACGCCTCAGCAATACCAAAGCGCCAGAGGACTGGCGCACTCCACGACGCTGGCGCGCCTCCGCAAGCTCCTCTCTCATTAACACCCCGCTTCAGCGGGGTGACGGGCGGACGTGAACAAAACTCAACGGTTTTAACCGTTTTATATCGTGCGCAGTCCATGCGCCGTGGGAAGTCCGCGAGGTTGTGCCGCAGGTTTCCAACCTGCTGCCTGCCCGCCGCCAGGCAGGCGGGTATCGCCGACTTCCAGTCGGCAGGGCCTTGGACAAACCCGTAACCCTCGGAAAACCCCCGAACCCAGCGGATTGGAAATCCGCGACACAGCAGACTGGAAGTCTGCGGTACAGTGGGTGCCGCAGGTTTCCAACCGGCTGTGTCGCCGACTTCCAGTCGGCAGGGCCCTGGACAAACCCGAAACCTTCGGAAAACCCCCAAACCTTGCGGATTGGAAATCCGCGATACAGCAGACTGGAAGTCTGCGGTACATGGCGTGCCGCAGGTTTCCAACCTGCTGTGTCGCCGACTTCCAGTCGGCAGGGTCTGGGTTAGTCCCAGGCGGTCGGATTAAAGGGAAGTCTTGCGGATTGGAAATCCGCGATACAGCAGACTGGAAGTCTGCGGTACAGTGGGTGCCGCAGGTTTCCAACCTGCTGTATCGCCGACTTCCAGTCGGCAGAACTCTGGGCAAACCCGAAACCTTCGGAAAACCCCCAAACCTTGCGGATTGGAAACCCGCGATTCAGCAGACTCTGACCCCTAACGGGGCGAGATCGGTTTGATCAAAGGGCATCAAGGCCGCAGGCCGATGACCTGCTGGAATTCGCTGGTGGCTCGGGCGAGTTTTTCCTGGACCTCGTTAAACGTCCAGAAAGCCTCGGCCTGCAATTCGATCGCGCAAGGAGTCGGGTTTCCCATGGCTGGGTCAAATCCCGGCAAATTGGGATGTACGCCGCATGAAACTCCTGCTGAGGGAGGTGGATTCACGTTCTTCCACCGGCAAGGAGCAGTTGCTTCGCGTTTCGCAATACACCGGGGTTACGCAAAGAGAAGCGATAGCCAGGCGAGGTTCGTGATGCCGGCACGCCCCCCGGCGTCGGCTACATCCTGGGCGATCCGAACGATTGCGACCGCGACCACGCGGTGGACCTCGCCAAACTGCTCGCTTGTATTCTGGATATGGTTTCAGGTTTTCGATCATGCGGAGGCGAGGGTAAGGAGTTGTTTGGGGTCCCAGATGCGCTCGGCGAGTTTTATGTAGAGGGCGCAGCGGGCTTCCATGTCCGGCTTTTTGAAGGAGGGATGGGGGCGGAAGGGGAGGCCGGTGGACTTGATAAATTGCTGGAAACCGGGGTGGCGGTCGTAGGCTTTCGGGTGGAGGGACTGGGCCAGGAGGTTCTGCTTGAGGTAATGCTCGAGCTTTTCCGCATAGGGCAGGTCGCCATAGCTGGCGTTGAAGCTTTTGGGCAGGAGGAGGAGGCCGCCGATAAGGTTGCGATGATCCCTGAATTCGTAAGGATTCTTAAACTCGTCGGTGTAGCGTTCGGGATGATTCGCCAGGATGTGCTCAATCTCGCAGCCTTTTTTGCCTTTGCGAAGGACGTATTCGGCATAGCGGGAAGGCTGGCCGGACTGGGTCTCCACGTAATCGGTGAGGCGGGCGAGGAGGCGATGGATTTGGCGGCCGTTGGTGCCGTGAAGTGAGAAGCCGGCACTGAGGGAAAAGGATTCCGGCTCGGCGGCCAGGCGCTGGGTGAGGAGATTGGCGACTTCTGAGGGGGAACGCCCACGAATATCCTTCATGACCAGGAACATGGCGTATTGGAGGGTGGAATAGTCAATGGCGTGGAAATTCCAGATGCGGCGGGTAATGAGAATGTCGAGGAATGCGGCGGTGACGCGTAGTTTGCGCAAGATATCCGGATCGGAATCATCGGGGCGAAGGGGGGCGAGGAGGACAGGATACTGGAGGGTAAAGTTGTTTTGGGCGTTGTAGTGGATGGCCTCCAGGCCGGGGGTGAGTTTGTCGGCCGCGGCGCGGATGCGGATGTATTGGCGGCTGTAAAAGGAGAAGTCGCGTTCGATGAAATTGGCAAAATCGGATGATTTACAGAGGTTGAGGGTATTCTGGTTGTCGCGCACCCAGCGGTGGAATTCGGTGCCGAGGAGATCGAAATCGCGGGGGGAAGCGCCGGGTTTGCGCTCGCGGATGGATTGGGCGTATTGGCTGCGGAGCCAGCCTTTAATGGCGTCGGCGTCCTCTTCCTTGCCGATTTTCTGGAGGGCGGCGATGCGATCGCGCCAGACATTGCTGGCGCGGGTGCGGGTGGCGGAATCGGAGATGTTGGCGAGGAGGTAGCCTTTGAGCATGTCGGTGGCGGTGAGGGAGAGGCCGCGGTCGTTCATGGTCTCAAAGATGGTGTAGGCATCTTCGTCGGAGTAGGCGGTGATTTTAACGAGGTGGACATTTTCGATGAGCCAATCGGCGAAGTAAGGGAGGGCCTCGCCGGTTAATTCCTTGGGGAACTGCTCCTCGATGTCGTGATAGCGGGCGAGGATATTGGTGACGGATTCCGGCTGGCCGTGGTCGTCGAAGGGCTGGCCGGCAAAGAGGGCCTCCATGCAGGCGGTGCGCTCGGGGACGTCAAGGTTGAAGGAGCGCTTACCTGCTTTATATCGCTCTTTGCATAAGTAATTGCATATCTGTTAAATGGCATCTGCGGCATACTGAGTATCTTGTAGCTGGAAGAACGACCGCACGAGACTCACGCTGCGTTGGATCGAGCGCAGCACAG
>Ga0101944_10000633_pt1 | contig 97106 bp, 68 predicted proteins | sample DewCreD2012metaG_FD_75245 | JGI IMG/M metagenome (GOLD analysis project Ga0101944, IMG submission 75245) | Hot spring sediment bacterial and archeal communities from British Columbia, Canada, to study Microbial Dark Matter (Phase II) - Dewar... ... | reverse complement strand
GGGTGGTGGGGAGGGGGGGGTGGGCGAGGACGGGTGCGCCGGGGCCTCCGAGGATGCCGAGGTCGACCTGCGAGGGAGCGGCCTGGGGTTCGGCGGCCTTGGCGGCGGCGGAGTCTTCGTCGTCGAAGCCGGCGATCGGCTGGGAGCCGAGTTTGAGGCTGCTGCCGGCGGGGCCGAGGATCTGGGCGACGTCGGGGCCGGCGGCCTTGGTGCTGGCGGCGACGGCCTTGACGGTCTTGTCGATCGCGGCGTTGATGTCGACGGCGATCTGCCGGTACTTGCCGCGGAACAGGTACGCGTTGAACCGTTCGTTCTCCTTGCCCTTGAGGACCAGGGCCTGTTTGCGGAAGAAGGCGAGGGGGCGGTCGCGTTCGAGGTAGATCCAGAGCATGGCGAGGAGGAAGGCGCCGAGGCAGATGGCGGCGATGGTGACGACGGGGACCTTGGCGAGGCTTTGTTGGGAGGCCTCCTTGAGGACGGTCCAGGGGCTGGCGACGGCGACGACGGGGCGGAGGACGAGGTATCCGGCGCCGCCGCGAGCCGCCTCGCCGCGGAGGGGGGCGAACATGCCGCGGTAGCCGTTGCCGACGTCGACGAGGGGGCGGGCGGGTTGGCGGGCGTAGGCGAGCCAGTCCTTGGCTTCGCGGGCGACGGTATCCACGATCACCTGGGGTTCGATCTCGGGGGTCGGAGCGGCCGGTTCGGCGTCCTTGGCGGCCGGTGCGGGCGGGCGGACGGACTTGGCGACGACGGTGTTGCCGGCGAAGAAGAAGAGTTGGGCGCTGAGGCCGGCCTCTTCGCGGATCTCCTGAGCGAACTCGTCATCGATCGGGCGTCCGAGCAGGACGGCGCCGAGGTATTTGCCCTGGTGGACGACGGGGCGGCCGGCGACCTGGTACATGAAGGTCTTGCCCTTGATGCGGACGAGCCAGATGTCGTCGCGTTCGTAGCCGCGGAGGACGGCGCGGACGGACGGGAAGCCGTAGAGGCCGAACTCGGCGCCCTGGGCTTCGGGGGGTGGGAACGAGCCTTCGTGGGCGACGACCTCGCCGTGGCGGTTGAGGGCGAGGAGGAACGGTCGGCGGAGGTCCTGGAATCTGGCCTTGAGGATGTCGCCGAGGACGCCGCGGAGGGTGCCGGTCATGCGGCGGATCTGTTCTTCGGTCGGTGGTGCGGGGTTGGCGGCCGGTGGGGTTTCGGCCGGGGTGGTGGAGGCGGCCGCGGGGGTTCCGGGTGGTTCGAGGACGGACAATTCGGCGAGGGGCAGGAGGGCTTCGCGGAGGGGTTCGCTGGCGGTGATTTCGGACAGTCGGTCGAGGTGTCCGCGGGCCTGGAGTTTGAGGCTGGACTGGACCTGGGCGAAGTCGGCCTGGACGAGGTCGTCGACGTTCTTGCGGAGGCCGTCATTCATCGAGTCCTGGAGCAGGTACATGACGGCGAGGACCAGGCCGACGGCGGCGGAGAGCAGGAAGTACCAGAAGCGGCTGACGAACATGATTGCTCCTGCCTCTCTATCGGCCGCGGCCGCCGGGGGTCGGGGACGGAGGCGGCGGCGGGGGTGGCGGGGGGAAGGCCGCGATGCATTCGACGGTTTCGGTGGTGCCCTGGGCGCCGAGGCGCACGGTCAGTTGGAGGGCCGGGGCCGGGGCGGTCGCGGGTTCGGCGGGCGAGGGGGTTCCCGTCGTCGCGGGGCTTGGCGTTGTCGTCGCCGCCGCTTCGGGCGCGGCGGGGGCGGTCCCCGGCGGTTCCGGGATTTCGAGCGGGCAGGGGGTGGCGATCCAGCCTGCGGCGGGAGTGGGTGCGGACGATGCGGCGGCGCTGGCGTTGAACACGGCGAGGGTGTACTTGCCGGGGGGGACATCGCCGAGGGAGAAGGAGCCGTCGCGCGCGGCGTGGACGAAGCGGACCGGTTCCTTGTCCACGTAGACGTAGCCGCGGAGGAAGGGGAAGTTACGGCAGCGGACGACGTACAGTCCGGAGGTGTTGAAGCGCACGCGGAACGAGCGGCCGCCGTCGAGGTCTTCCTTGGGGAGTTCGGGGCCGCCCTTGTCGGATTCGACGAGGAGGTCATGGTCGAAGAGGTCGAGGTTGCGGACGACGACGCTCTTGCCTTCCGGGACGAAGGCCACGGCCGGCTGGAACGAGAGGTTGCGGATGGTCATTTCGGGTTCGGCGGTGGAGAGGGGGTCGAGGGGTTTGCCTTCGGCGGAGCGGACGAGGATGCCGAGTTCGTGGGTCGGGTCGACGACGATGGGGTCGATCGAGGCGGCGCCGTTGCCGACTTCCCAGTAGCGGGTGGGGGGGCCCTGTTCGGGTTGGGCGGCGAGGCGTTGGTCGAGGGCGTTGAGCCAGCCGGGGAGCACTTCGAGTTTGCCGTGTACCTCGGTCGCGCGGCTCGGGGCGGGGGCCGCGAGCAGTGCAAGGGCGAGGGCGACGGTTCGCGCAATCATCCTGTCGGTCGGCTGCATGCCAACTTCTCCGCCAGCTCCGTGGGGCTCGCCGGCCTCCGGCACAGGGGGAGCCTCCGGAAGCGGAAGCGATGCTAGCAACCTCTCGGACGGACTGTCAATCGCGGAGGCCGGGCGGGGGTTCGGAGCTTGCGATGGCCGAGCCGACCGGCTATCCTGCCGGTTGAGGATGTTCGCGTGAGCACGCAGAAAGTGGTTCGCGGTTATCGACTGATCCGGCCGCTCGGGGCGGGCGGGATGGGTTCGGTGTTCGTGGCGGAGAAGCTGGCGACGCACCAGTTGTTCGCGGTCAAGTTCATGCAGGACCATCTGGTGGCGGACGCGAGCTACGTGGTCCGGTTCGAGCGGGAGATCGGGGCGCTGCGGGCGATCCGGCATCCGAACGTGGTGGACGTTTTCGAGGCGTGTTTGCCGGCGGCGGGTTCGAGCGATCCTCCGTTTCTGGTGATGGAGCTGCTGGACGGCGAGGGGCTCGACCAGTTGTTGAAGCGGAAGCCGATCCTGCCGGTGTCGATGGCGGTGGAGATCACGCTGCAGGTGCTCGACGGGTTGGCGGCGGCGCATGCGGTGGGGGTGATCCACCGTGATCTGGGGCCGTCGAACGTGTTTCTGGAGCCGCAGCCGGGCGGGAAGTTCCGGGCGAAGATCCTCGATTTCGGCCTGGCGCGTCCGATCAGCGAGGAGGGTGCGGGGAACGTGACCCAGGAGGGCACGTTGATGGGCAAGCCGGCGTACGTGGCGCCGGAGTTGTTCACGCGGCAGGGGCTCGACGCGCGTTCCGACCTGTTCGCGATCGGGATCATGTTGTACCGGATGGTGGCGGGGCGTTTTCCGTATCGGGAGTCGGCGTCGCAGATGTTGTGGGTCGAGCGCTATACGGAGCGGGATCAGATCCGGGACTATCCGCCGCCCCGGGCGTTCAACCCGAACATTCCGGAGTCGCTCGATGCGGTGATCGTGCGGGCGACGCGGCGGAATCCGGACGAGCGGTATCCGTCGGCGCGGGACATGCAGCAGGCGTTGTTGGCGGTGGAGGCGGACATCCTGGACGGCCAGGAGACGGTGATGATCGAGCCGTCGCCGCGGCCGCCGAGCGAGACGGGCAGTTCGACGCTGGTCGGGCGGTCCCAGGTTTCGATGGCGCGGCCGTCGTCGTCGCGGCGCTGGCTGCCGGTGGTGGCGGCGACGGTGGTGTTGGCGTCCGCGCTGGTGGTGGCGCTGCTGTTGCTGTTCGGTCGTGGGGAAGTCAAGGAGCCGGCGGCGGCGGTGCCGGCGGACGCGGTGGTGGTGCTTGCGGCGCCGGCCGACGCGGCTCCGGCGCGGCGCGTGCATCTGGTGGTGCTCGGCGCGCCGAGCGACGCGGTGGTCCAGGTGGGGGAGCAGGCGTTGTCGGGGGACCCTCCGGAGGGTGACGTGCCGTGGTCGGACCGGGAGGTCGAGGTGGTGGTGGCGGCGCAGGGGTTCGAGACGTACCGGGCGAAGGTGACGCCGGACCAGCACAAGACGATCCGGGTGCGGCTGGAGCCGATGGTGGTGGCGTCGTCCGACGCGGGGGGCGGGGGAGTGGAAGCGGGTGCGGCGGAGGCGGGTCCGGCGCCGGAGGATGCGGCGGGTCCGGTGCGTTCCGACGTTGTCCGGCCGCGCGATTTCGGGCGTCGGGTGGACGCGGGGGTGTCGGCGCCGCGGGATGCGGGGGTGTCGGCGCCGTCGGACGCGGCGGCGGCGCGGGACGCCGCTGCGGCGCGGGACGCGGTTCGGGTGCCGGTGGACGGGGCGGGGCGGTTGCCGGAGGACCCGTTCGCCAATGCGCGGCGGTTGCCGCAGGAGGCGCCGTTCTGATGTCGCGGCATCCGAGGATCGCCGGGTGGGGCGGTGCGACGCGGTCGTGGCTGGCGTTGTGGGGCCTGGTCTGGCTGGTCGGGTCGGGTCGGGCCGTGGCGCAGCCGGGGGGGAGCGACGACCCGTTGCGGCAGACGGCGCGCGAGCGCTACCAGCAGGCGCGCGGTCTGCTGGAGCAGGGGGACGCGGTGGCGGCGCTGAGCGAGTTCGCGGCGTCGTACCAGTTGTATGCGAACTGGCCGAGCCTCTACGGGATGGCGATGTGCCAGGAGGCGCTCGGGCGTCCCGCGGCGGCGCTGGAGTTGTACCAGCAGGTGTTGCGGGAGTTCGGGGAGAGCGTGCCCGATTCGGAGCGGGTGTCGATCGGGGGCCGGATCGCGGAGATCCAGGCGCAGATCGGGGTCGCGCCGCCGCCGAACGCGGCGACGGGGCGGCTGGCGGTGCGGAGCACGCCGGTCGGGGCGGTGGTGCGGGTCGATGGGGCGGAGGCGGGGACGACGCCGTTGCAGATCGACGTTTCGACCGGGCCGCACCGGGTGGAGGTGCGGCGGGAGGGGTACGAGTCGGCGACGCGGTGGGTCGACGTGGCGGAGGGGCAGACGGCCGAGGTCGAGTTCGGGATGATGACGTTAGGGGGCGCGGCGGGGGAGGGGGACGAGTTGCTGGTACGGGTCGAGCCGTCCGGAGCGATGTTGATCGATGGGGAGCGGTTGGAGGTGGCGCCGGTGGGGCCGCTGGGGGTGACGGCGGGGGAGCACCGGGTGCGGGTGGAGGGGGAGGACGGCCGCGTGTGGGAGGAGACGGTGGAGGTGGCGGCGGGGCGGGCGATGGTGGTGGACGTGCGGCTGGGGAGCGCCGCGGGGCTCGACCCGTTGTGGTTCTGGCTGACGGCGGGGACGGCGGGTGCGTTGGCGGCGGGGGGGGCGGCGACGGGCGGATACGTGTTGTCGTTGAAGGACGAGTACGACGATCCGGCGACGTCGCCGGCGCGTCGCGACGAGATCAAGTCGACGGGCGACCCGTTGCGGGTGGTGACGGACGCGTTGTTCGGGGCGGCCGGCGCGGTGGCGATCGGGGCGATCGCGCTGGCGGTGTTCACGGACTTTTCGGGGGAGGGCGGGGTTTCCGCCGACGTCGGACCGCTGGAGGAGCCGGCGCCGGTGGAGTCGGCCTGCGGGGCGGCGAGGGAGTGGTGAGGCGATGGGTCTGCGACCGGCGGCGTGGTTGGTCCTGGCGCCGTTCGCCGTATGGTTCGGCGGTTGCGAGGTGCTGGTGACGTTCGACCCGTGGGACGCGGGGGCGGACCGGGGCGAGGTGGTGGACGAGGGCGGCGGGGATGTGGACGTGCCGGTGGACGGCGACGTGCCGGAGGTCGAGGACGGCGAGACGTTGGAGGGCGGGGAGGACGGGGAGGACGGGGGCGGGGTCTGCGGCAACGGCGTGCAGGAGCCCGGGGAGGAGTGCGAGCTGGGCGACACGCCGATCTCGTGCATCACCCTGTGTGCGACGCCGGGGACGCACCGTTGCGTCGATTGCCGGTGGGCGCCGTGCGAGACGGCCGACCCGGAGGTGTGCAACGACCTGGACGAGGACTGCGACGGGCTGACGGACGAGGATTTCGCGTGCCGGCGGGGGCGCAGTTCGCCGTGCACGACGGTGTGCGGGTCGACGGGGCAGGTGTTGTGCAACACCGACTGCACGTTGCCGGAGACCTGCCCGCCGCCGGACGAGACGTGCAACGGGGCGGACGACGACTGCGACACGGTCGCCGACGACGGGTACGAGTGTGCGGCGGGGGTGGTGGTGCCGTGCACGACGACGTGCGGGACGACCGGGACGGGCGCGTGCACGAGCGGTTGCGAGCCCGCGCCGGCGAGCGCGTGCGTGCCGCCGGAGGAGACGTGCAACGGGGTCGACGACGATTGCGACGGGTTCACGGACGAGGACCTGTGGGGTCCGGCGCCGATCCCGGTGCGAATCACCAACTCGCCGGCCGCCTCGGAGCGTCCCGCGCTGGCCTGGAATCCGACCAGCCGGCAGTTCGGCCTGGTCTGGCAGGAGGAGACGGGGGCCAACGGCGGGCACGTGTACTTCACGCTGCTGGACGCGGACGGGGGCGAGGTGCTGGCGAGCGACGTGGAGCTGGCGGCGGCGTCGGGCAGCGTGACGCACGAGCACCCGTCGGTGGTCTGGTCGGCCGCGCCCGGCGTGTCGCAGTGGGGGGTGGTGTGGTCGCGCAGCGAGACGAGCAGTTCGAGCGAGGTCTACTTCCGCTGGGTCGGGGCGGACGGGCGGTCGAGCGGGCCCGAGGCGCGGGTGACGAACGCGAGCGGCACATCGACCGAGCCGACGGTGGCGTGGAACGCCACGAACCGGGAGTACGGCGTCGCGTGGAGCGACGCGCGGGATGCGAACCGGGAGATCTACTTCGTGCGGTTGACGCCGGCGGGGACGAAGCCGAGCGGTCACGACGACCAGCAAATCACGACGACGTCGGCGTGCATCTCGTCGCGGCCGTGGGTCGTGCGGGGGACGGACTGGGGGGTGGTCTGGTACGAGATCTGTCCCGGGGGGGACATGGGGCAGATCTACTTCACGCGGATGGACGACACGGGGGTGCAGATTTCGGGGAGCCTGACGATTCCGATCGCGCACTCGGCGGTGCAGGAGTGGCCGCGGATGGCGTGGAACGGCACCGGCTGGGGGTTGGCGTGGGTGGACGACCGGGTCGGCACGTCGCAGTTGTATTTCGGGCGGCTTTCGACCGGGGGCACGCTGGAGACTTCGGCGATTCCGGTCACCACGTCGGCGACGACGCCGCTGGGGTTGGAGCCGCACAATCCGGTGCCGGCGATCGGCTGGGACGGGACGCGGCGGGAGTACGTGGTGGTCTGGTCGGACACGCGGAACGTGACGGAGCCGTGCGGGGGTGCGGACTGCGGGGCGGAGCTGTACTTCGTGCGGCTGGACGAGAGCGGGCGGAAGGTCGGAACGGAGCGACGGATCACGACGGCGGCCGGTCGGGCGTGGCGGCCGGCGTTGGCGAACCGTGGGGACGCCTGGGGGTTGGCGTGGGCGGACGAGCGGGGCGGGAACTTCGAGATCTACTTCACGACGTTGACCTGTCGGTGAGCGTGCTGTCGGGGGGGCAGGCAGGCAGGGGGTGAGCGAGGGGGAGGGATCGGCCACGCCGACTCCCACGCTGGAGGATGAGACCGCCCGCGCCGACGCCGACGCTGAGGGGAGGGGGAGGGGTCAGGGGGAGGCGGGGGTGCGGTCGTCGGGGTCGTCCTGGTGGCGGGTGCGTTCGAGACCGAGGCGTTCGATGATCCGGTCGGCGTAGATTTCCTTTTCGCGCGGGTTGCTGCCGGGTCCGACGAGGCCTTCGCGTTCCATGCGTTCGACGATGCGGGCGGCGCGGTTGTAGCCGATGCGGAGGTGTCGTTGGATCTTGGAGATCGAGGCCTGCTTGAGGCGGAGGGTGAGTTCGAGGGCGGGTTCCCAGTGTTCGTCGTAGTCTTCGCCGTCGGCGTCTTCGCCGTCTTCGTCCTCGTCGGGTTCGGCGACGATCGACTCGTCGTAGGTCGGTTCGCCCTGGACGCGGATGTGCTGCACGACGCGTTCGATCTCGTCTTCGGAGACGTAGCAGGCCTGGATGCGGAGGAGGTCGGAGGTGCCGGGTGGGAGGAGCAGCATGTCGCCCATGCCGAGGAGCTGGTCGGCGCCGTTCTGGTCGAGGACGGTGCGGGAGTCGGTCTTGGAGGAGACCTTGAAGGAGAGGCGGGTGGGGAAGTTGGCCTTGATCGTGCCGGTGATGACATCGACGCTGGGGCGCTGGGTGGCGACGATCAGGTGGATGCCGGCGGCGCGGCCTTTCTGGGCCAGGCGTTGGATGGCGCTTTCGACGTCCTTGGCGGCGACGGACATCAGTTCGGCCAGCTCGTCGATGACGATCACGAGGGTGGGGAGTTTTTCGGGCGGCTGGTCGGGGTTGGGGGGTGGCGTGGTGGTGGCGGGGGCGACTTCGCGGGCGACGCCGTCGGGTCCCTTGACGACGATCTTGACGGCCTGGCCCGGGGCGGGGTTGGCGGGGTTGGTGCCGTCGCGGAGGGCGGCGACCTTCTGGTTGTAGTGGGTGAGCTGGCGGGCGCCGATGGCGGCGAAGAGGTGGTAGCGCCGTTCCATTTCGCCGACGGCCCAGCGAAGGGCGAGGGCGGCCTTGCGCATGTCGCTGACGACGGGGAGGAGGAGGTGGGGGATGCGGTCGTAGGCGATCAGTTCGACGTGTTTCGGGTCGATGAGCAGGAGGCGCATCTGTTCGGCGGTCTGGCGGTAGAGGAGGGAGATCAGGGTGGCGTTGATGAAGACGCTCTTGCCGGTGCCGGTGGCGCCGGCGACGAGCAGGTGGGGCATCTTGGCCAGGTCGGAGTAGTACGGTTTGCCGGTGAGGTCCTTGCCGACGGCGATGGGGAGCATGCCGCCGCGTTTGGCGAAGGCGGGGTCGGCGAGGAGTTCCTTGAGGAAGACGGTTTCGCGGGTGGGGTTGGGGATCTCGAAGCCGACGGCGTTCTTGCCGGGGATCGGGGCGACGATGCGGACCTTGGTGACGGCCATGGCCATGGCGACGTCGTTTTCGAGGCTGGAGATGCGGGAGAGGCGGGTTCCGGCCGCCGGGCAGAACTCGTAGGTGGTGACGACGGGGCCGGGGTGGATCTCGCGCACTTCGCCTTCGATGCCGTAGTTCTTGAGGGTCTGGGTGAGTTTGGCGGCGTAGTCGCGGAGCACGTCGGGGGAGATGCTGGTGGTCTGTTCGGGGGGGTCGGCGAGCAGTTCGAGTCCGGGGAGGGTGTAGGGCGAGGCGGTGGTTTGCGGTTCGGCGGCGAGCGTGCCGCTGCGGCGTACTTCCTTGCGGCGGCGGGGTCCTTCGACGATCACGGGTTCGGGCGGAGCGGAGTCGGCCGTGGTCGGCGGCGCGGCGGCGGCGGACGTGTCGTTGGTCGGTTCGGCCGGCGGTTTTTCGACCGTCACGGTCGGGGCGTCCGGCACGGGCGGGGTGGTGGTCGGCGGCGCATCGGCGGGGGTGCGTGGCGTTTCGACGTCGAAGAAGCCGGCGGCGCGCGCCGCTTCGATCACGCGATCGATCTCGTCGTCGGCCGGGCGTCGCATCGCCTGGGCCAGGTTGGCGAGTACGGACCGTTCGCGGTCCTCGGCCGGCGAGGCGGTGGTGGTGCTGGCGGCGGCGATTCGCGGCCGCTGGTGGATGATCGGCTCGACCGGCCGGGGGGGATTCGTTGCCGGGGTCGCGGAGGGGGGTTCCGGCGGCGGCGGTGCGGGTTCGGCGGCGGTCGGTTCGGCGGCGGGCGCGGCGCGGGCGGTCCTGTTCCGGCGCGTCCTGGGTTCCGGTTCGGGGGTGGTGGCGGCGGGCGCCGGGGCGGTCGGCGACACGGGTCGTGCGCGCGTTGCGCGCCAGAGGTCGGCGGTCCATCCGGCGGCGTGTCGCAGACCGTGCCCGCCGGCGCGGAGCGCTCGTCCCAGCCGTTGCAGGAACGAGAGCAGGGGCCGGGGTGTCGCCAGCACGGTGAGGAGCACGACCAGGCCGGCGGCGACGAGCGCTCCGCCCCAGGAGGAGAACAGGGACGCGAGGAGTCCGCCGAGGAGTTCGCCGGCCGAGCCGCCCAGTTCGTGTCCGAGGAGTCGGGCCTGGGGGGCGCCGAGGTGCAGGAGTGCGGCCAGGAGGACGCCGTTGCAGAGGTAGGCGGCGAGGGTGCCGAGGGTCACGTCGTGGCGGTCGTCGGTGAACCAGATCAGGCCGAGCACGGCGAGCAGAGCGAGGTAGTAGCCGGAGGCGAGGCCGACGAGTTGGAGGAGCAGGAAGGCGGTGTAGCGTCCGACGACTCCCATGAGGTTGCTGCCGGCGGGGAGGCCGTCGGGTCCGAGGCCGTCGTACGAAGCGAGGGACAGGCCGACGACGACGGTGCCGAGCAGGGCGAGTACCGCGGTGACTTCGGGTCGGGGTTTCGAGGCGATTGCGGAGACGACGGCGGCGGCCTTTTTCTTTCCTTTCGCCATCCTGTGTACCACCTTCTACGACAGGCCGAAGGTAGCCCCGCGGATCGATCCAAGTCAAAAAACCGGCAGGGACAGCGATTCCGGAATCATTTGTTCTTTCGGTGGGATGGCATTCTCTGGTAGGTTGGAGCAGCGGGGGGTGTCGGTCGGGGTGGAGTTGATGGCCTCGTGGTTGGTCCGGCTGTTCGGGCGGGTGGCGTGTGCGTTGTCGGCGCGTGGGGCGGAGCGTCTTGGTTGGTTTCTGGGGCTGGTATGGTTTCACGTGTTGCGGGTTCGGCGGGCGACGGTGGTGCGGCAGCTTCGGGCGGCGTTTCCGGGCTGGGCGGGGCGGCGGGTGCGGCGTGTGGCGCGGGCGTTGTACGGGAATCTCGGGCGGTGGGCGGCGGAGTTCGCGCGGGTGACGGGGCCGGAGAGGGTGCGGGTGGAGGCGTTGGCGGGGGTGGAGGTGGAGGGGTTGGGGGGGTACGAGGCGGCGACGGCGGGGGGGCGGGGTGCGATCGTGGTGACGGCGCATCTGGGGAACTGGGATCTGGCGGCCTGTTCGCAGGCGTTCGCGGGTCGGCGGTTGGCGGTGTTGTCGCGTCGGCTGTCGAACCGGGGACTGGACCGCTACTGGATGGAGCGGCGTCGGGCGGCGGGGTTGGAGATCGTGGAGGAGGGGGCGTCGGTGGTGCGGTTGGCGGAACTGGTGCGGGGCGGGTGGACGGTGGTGTTGATGGTGGACCAGGCGACGCCGCCGGAGCGGGGGGGAGTGCGTGTGCCGTTTTTCGGGCGGGAGGCGTGGACGACGCGTTTGCCGGGGGTGTTGGCGGTGCGGACGGGGGTACCGTTCTTTCCGGTGTTCGTGGATTCGCCGGGTGGGGGTCGGCATCGGATCCGGGTCGAGTCGCCGTTGCGGGCGGAGGTCATCGCGGGGGGGCCGGGGGAGCGGGTGCTGGGGTTGACGCGGCGGATCAACGAGTGGTTGGAGGGGCGGGTGCGGGAGCGACCGGAGCAATGGTTGTGGTTGCACCGGCGGTGGAAGGAGTTCGGGGGGTGAGGCGTTGCAGTCGCCGGAGCACCTGGTCGGTGGTGGGGACGACGCCGAAGCCGTTGGCGAGGGCGCGGAGGGCGCCCAGGTGGAGGGTCTCGTCGGCGGTGGCGCAGGCGTCGAGGGGGACGACGACGTCGAGGTCGTGGAGGAAGGCGGCGCGGGCGGTGGTTTCGACGCAGAGGTGGGTCATGACGCCGGTGACGACGACGGTGCGGACGTGGCGGCGGGCGAGCCAGCGGGCGAGGCGGGTGTGGTGGAAGGCGGAGTACTGGCGTTTGCGCAGGACGAGTTCTCCGGGGCGGGGTTGCAGTTCGGGGACGAGTCGTGTGCCGGCGGTGTCTTCGCGCAGGAGCCAGTTCCAGTGGCGGGCCATGCTGCCGGGTCGCTGGCGTGGTCCGTGGGCGTGGCGGGTCCAGACGACGGGGAGGTGGGCGGCGCGGAAGGCGTCGCGGAGGGCGAGGATGCGGGGGAGGACGGCGCGGGCGGCGGGGAGGAAGGCGTCGCCGCGCGGGTCGACGAACGCGTGTTCGAGGTCGATGCAGAGGAGGGCGGCGTGGTGCAGGTCGGGGAAGGGTCGGCGGCGGGCCCAGGGGCGGAGGGCGGCGGTCCAGCGGGCGGCGGCGCGGGGGAGGGAGCGCGGGGTGACGTAGGGTCGTCTCACGGGTAGATCCGGGAGAGGAGCCGGGGGAAGGGGATGGTTTCGCGGAGGTGGGGGAGGCCGCAGATCCAGGCGACGGTGCGTTCGAGGCCGATGCCGAAGCCGGAGTGGGGGACGGAGCCGTAGCGGCGGAGGTCGAGGTACCATTCGAAGGCGGCGCGGGGGAGCTTGTGTCGTTCGAGGGCGGCTTCGAGGGCGTGGAGGTCGTCTTCGCGCTGGCTGCCGCCGACGATCTCGCCGTAGCCTTCGGGGGCGAGCACATCGACGGCGAGGGCGAGGCGGGGGTCCTGGGGATCGCGTTTCATGTAGAAGGCCTTCACGTCGGCGGGGTAGCGGTGGACCATCAGCGGGGCGTCGTGGAGGGAGGCGAGCGCGGTTTCCTCGTCGCCGCCGAAGTCGTCGCCCCACGAGACGGGGTTGCCTTGGGTCTGGAGGGTCTGGACGGCGTCGGTGTAGCTCATGCGGGGGAACGGTTTGCGGACCGTTTCGAGTTTCGAGACGTCGCGTTCGAGCACCTTGAGTTCTTCGCGGCGCCGGTCGAGGACGCGGGCGACGACGGCGACGATGAGGTCTTCGATGATTTCCATGTCGCCGTCGAGGTCGACGTAGGCCATTTCCGGCTCGACCATCCAGAACTCGGTGAGGTGCCGGCGGGTCTTGGATTTCTCGGCGCGGAAGGTGGGGCCGAAGCAGTAGACGCGGCCGAAGGCCATGGCGGCGGCTTCCATGTAGAGCTGGCCGCTCTGGCTGAGGTAGGCCTTGTCGCCGAAGTAGTCGGTTTCGAAGAGGGTGGAGGTGCCTTCGCAGGCGGCGGGGGTGAGGAGGGGGGCATCGACGAGGAGGAAGCCCTGGCTGTCGAGGTGATCGCGGATCGCGCGGACGATTTCGGCGCGGACGCGCAGGGCGGCGTGTTGGCGGCGGGAGCGGAGCCAGAGGTGGCGGTGGTCCATGAGGAAGTCGGTGCCGTGTTCTTTCTTGCCGATCGGGTAGTCCTGCGCCACGGCGACGACCTGGAGGGCGGTGACGGAGAGTTCGCAGCCCATCGGCGAGCGGGGGTCTTCGCGGACGGTGCCGGAGACGACGACGGACGATTCGAGGGGCAGGGTATCGGCGCGGGCGAACGATTCGTCGCCGACGGTCTTGCGTTCCATCACGCACTGGAGGGTGCCGGTGCCGTCGCGCACCTGCAGGAAGTGGATCTTGCCGCTCGAGCGGCGGTTGGCCAGCCAGCCCTTGAGCGTGACCTCGCGGCCGAGGTGTTCGCGGATCTTCTCGATGCGGACCCATTCGCTCATCGTGTCTCTCCTTGCGGTCCGGTGTTCTGGGGGACCGTGGTGTCTGGGATCGAGTCGGCGTCGCGGCCGAGGGTCGGGCCGGTTGCGCCGCCGTCCGGTTCGGGTTCCGCCGTTGCGTCGGTCGGCGGGGGGCAGGTGGGGATGCGGTCGAGGAGGAAGCGGTGGTCGAGGGCGAAGGAGCAGTCGGCGTCGACGATCGCGGGGAGGCGGGTGCGCAGGGGCTGGACGGCGGCGTCGAGGCAGCGTTGCAGTTCGGCGGTATCGCCTTCCAGTCCGGAGAGGTCGGCGGACAGGCGGTAGCTGCGTTCCGTCCCTTCCCCGGTCTTGCGTTCGAGGCGCACGTTGACTTCGCCGGTGGTCCAGGCGGGGTCGTCGGCGGCGTGTTCGCGCCAGCAGGCGTCGAGCTGCGGGAGGAGGCGGGCGATCGGTTCGTCGAGTGTGAGGGTCAGTTCGACCTGGCGGTCGTCGCAGTTGTCGTGGTGGCCGCCGGTGGAGAGCGGGCGGACGGCGGGCGAGCGGGGGGGCTGGTAGGTGCTGCGCAGGGAGCCGCAGAGGGCGGGGAGGAACGAGACGTTTTCGCCCGGGTCCGGGGCCTCGCAGGTGAGGGTGCGGCAGGGCGCGGTGTATTCGTAGCGGCAGCGTCGTTCGTCGCATTGTCCGCCGCCGCCGCTGCCGGCGATCGAGTCGGTGTGGGCGACGCGGATCGAGACGCCGGGGAAGCCGTCGGCGGCGAGGCGCAGGGTATCGCCTTCGACGTGGGGGGCGAGGTTTTCGGGGGTTTCGAGTCGCAGTTCGAGTTCGGGGACCTCGAGGGTGTGGAAGGGGGCGGCGACGAAGGCGGGGGGTGGCGGCGGGGCGTCGGCGTCGGGCGGGGGCGGGGCGGGTTGCCGGCAGGCGGTGATGGCGGGTGCGAGGAGGAGGGGGAGGAGCGGCCGCAGGAGGCGTGCGCCGGTGTTCCGGGTGATGACCAGCGGCATTCCGGCGCGGCCGGCGCGCATCGTCGCACCTCCGCCGGGGATGGGGTCCCGCGGCGGGGAGGACCCTAGCGAGCCGGGGGGCGGGTGTCCAGTCGGGGTCGGCCAACAGCTCGGACGTCGCCAGCCACAGGCGGGAAGAGCGGAGCGGCGACTGGCTGGAGGGGGCTGTTGACGGCCTGGCGACAGGAACCGGTTGCGTGGACCACCCGCTGCTGCCGTGCTAGGGTGCGCGCATGGGTTTGTTCGGCAAGCTGTTGGGGCGACCGGATCCGGTCAGGCCGTGGAACAGATGGGACGAGCTGGACCTGGAGAAGAGGCGGGCCGGTGGCCTGGTGCTGCTCCAGCGGGTGGCCGAGCGCCTCGGGCTGCAAGGCGCGACGACGCGGAGCGAAGGCAGCGAGGTGTTCCTCCAGGGTTCGGTCGAGGGAATCCGCTTCCGGGTCAAGCTCGACATCGCTGGTTCGGCGGGGGTCGAACTCAAGTACAAGGGCCAACGGCTGGAGTCCATCGACCTGACCCACGATCCGAGTGTGAGGCGGCGGCCGGAGCACGAGCAGGAGCCGTTCGAAGAGGGAGAGGCGCGCGTGTGGGTTTCCGACGTGGCGTTCACGTGCGGTTCGCACGCGCGCGAGGAGGCGGAGCGTTTCCAAGCTCTCCCGGAAGAGCTGCAGCAACGCGTCATCTCGGCGATGCTCCGGTGCAAGATCCTCTACTTCCGATCCCGGTCGGAGGACCACGAGAGCTACCTGCGAGGCACGGTTCCGGAGTTCGACGATCCGGTGGCGTGGCTGTCCGAGGTACTGGACGTGTCGCTGGCCGTGGCGCGTCGCAGAATCGCCGAAGCCAGGGCGGCCAGGGAGGCTGCGCCGAAGGCTCCGCGATCCCTGAGGGACCTGTGCGACATCGAGGACCTGGACCAGCGCGCGAAGGCCGTCGAACAGCTCATCGCTTCGCTCGCGTGCGCGCGCGAGAAGGGGGCGAGCGTGGTTCCGAGGAAGAACGACGGACACATCGACGTGCGCTGGACGACCCAGGGGGTGCCGGTGCGCATCCTCATCGACTTTACAGGTCGCGATCTGGGAGTACAGGCGCGCGCCGACGGGGTCGTGGCGGAGTTTCACCTGGACTACGACAAGGACGTCACGATCGAGGACGAGAAGCCGGAGGACGATTGGGCCGACGCGGCGGACGTCCGGGTGTTCCTCGCGCAGGGCGTCTTCGTGACGGGCAGCAAGGAATCCTCGCGGGCGCAGGTCGAGCTGCTGCGGGCGCTTCCGGCGCCGCTGCTCGAAGAGCTGCTCGGGTCGTTCGCGAACCAGCAGATGCATGCGTTGAGCCTCAGTGAGGGGTTTCTCTCGGCGGAGGTCGCGGATCTTGACGAGGCGAAGCCCAGGGATCTGGCGCGCGCCGAGCGGGTTGCGGAGATGCTCGCCCGGATCTCCTCGGGCCTCCCGCGAGGCGGGGTACCGCATCTCGACGTTGCGGCGGTGCGGTGCAATTACTGCCGTGCGCTGTGCTTCCCGGGTCCGGGACACGAGAAGTGCGCGCATTGCGGTGCACCGTTGTAGCCGCCGCGTTGCGCGGTCATCGGCCCGGCGGCAGGCAAGGAGGCCGCGCCGCAGCGAGGAGCCAGCCCATGGTGCGGTGCGACCAACGCACCGGGGGTCCGGCTCGAACGCCCGTCGCCACACGACGGAGCGAAGCCGCCTGGCCGCGCCGGCCGCCCGGCGCAGGCCGTGTTTCAGCCCAATGCGAGCACACCCTCAACCTTGACCAACGCTGGTCGCACGTCGAGGAACTGCGCCGGGGGACGACGGCGAGCCAGGGCCTGCGTCAACTCGTCCGGTGCCGCCGTCTCCGCTCCACACCTCCCCCGCCAGCCGGACAGGCCAAGCCCCCACCCCCCGCCCGTCCCCGTCGGGGGCGGGAGCGCGTTTTTCGCCTGCAATTCCTTCCGGGAGGGGACGGGAGGGGCCTACGGGTCGACCAGCGACAGTTCGCGCAGGGAACGCAGGCCGTGGACCCCGCTTACCCGGAGCACGACCTGGATCGCCTTCCATGCCTCGGCCCGGGTCGGGGCCCTCTCGAACTGCCAGCCAAGCTCCTCCCCCCTGGGACGATGTCCCGGCTCGTCCGCCAGGCGACGGGGCGGAGGCGTTGACAGGGGGAGTCGGATCGGGTAGGGAGTACGGGTCGGGGACGGCGGTGGAGTCCGCCGACAACCGTCACGACGTCGTCGTGGCCGATGACTCCTGCGGAGCCAGAGCACCGTGGGAGTCGCCGTGAGCAAGCCGGAATCCGAGGGGCAGGCCGAGCGGGTGGCGGGGGAGGAGCGGGCGGAGTTCGCGCCGGAGGTGGGGGTTCTGGCGCGGGTGGCCGAGGAAGCGGGGGCCGCGGTGTTGGCGGCGGAGGCCCGCGCGCTGGGGGATCGGCTGCGCGAGGGGTTGTTCTACGTGGCGTGCGTGGGGCAATTCAAGCGCGGCAAGTCGAGTCTGTTGAACGCGCTGGTGGGGGTGCCGGTGTTGCCGGTCGGGGTGGTGCCGGTGACGGCGGTGGTGACGGTGGTGCGTCATGGTCCGAGGCCGGCGGCCCGGTTGCGGTTCGCGACGGACGACTGGAGGGACGTGGGGCTCGACGAGTTGGCGGGGTATGTGACGGAGGGGGGGAACCCGGGCAACCGCAAGGGGGTGACGGGGGTGGAGGTCTTCGTCCCGAGTCCGCTGCTGGCGGGCGGGATGTGTTTCGTGGACACGCCCGGGATCGGTTCGGTTTTCCTGGCCAACACGGAGGCGACGCGGGCGTTCGTGCCGCACATCGATGCGGCGCTGGTGGTGTTGGGGGCGGACCCGCCGATTTCGGCGGAGGAGCTGGCGCTGGTCGAGGAGATCGGTGCGCAGTGTCGCGATCTGCTGGTGGTGTTGAACAAGTCCGACCGGGTGCCGGACGCGGAGCGGGCGGTGGCCCGGGAGTTCACGCGGGCGGTGTTGGCGGAGCGGCTGTCCGGGAGGGAGCCGGCGATCTTCGAGACGAGCGCGACGGAGCGGATGGCGGGGGCGGGGCCGTTGCGGGACTGGGCGGGGTTGCGGGAGGCGCTGGCGCGGCTGGCGGGGGAGTCGGGGCGCGAGCTGGTGCGGCGGGCGGCGGAGCGCGGGACGGGGTGGTTGGCGGAGCGGTTGCGGCGGCATCTCGCGGAGCAGCGGGAGATGCTGTTGCGTCCGGTGGAGGAGTCCGAGCAGCGGATCGAGGCGTTGCGGGCGTGTGTGGCCGAGGCCGAGCGGTCGCTGGACGACCTGTCGTACCTGTTCACGGCGGAGGAGGACCGGCTGCGGCGCGCGTTCGTCGAGCGGAAGGAGGCGTTCCTGCGGGGGGCGCGCGAGGCGGTGCGGCGCGAGGTGGAGGAGGCCTGTCATCCCAAGGGGGGGCGTCGCGGGCCCGGGTTGCGGGCGCGGGCGATGGCGGCGGCGCGGGAGACGGCGGAGCGGCATCTCGACGCGTGGCTGGCCGAGGCGGCGCCGGCGGCGGAGGCGTCGTACGCGGCGGCGATGGACCGGTTCGTGAAGCTGTCGGTCGGGTTCCTGGAGCAGCTGCGGGCCTCGGGCGATCCGCTGCTGGCGATGATCCCGCTCTCGGTGAATCGGGAGACCGGGTTCCGCTGGGACAGCCGGTTGTTCTACCGCGACATCTTCCCGACGACGGGGGAGGGGCTGGCGTTGTGGGTCGCGGACCTGTTCCGTCCGCGGCGGTCGCTGGAGCGGTCGATCGAGCGTCGGGCGGTGGCGTACGTGATGTCGCTGGTGGAGATGAACGCGACGCGGATCGAGAACGACCTGACGGAGCGGGTGGTGGAGAGCCGGCGGCGTTTCCAGTTCGAGATCCGGGCGGCGCTGGCGGCGGTGGTCGAGTCGGCGGAGCAGGCGTTGTCGCGGGCGAAGCAGCGCAAGGCCGAGGGGCGCGGCGCGGTGCAGGCGGAGGTCGAGCGGGTCGAGGCGTTGGGGCGGGAGCTGGCGGGGATCGAGCGGGGCGCGGCGTAGTCGTTGCGGCGGGGGGCCGGGCGGGCGGCGTTCGGCCTGGCGGAGGGGGGGGCGGTGCGGGGCGCGGGGTCGGCGGGGTCGTCGTCGGGGCGGGTCATTCGAGGAAGAACACGCCGAGCAGGTCTTCGGTCATGGAGATCGGCTGGGAGCCGCCGCGGCGCAGCGAGGTGACGCGGAACTGGTAGTACATGCCGGGTTGGAGGGCGGGGCCGGCGTAGGTCAGCTCGGGGGTGCCGCCGCTGACGCCGGGCAGGGGGTCGGGGTGCCAGACCTCGTTGCCGAAGGCGTCGTAGACGACGAGGTCGTACGCGTCTTCGCTGGAGTCGTCGGCCCAGCGGAAGGTGGGGGTGGGGTCGACCGCTTCGGGTCCGGTCTCGCCGGGGTCGAGGATGGCGAGGGCGCCGGTGACCTTGAACGATCCGTCGAGCATGAAGCTGCGGGTGCCGGAGAGGCGGTCGGGGACGGTGATGTGCAGCACCTGGGTGCCGGCGATGCCGGGGTCGGGGTCGCGGACGCAGGCGTCGTTTTCGAAGGCGGCGAGCACGGCGTAGCTGCCGTCGGGCACGCCATCGATCACCCAGGCGCCGGTGATGTTCGGCGCGGCGGGGGGGGCGGGGGCGCGCAGGCCGGTGGCGACCTCGCCGCGTTTGAGGGTGTCGTCGTAGGTTTCTTCGGGGACGAGGACGACGCTGGTGGCGCGGCAGGCTCCGGGGTTGACGAGCTGGACGGTGCCGGAGATCGCGCCGGTCGGGGTGTCGGGCCGCTCGCGCAGATCGACTCCGGCGACGTCTTGGCCGACCTCGACGGTGGTCGAGGCGGGCTGGAGCTGGAGGAACGCCTTGTAGCCCATGACGACGTAGGCGCCGACCTCGGCGTTGAACACGACGTATTCGCCGGAGCGGTCGGTCCAGGCGAGTGGGGGGTTGGGGGAGCCGGAGTTGGCGACGATCAGGACGCCGCCGGGGGAGTCGGCGAGGACGCGGCCGGCGATGCTGCCGCGCTCGCGGGTGGGGGGCGGGAGGGGGATCAGGCCGACGTCGGTGGCGGCGTTGCGGACGGTCCAGCGTCCGTCGCCGGCGACGGCGAGGGCGGCGGCATCGATCGGGAGGGCGACGCGGACGCCGTGGGGGAAGTTTTCGTAGTCCTGGGCGGTGACGCGGAGGGAGAACGTTCCGCCGCCGGGGGCGAGGGTGCCGTCGGGTTGTCGGGTGACGGGGACGGCGAGCTGGTAGGCGCCGTCGGCGCCGGTGACGGCGACGTTGGTCGCGGCGGCGCCGGTCTGGTCGGCGGCGATCACGCGGGCGCCGGGGACGCCGTCGTCGGAGACGAGGTCGAAGACGCGGCCGGCCAGGAGGACGGGGTCGTAGCAGGCGTAGGCGCCGTCGGTTCGTCGTTCGCAGGAGCGATCGTCCTGGCAGGAGTCGGGGTCGTCGGGGGAGCACTGGAGGATGCAGGCGGCGCGGCCGTCGTCGAGCGGTTGGCAGACCTCGCCGGCGGGGCAGGCGGCGCCGTCCGGGGTGCAGAGCGGCCGGCAGATCGAGCCGCGGTCGCCGGCGGGGACGCAGGCCCAGTCGGCGCCGCAGGGGTCGTCGGCGGACGGGTTGCAGGTGGGGGTGCACGCGCCGGTGTCCGGGCCGGTGGGGACGCAGGTGGTTCCGTCCGGGCAGGTGGTGGTCGAGGCGTACGGGTCGCAGAGCGGGTGGCATTCGCCGGCGTCGCGTCGTACGGCGACGCAGGTTTCGCCGGGGCCGCAGGGGTTGGTGGCGGCGGGGTCGCAGTGCGCGTTGGGTGAGGATTCGTCGCAGGCTGCGGTGGCGAGAGTTGCGCCGAGGGTGGGGAGGAGGAAGGTCCATCGAAGCTGGGTCATGGTTCGTCTCCTTCGTGGCTGATTCGCGCGCGGCGGTGGCGGATTACACTGCCGGCGGGAGGGGTGCCAGTTTTCGGGTGGTGGGGAAGGGGGTGGTGGCGGGTGGGGTTGGGGCGGCGTCGCGGGTCCGGCCGGGGCTGGTGTGCCGGATCGTCATGCAATTCCCGTTGGTTGTAGATTTCCTCGCCGGCCGGGAATACGGAGCCTGCTTCGTGGCGTCTTCTGGATGGGAGGCGGAGGAGAAGGTCGAAGAGGGCTTCGACATGGCAGTGAACGCGACGGACGAGATGCTGTTCTTGGAGGGGGAGGCGGTTTCGCTGCGGGAGCGGGCGGCGGACCGGGAGGCGATGGCCCGTTCGCAGCGGGGGGACCCGACGCTGGCGTTGTATTTTGGCGATCTGTCGGCGCATCCGGTGTTGACGCCGTCGGAGGAGAGTCGGGTGGCGCACCGGATCCAGGAGTTGGAGGTCCGGGAGTGGGTGGAGCTGCTGGCGTATCCGCCGGTGTTGCCGCACTTGTTGGAGCGGTTGCGGGGGATGTTGAACGGGGCGACGCCGCGGGAGGCGCGGGTGCTGGCGCGGTGGCCGAGCCGTTATCGGGCCTGTGGTGGGCGGCTGGACGCGCGCCGGTGGGGGGAGTTGCGGGCGGCGGCGTGGCGGGTGGGTCGTCAGTTGCGGGACCTGGACATCGACCGGGTGTTGCTGAACGGGATGCTCGAGCACGTCGAGTTCCTGCCGCGGGCGAACGGGTCGTGTCCGCGGGGGATGGGCCGGGTGGTGCGGGGTGCGGGGTACGCGCGGTATCTGGAGCGGGTGCGGGCGGCGACGCGGGAGACGAGCCGGGAGAAGGAGCGGTTCGTGCTGGCGAACCTGCGGTTGGTGGTGTCGGTGGCGCGGCGTTACCACCGCGGGCGGATGTCGCTGATCGACATGATCCAGGAGGGGAACATCGGCCTGATGAAGGCGGTGGACCGCTACGACGTGCGGAAGGGTTATCGGTTTTCGACCTACGCGTCGTGGTGGATCCGGCATGCGATCAACCGGGCGTTGGCGGACAAGGGGCGTGCGATCCGGATTCCGGTGCACATGCTGGACACGCACCAGCGGATCCAGCGGGTGGTGGCGGAGCATGCGGCGCGGACGGGGGAGGAGCCGGACGTGCGGAACGTGGCGAGCGAGGTGGGGCTGGACGAGGAGAAGGTCAACTCGGTGCGGGCGCAGTCGTTCGACCCGCCGTTGTCGCTGGACCGGCCGTTGGGGGACGACGAGGGTCGGCGGTTCGTGGACGTATTGACGGCCGAGGAGCAGCCGACGCCGTTGGACGAGTTGTGTCGTTCGGACTGGCAGACGGAGATGAACCGGCTGCTCGAGCGGCTGCCGCCGATCGAGGCGCGGATCCTGCGGTGGCGGTTCGGGATCGGGGACGACGACGAGCTGACGTTGAAGGAGATCGGCGACAAGTTCCGGCTGTCGCGGGAGCGGATCCGGCAGTTGCAGGAGCAGGCGTTGGCGCGGTTGCGGCGGCAGATCCGGGGTCCGTACTGAGGGGTGCGGGGGGTAGGCGTTTCGGGGGGCGCTAGGCTTCGAGTCCTTCGAACAGGGCGGTGGACTGGTAGCGATCGCCGGCGTCGGGGAGGATGACGACGATCGTCTTGCCGGCGTGTTCGGGACGTGCGGCGACGCGGAGGGCGGCGGCGACGGCGGCGCCGCAGGAGATGCCGCCGCTGATGCCTTCTTCGCGGTGGAGGCGGCGGGCGGTTTCGATCGCCTCTTCGGAGGACACGGCCTGGACTTCGTCGACGATGGAGAGGTCGAGGGTGCGGGGCAGGAAGCCGGCGCCGATACCCTGGATCTTGTGCGGTCCGGGGGCCGGCGGTTCGCCGTGGAGGGCGGGGCCGATCACCCGGGAGGTGGTCGGTTCGACGGCGACGCTCCAGAGGGGTTTGCGCCGGTCCTGTTCGAAGTGGAGCGACACGCCGGTGATCGTGCCGCCGGTGCCGACGCCGGCGACGAGGATATCGACGTGGCCGTCGGTGTCGTTCCAGATCTCGGGGCCGGTGGTCTGGCGGTGGATCGCGGGGTTGGCTGGGTTCTCGAACTGTTGGGGCATGAAGTAGCGGGACGGGTTCGAGGCGACGATTTCCTCGGCCTTGGCGATGGCGCCCTTCATGCCGAGGGTGCCGTCGGTGAGGAACAGTTCGGCGCCGAAGGCGCGGAGGAGTCGTCGTCGTTCGACGGACATGGTTTCCGGCATGGTGAGGACGAGGGGGTAGCCGCGGGCGGCGGCGACGAAGGCGAGGGCGATCCCGGTGTTGCCCGAGGTCGGTTCGACGATCGTGGTCTGTTTGCTGCCGGGCTGGAGGATGCCGCGCCGTTCGGCGTCGTGGATCATGGCGGCGCCGATGCGGCACTTGACCGAGTAGGCGGGGTTGCGGCCTTCGATCTTGGCCAGCACGGTCGCGCCGAGGCCCTGGGTCATGCGGTGCAGGCGCACGAGGGGGGTGTTGCCGATGCTCAGCGAATTGTCGTCGTAGATCCGGGCCATGTCGGTTCCTCTTCGTCGTGCCGGCCGTTGTGCGTCGGGGCCGGCGTCGTCCGTGTTCGTAACCCATCGCGGGGCAAAAGTCATGCGGGAGGTGGGGGCGGGGTGCTGCCGTTCGTTTGACACGGGGCGGTCATTTCCCGGAAGCTGCGGGGGCATGTGGTCGACGGGTCGGGTGTTTTCTGCGGTGCGGGTGTGGGTCGCGTGGGTTGCGGCGACGGCGGCGGTGCCGGCGGCGGCGTTGCCGCCGTCGGGGGAGCCGGCGGACGACCGGCCGGCGTTGGCGGAGGAGGCGGCGGAGGGGGCGGGCGAGGGGGAGCCGCTGGAGGAGCGCACGAATGCGAACGGGCGGGACGACGACGCGCCGACGCGGGCGGAGGCGCGGCTGGTCGAGCAGCTCGGGTTGGGGACGCCGGCGATCGTGCATCGGCTGACGGCGCCGGGGGGGGTGACGGCGCGGTACCTGCGGGCGGCGGGGGGGGAGCGGCGACCGAGCTGGCTATCGTATCCGATTCCGGGGGGGCGGTTGGCGCGCGGCTACGGTTCCGGGACGAACGGACGCCACAAGGCGCTGGACATCGTGGCGGACGAGGGGACGGCGATCCGTGCGGCGGAGCGGGGGCTGGTGGTCTACGCGGACAACACGATTCGCGGCTACGGCTGGATGGTGGTGTTGTTGCATCCGGGGGGGTGGGTGACGTTCTACGCGCACTGCAAGAAGATGCTGGTGCATCCCGGTCAGCTGGTGGAGCGGCGGGAGGTGATCGCGCGGGTGGGGGACACGGGGATCGCGCGCGGGTATCACCTGCACTTCACGTTGTTCATCGAGGGGCGGGTGACGGACCCGTACCCGTTCTTCCGGCCGCCGCCGCCGAACCTGCCGTACGTGGGGCCGCAGCCGCATCGCGGGCACCGGGTGCGGGAGGGGGAGACGGTGGAGGCGGTGGCGGAGCGGTTCGGGGTGGAGGCGGCGGCGCTGCGCGAGGCGAACGGGATGGGGGAGGGGGACGAGTTGCAGGCGGGGTGGCAGATCCTGATTCCGGGTCAGCTCGAGCCGCGGGTCGAGGAGCCGGCGCCGGGGCGGCGGTACACGGTACGGGAGGGCGACACGTTGTCGTCGATCGCGAACCGGTTCGGGACGACGACGGCGGTGCTGGTGGAGCTGAACCATCTGGCGGACCCGTCGAGGATCCGGCCGGGGCAGGAGTTGCGGGTGCCCGGCGGGGGGGGGGATCGCGGGGGCGAGGACACGCGTCCCGACACGCGGGCGGACGACCTCTACGTCGTCGGCGAGGGCGACACGTTGACGGCGATCGCGCGCCGGCACCACGTTTCGGTGCGGCAGATCCGCCAGGCCAACCGGTTGCGCGACGAGGACAGCATCCGGGTCGGGCAGGAACTGATCATCCCGCATCCGGGCGGCGGCGCGGATTCCGGCGGGGGTCGCGCGGAGAGGCGCTGGCGGATGGTGACGGTGCGGGAGGGCGACTCGCTGTCGCGCATCGCGCGCCGGCACGGCACGACGGTGGAGCGGATCCTGGAGTTGAACTCGGGGCTGCGCGACGCCGACGCGATCCGGCCGGGGGACGAGCTTCGGGTTCCGGTCCGCGAGGAAGAGGGGGAGTAGGGGGCGGGGGCGGTGGCGGAGCGGGTCGCGGAGGGTCCGGCGCGCTTCGAGCAGCCGGCGACTCCCGTCGTGGTGTCCGGGTTTCCGGTTCGGGTGGTTCAGGGCGTTGATGCGCCGTCGGGTCGGGGTGCCGCGGCGAGGAACTCGATGCCGCGTTGTCGGGCCGCCTGGTGGAGCGGCTCGTTTTCGGGGAGGAGCGGCGGCACGCAGTTCCACAGATCGTCGGCACGGTCGTAGGGGCAGTCGCGGCTGCCGTGGTAGGTGCGGCGGCCGGAGGCGGCGGAGTAGTCGTCGTAGGTGTCGAGTTCTTCGATCGTGCCCGTCGTGCGGACGCGCAGGTCCTTGCGGCCGTCGCCGTCGATGTCGGCGAGGCGCCAGGTGGTCTGTTCGGTCGTGGTGACGTATTCGTCGGCCTCGGGGCTGTGGTAGCTGCGGGTGGCGGCGAACTGGGCGTGCAGGTCGTCGCCGTCGAGGATGAAGACGAGGCTGCCGACGACTTCTTCGGCGAGGCTGGCGGCGGGGAGGGCGACGCCGACGATCGCGGTCAGTTCGGGGCGTCCGTCGCCGTCCAGGTCGCGCACCCGCAGTTCGGCCGGTTCTTCGGACTGGTCCGAGACGTCGACCAGGGTGACGCGTCGGGTGGCGCGGAGGGAGCCGTCGTCGTTCCGTTCGAGGCGTGCGGCTTCCCAGGCGAAGGTCGAGACGGAGGCGCCGATACCGGCGTAGTCCCAGCCGACGTAGGGGTTGGGCGCCGTGGCGACGTCGCAGGGGACGTTGCCGGCGGGGCCCTCCTGGATGCACCGTTGCGTCCGTTCGCGCCAGCGAGCGACGCTCGATTCGAGCGTTCCGGCGTCGGATTCCCCGGCCTCCCAGATCGCGCCGCGGTAGACCTTGCAGAGGGCGAAGACGACGCCGTCGTGTTCGGCGCGGGCCGCGACTTCGGCGGCTTCCGGGAAGGTCGGTTCGAGCGCCCGGCCGATCGCTTCGGCGACGGGGTCCGGCGCGTCGCCGTCGGCCCCGGCGTCGGCGGGCATTGCGTCGGCCTCGACGGCGGCGGGGTTGTCAGCGGCCTCGGCGTCGGGCGCGTCGTGGGCGTCTGGTCCCGGCGGTTCGGCATCCGGCGTGTCGTCGTCGGCCGGTCGGGCGGTGGCGTCGGGGTCGGCGGGGGGAGCGACGTCGGCGGGGGCGGCGTCGTGGTCGGTGCGGTCCCGGTCGGTCCCGGTCGTCTCGGGGGTGGGGGAGGAGGAGTCGGCCTGGGCGGCGATGCCGGCGTCGGGCGGAGGGCCCGCGTTCCTGCGGGAGCAGGCGAGGGCGGCGAGCAGCAGGAGGGCGGTTGCGGCGGGGCGGTGCGGGCGAGAGGCGATCCGGTTCCGCGGCATTTCGAACCTCCGTTTCCCGCGGTGTCGGGCGGGCGGGGCGGAGATTGGCGCAAGCGGGCGGGCGATACAAGCTGCGAGGCGGTGAGCGGATTCCGCGACGGGGGAGTCGGGGAGCGGGTCAGTAGATGTAGACGTCCATCTGGTAGGCGCCGCAGGCGGTGCCGTAGCCGTCGATGATGATGTAGTAGGTGCCGGCGCCGAGGAACAGGTCGAGGTAGGACGTGAGGCCGGAGTAGTCGTCGTTGCAGCCGACTTCGGTGCCGGTGCAGCTTGCGGAGCGGACGTACAGGACGGTGTCGTAGCTCGAGTAGTAGAGATCGAGGATCACTTCGCGGCTGCGGTCGAGGGAGAGGCCGTAGACCACGTCGCGGGCGGTGGAACTGGATCGGCAGCCCGGGGTGTAGTCGTGGGTGTAGCTGCAGGTGTTGCCGGTCCAGGTGCCCGAGCCGGTGATGAAGCCGCTGGAAGCGGCGCAGGTGTCGCCGGGTGCGACGGTGGCGACGCGGGCGACGCGCAGGGTGTAGGTGCCCGAGGTGCTGTAGCCGTCGACGACGATGTAGTAGGTGACGCCGGCGGCGAGGGTGACGGTGACGCGCGAGGTGAGGCTGCCGCCGGAGTCGTCGTCGCAGGCGATCTGGCTGCCGAGGCACGGACCGTTGTGCACGTGGAGGAGGGTGTCGAAGCCGCTGCCGATGGTGTCGATCTGCCAGAGGCCGCCGGTGGAGGGGGTGAAGGCGTAGACGACGTCGGGAACGCCGGTGTAGTAGGCGCAGGTCCCGTCGTAGTTGGCGGCCATGCCGACGGTGGTTCCGGTGTAGGTGCCGCCGGTGGGGGCGACGACGAGGGGGCAGGAGCAGTCGTCGCCGCTGCAGGCGCAGCCTTCGTTGACGGAGCCGTCGCAATCGTCGTCGCAGGAGTTGCCGCAGACTTCGGTGCCGGCGTTGCAGCAGCCCCAGCTGCAGGAGCCGGACTGGCAGGTCTGGGTGCCGGCGACGCCGCAGGCGTTGCTGCACGGTTGGGTGGCGCCCATGCGGCAGGCGAAGGTCTCGTCGGTGGCGCCGTCGCAGTCGTCGTCGAGGCCGTTGCAGATTTCGACGGCGGTGGTCACGCAGTCGCCCCAGATGCAGCTGGCGGAGCAGGTCTGGGAGCCGGCGCAGGCGCCGACGGTGCAACTCCGGGTGCGGCCGGCGATGCAGGAGAAGGTCTCGTCGGTCAGGCCGTCGCAGTCGTCGTCGAGGGCGTTGCAGATTTCGGCGGCGGTGACGGTGCAGGTTCCCCAGGTGCAGCCGGGGCCGCAGGTCTGCGAGCCGGCGCAGGCGCCGACGGTGCAGCCGCGGGTGGCGGCGTAGACGCAGTCGAAGCCTTCGTCGGCGACGCCGTTGCAGTTGTCATCGACGCCGTTGCAGGTTTCGACGGCGGCGACGGTGCAGGCGCTCCAGGTGCAGCCGGGCTGGCAGGTCTGGGAGCCGCTGCAGGCGCCGAGGGTGCAGGCGCGGGCGGAGCCGAGGACGCAGGGGAGGGTTTCGTCGGGGCTGGCGTCGCAGTTGTCGTCGCGGCCGTTGCACAGTTCGGGGGCGCCCGGGTAGACGGTCGGGTCGCCGTCATTGCAGTCGTCGCCGGTGCATTCGACGTCGGGGTGTCCGTCGCGGTCGCGGTCGGGGGAGGTCGAGACGCACGCGCCGCGTCCGCCGCTGCCGGCCGGGTTGCAGGTGTCGGTGGTGCAGGCCAGGCCGTCGTCGCAGGACGGCGGCGATCCGGCCACGCAGCCGGCGGCGGCGGAGCAGGTTTCGATGCCGTTGCAGAGCTGTCCGTCGTCGCAGCGCGTGTTGTCGGGCGTGTTGACGCAGGTGTCGCGGGCGGGGTCGCAGCGGTCGGTGGTACAGCCGATGCCGTCGGAACACGACGGCGGGGTTCCGGCGAGGCAGCCGGCGGTGGGGTCGCAGCGTTCGACGCCGGTGCAGAACAGGCCGTCGTTGCAGCGCGCGTCGTCGGCGGTGTGGCTGCAGCGGCCGCTCGTCGGGTCGCACGAGTCGACGGTGCAGGGGACGGCGTCGTCGCAATCGACCGGCGTGCCGCGTTCGCAGCCGGAGGTGGGGTTGCAGGTTTCGGCGCCGTCGCAGGGGTTGCGGTTGTCGCAGATCGCGGAATCGGGGGCGAAGACGCACTCGCCGGTGAGGGGGTTGCACGAATCGCGGGTGCACGCGATTTCGTCGCGGCAGACGACGGGTGTTCCGGGGCGGCAGCCGATCGCGGGGTCGCAGGTTTCGGTGCCGTTGCAGCGGTCGCCGTCGTCGCAATCCGCGGCGGTGGTGCAGGGGGGTGGGGCGACGCAGCCGGCGAGCGGGTCGCAGAGTTGCGGCGCTTCGCAGGCGCGGTGATCCGGTGCGTGGCTGCAGGCGCCGGCGAGCGGGTCGCAGCGGTCGGTGGTGCAGTCGACGTGGTCGTCGCAGTCGGTCGGCGTGCCGCCCACGCAGCCGGACGTCGGGTCGCAGGTTTCGCCGGTGGTGCAGGCGTTGCCGTCGTCGCAGGCCGCATCGACCGGGGTGTGGATGCAGGTTCCGGTGGCGGGGTCGCACGAGTCGGCGGTGCAATCGACGAGGTCGTTGCATTCGAGGTCGTTGGTGCAGGCGGGTGGCGGTCCGTCGTCGGCGGTGTCGAGGGTCGTTTCGTCGTCGACGGCGTCCGGAGGGGCGGGCGCGTCGCCGTCCTCGGGTCCGGTCGTGTCGGGCGGGTTGGCGTCGGGGAGCGGGGGGTTCTCGGCGGTGGAGCAGGCGAGGCTGGCGACGAGCGGGGCGAGCCAGCGGCACCGGGCGGCGAGCGGACCTGCACGCATGCGAACCTCCTGTTCCCGCGCGTGGCGGATCGGGAGCGTTGCTGCGGATCAGGGTACGGGGTGGATCGGGGGTCGTCAAGGAAGGTGGTGGGTCGGGGTGGGGGGGGTGTAGCGGTGGGGGCGGGAACGGGTGGGGATGCGCGGAGGGTGGGGCCGTGCGGTCGGGGGGCGGCCGGGGTGGTGCGGATGGTCGGTCGTCCGCGGGGGCCGAACCGCATTTCTCGCGGGACCGCTGCACGGGTTTTCAGTCATCGTTGACAGTGGCGGTCGAGGTCGACTATGGGGCTGACATGCCGGCCAAGCAGACCAAGTACATCTTCGTGACGGGCGGCGTGGTGTCGTCGGTGGGCAAGGGGATCGTCGCCGCTTCGGTGGGGGCGCTGCTGGAGAACCGGGGTCTCGAGCTGACGCTCATGAAGCTCGACCCGTACATCAACGTGGACCCGGGGACGATGAGTCCGTTCCAGCACGGGGAGGTGTACGTCACGGAGGACGGGGCGGAGACCGACCTGGACCTGGGGCACTACGAGCGGTTCACGTCGGCGGTGATGAGCCGCAGGAATTCGGTGACGACGGGTCAGGTGTACGACGCGGTGATCCAGAAGGAGCGGCGGGGCGAGTATCTGGGGGCGACGATCCAGGTGATCCCGCACGTGACGAACGAGATCCAGGAGCGGATTCGGGAGGCGGCCAAGGGGGTGGACGCGGTGATCGTGGAGATCGGGGGGACGATCGGCGACATCGAGAGTCTGCCGTTCCTGGAGGCGGTTCGCCAGTTGCGGCACAGCCTGGGGACACAGAACGCGATCAACGTCCACGTGACGCTGGTGCCGTACATCGCGGCGGCGGGGGAGATCAAGACCAAGCCGACGCAGCACTCGGTCAAGGCGCTGCTCGAGATCGGGATCCAGCCCGACATCCTGGTCTGTCGCTGCGACCATCCGTTATCGACGGAGCACAAGAAGAAGATCGCGTTGTTCTGCAACACGCCGGTGGAGAACGTGATTGCGGCGCAGGATGCGGATTCGATCTACGAGGTGCCGTTGCGGTTGAAGTCCGAGGGGCTGGACGACCGGGTGGCGGAGCTGCTGAACATCTGGTCGCGGGCGCCGCGGCTGGCGCGGTGGAAGAAGATCGCGGACGGTCTGCGGGAGCCGGCCCGGGGGACGGTGACGGTGGCGATGGTCGGCAAGTACGTGCATCTGCGGGACGCGTACAAGAGTCTGCACGAGGCGTTGACGCACGGCGGGCTGGCGAACTCGTGCCGGGTCGAGGTGCGGTACGTCGATTCGGAGGAGGTGGAGCGGAGCGGGGCGGAGGCGTTGTTGGCGGGGGCGCACGCGGTGCTGGTGCCGGGGGGGTTCGGTGCGCGGGGCATCGAGGGGAAGATCGCGGCGATCCGGTACGCGCGGGAGAAGAAGGTCCCGTTCCTCGGCATCTGTCTGGGGATGCAGCTCGCGGTGGTGGAGTTTTCGCGGCACGTCTGCGGTCTGGAGAGGGCGAACTCGGCCGAGTTCGACGAGAAGTCGCCGGACAAGGTGGTCGACCTGATGGAGGCGCAGAAGGGGGTGAGTGCGAAGGGGGGGACGATGCGGTTGGGGGCCTGGCCGTGTCGGCTGGCGGCGGACACGCGGGCGCGGCAGGCTTACGGCGAGGCGGAGATTTCGGAGCGGCACCGGCATCGCTACGAGGTGAACAACGCGTATCGGGAGCGTCTGGTCGAGAAGGGGCTGGTGTTGTCCGGCTTGTCGCCCGACGGGCGGCTGGTGGAGATGGTGGAGTTGCCCGACCATCCGTGGTTCGTGGCGTGTCAGTTCCATCCCGAGTTCCAGTCCAAGCCGATGGCGCCGCATCCGTTGTTCGCGCGTTTCGTGGCCGCGGCGTTGGCCGTGCGGGGCGGGGGGGTTCCTTGACAGATCGCGGTTCCTCTTGTAAGCCAAGCGTGTCCAGCGGATGCGGGTCGCCCGGCGGCCCGGGGCTCGGGTCGCGGCCCGGGCGGAGGAGGGTCAAGCGATGAGTCGGTGGTCGATGGTCTTGTTGGTGGCGGTCGTGGCCTGTGCCGGTTTCTGGTTCGCGGTGCCCGGTTGCGGCGACGACGACGACACGACGCCGACGTGCACGCAGGCGTTGTGCCGGGCGGGGAGCACGGTCTGCTGCACCGACGGTCGTCCCGGGAGCTGGGCCACGACGCCGGCCCCCGGGCGCTGCGTGTGCGGCGGCGGCGGGGACGCGGATGCGGACGCCGATGCGGACGCCGATGCGGACGCGGATGCGGATGCGGATGCGGATGCGGACGCCGATGCGGATGCGGATGCGGACGGGGACTCGGGCACCTGCCGGTCGGAGCTGCCGGGGGGCACGTGCAACGTGGTCCTGCAGTGCGGCTGCGGGGCGGGGGAGCGCTGCGTGATCGGCGGCACGCCGTCGTCGACCTACGAGGAGTGCGTGCCGGCCGGAACGGATCCGCTGGACGTGCTCTGTCCGGCGGGGAGCGACAACTGCCAGGCGGGCGCGCAGTGTCTGGGCACGGACGGCACGCACTTCTACTGCATGCAGTTCTGCTACGAGGACACCGACTGTCCGCCGGGCCGGTCGTGCGACATTCGTTCTCCGTGGGGCGGCTACAAGATCTGCGGGTCGGCGTGCACGACCTGCAGTCCGTACGACAACTCGGGCTGCGATTCGGCGGCGCAGCAGTGCATGGTGAGCACGAGCGCTTCGTGCACGCAGTGCGGGATGGGGGCGCCGGGGACGGGGACGGCGGGGAGCCCGTGCGACGACGGGTGCGCGGTCGGCTACGGCTGCTACACGACGACCGACGATCCCGACGGCCACTGCTACAAGTTCTGCAACGTCGGCGGCGGCACTCCGGACTGTTCGGACGTCGCCGGTGCGACGTGCCAGTCGCTGGGCGTCGAGACCTACGGTCTCTGCATCGCCGATTAGTTCCTCCGTTCCATTCTTGCCCGGGCGGGCCGGGGCCGGGGAGTCGGTCCCGGTCGTGCTCCTGGCGTGCGTCGAGTCGTGCTCGAGGTGTGCGGTTCGGCGGCCATCGGCCGGCCGGAAGGGGGCGGGGCGGTCGAGGGCGATCGGGACGCTGGTTCGGATCGGGATTCCGGGTGGGGGGTGACGCACCCTCTTCCCTCGTCGGGACCTCTCTGCTAAAGGCGTGGCCCTGCAGGAGGTCTGTCATGTCGTTCACGGTGAAGGGTCGCAGCATCTCGAAGGTCGCGGTCATCGGTTCGGGCAACATCGGGCCGGACATCGCGTTGCACTTCGCGCAGAATCTGGCGCCGGCCGGGGTCGGGACGGTCGTGGTCGACGTGGTGCAGAAGGCGGTGGAGGCGGGCAAGGCGCGGACGGAGAAGAAGCTGGCCAAGGGGGTGGAGAAGGGGAAGGTGAAGCCCGAGGCGGCCCGGCAGGCGGGCGAGTCGATCTTGTGGACGACGGACTACGAACAGATCCGGGGGGCGGACCTGGTGGTGGAGGCGGCGACGGAGGACGAGGGGCTGAAGCGGCGGATCTTCGGGCAGGTGGAGCGGCTGGTGTCGCCGGAGGCGTTGTTGACGTCGAACTCGTCGCACATGGAGCCGGAGGTGATCTTCGCCGACCTCGGGGACCGTTCGCGGACGGCCTGCGTGCATTATTTCTTCCCGGCGGAGCGCAACATCGTGGTGGAGGTGATACCCGGGGCGGAGACGGCGCCGGAGGTGACGGCGTTCCTGATGCGGTTCTACGAGCGGATCGGCAAGATGCCGATCCGGGTGAAGAGTCGCTACGGGTATGCGGTGGACCCGATCTTCGAGGGGAACTTCCTGGCGGCGGCGTTGCTGGTCGAGGAGGGGGTGGGGACGGTGAAGGAGGTGGACGAGGCGGCGCGGCGGGCGTTGGGGTTGGGGGTCGGTCCGTTCACGGCGATGAACCTGACGGGGGGGAATCCGATCACGAACCACGGGCTGGAGGTGGAGGGGCGGAAGATCATGCCGTGGTACCGGTCGCCGGCGAGTCTGCAGCAGAAGGTGCAGGACGGGACGCCGTGGCCGACGGCGGGCAAGGACGAGAAGGTCGAGGTCTCGCCGGAGAAGGAGCGGCGGATCGCGGAGGACATGTTGGGGGCGTACTTCGGGATGGCGGCGGAGATTGTCGATTCCGGGATTGCCTCGATCGGCGACCTGGACGTGGCGGTGGAGAACGCGCTGGTGATGAAGCCGCCGTTCCGGACGATGAACGAGGTGGGGGTGGGGCGGGCGTTGGAACTGGTGCGGAGCTATGCGGAGCGGCATCCGGGGTTCAAGGTGGCGGAGGTGCTGGTGCGGCAGGCGGCGACGGGGAAGCCGTTCGACGTGCCGTTCGTGTTTCGGGAGGACGTGGGGGACGTGGCGGTGGTGACGATCCGTCGTCCGGCGGTGCTGAACGCGTTGTCGGCGGCGGTGTTGCGGCAGTTGGCGGAGCAGTTCGAGGCGATCGGGAGGGACGGGCGGATCGCGGGGGCGGTGTTGACGGGGTTCGGGACGCGGGCGTTCGTGTCGGGGGCGGACGTGCACGAGCTGGCGGCGTTGCCGGACGGGGCGGCGATGAAGGCCCATGCGTTGGGGGGGCAGGTGGCGTGCAACACGATCGAGAACCTGGGCAAGCCGGTGGTGTGCGCGATGAACGGGCTGGCGTTCGGCGGGGGGAACGAGATCGCGATGGCCTGCACGATGCGGATTGCGAGTCGGGGGCTCAAGGTGTTCGTGGGGCAGCCCGAGGTGAAGTTGGGGATCATTCCGGGGCTCGGGGGGACGCAGCGGTTGCCGCGGTGGATCGGGTTGGCGGCGGCCTGGCCGATCTTGCGGACGGGGGAGCCGATCTCGTCGGCGCGGGCGCTCGAGTTGGGGTTGATTGCGGAGGAGGTGGAGGGGGACGTGCGGGAGCGGGCGATCGCGCTGGTGCGGGAGATCGCGGTGGGGAAGGTGAAGCCGCGGTCGATCGCGCGGGGTCCGATCGAGATTCCGGCGGCGTTGCCGGAGGTGGAGCTCGGCGGGTTGTCGCGGCGGATCGATGCGATCCTGCGGGAGGCGATCCTGGGGGGGGCGAAGCGGACGCTGGAGGAGGGGTTGCGGTACGAGGCGGAGATGCTGGCTTCGTGTCATGGGACGCGGGACATGCGGATCGGCCTCGACAACTTCGTCCGGAACGGGCCCAAGGTTCCGGCGCCGTTCGTGCACGAGTGAGGGGGGTGGCGGGGCGCGGCGGCCTCGCTTGCGATTCGCGGGCAATCCGGTAGGATGCGGGCGTCCCGGCGGAGAGTGGCGGTCCCGGGCGCGAGCGGGGAGGGTGTGTTTGATGAGCGTCGGAGGGGTGGAGTCGCCATCGTCGCTGTTTCGCGCCTCGCGTCCGGCGCGGCAGGCGCGGGAGTGGCTGGCCGGGTGTCTGGGGCCGTTGCAGGACATCCAGGCTCCCGGGGCGAACGTCGAGTTGTTGGCGGCGAGCGTGGCGAAGGCGATCGGGGCGTTGTTCGCGGTGCAGTCTTCGGGGCCCGAGGAGCCGGCGCACATGGCGGGGGTGCGGCAGGCGATGGAGCATCTGCGCGCGGCGATGCAGCCGTTGCAGGAGTTGCAGTCGGACGAGCCGGCGGTGGTCAAGACGATGCAGACGATCGCGGCGGTGATGGCCTTCCTCTACCCCTTGCAGAAGGCGCAGGAGCGCGCCTCGATGGCGCCGCCGCCGCCCGGGCCGCCGCGGGAGGTGCGGCACGACCCGCGGCGTTCCACGCATCGCCTGCCGCTCGACGTCGACATCGGCTTCCAGAGCGAGAGCAACTTCTACGTCGGTTTCTCGGAGGACATTTCGGAGGGCGGTCTGTTCGTGGCGACGTACGACTTCCTGCCGATCGGGACGCGGTTGACGGTGAACTTCACGCTCCCGGACGGGCACGTGGTGAGTGCGTTGTCCGAGGTGCGGTGGGTGCGGGAGTACAACCCGCGGGTGCCGGAGATGATGCCGGGGATGGGGGTGCAGTTCCTGGACCTGCGGGGGGAGGACCGGGCGGCGGTCCAGCGGTTCCTGTGCCGGAGAGCGCCGTTGTTCCATGAGCATGGCTGAGCGGGACGAGGCGGCGGAGACTTCCGACCGGGAGCTGGGCGAGGCCCCGGAGGGGGAGGTTGCGGAGGACGACGACGGGGTCGTTCCGCCGCCCGCCACGGCGGTCCGCCGGGCGGCCGCGGGTTCCGGGGGGGGTCCGGCCGAGCGAGTGAATACGGGTGTTCAGGGCGCGTCGAAGCCGGTGTCTCCGTCGCGCTCCGGGGCCGAGACCCGGGAGGCGGACCTGGAGCTGGTGCGGAGGGCGCAGAAGGGCGACGTCAAGGCATTCGAGGACCTCCTGGGACGGTACAGGCGCAAGGTGTTCGGGCTGGCGATGGGGATGGTGGGCAACCGGGACGACGCGATGGACGTGATGCAGGACGCGTTCGTCCGCGTCTACCGGCACCTGGGGAGCTTCCAGGGCGACTCGAGTTTCTACACCTGGGTCTACCGGATCACGATGAACCTGTGCATCGACCATGTGCGGAAGGCGGCGCGGGTGCGGGCGGCGCCGTACGAGGACCGGCTGGCGCACGACAGCGTGGACCAGGGGGATTTTCCGATCCTGCCGGTGCGGCACGACGTGAATCCGGGGAAAGCGGCGCGGCGGCACGAGGTGATGGACAAGATCGTGCAGGCGTTGGACAAGCTGCCACCGCATCATCGGGCGGTGATCGTGATGCGGGAGTTCGAGGGGTTGACGTACGAGGAGATGGCGCAGGTGTTGCAGGTGCCGAAGGGGACGATCATGTCGCGGTTGTTTCATGCCCGGCACAAGTTGCAGAAGGAGCTCGCCGAGTTCGTGGACGGCGAGATCTCGGTGGTGTGATGGACGAGCGGCGGGTCGGCGGCGGGCATCTGGACGAGGAGCGGATCGGTCTGGCGGCGGACGGTCTGGAGCCGCTGGGGGAGGCGGACCGCCGGCATCTCGAGTTGTGCGCGGTGTGTCGGGTGGAGGTGGAGCGGCAGCGGGTGGTCTCGGGGTGGATGGCGGAGTTGGGCGAGTCGTACCGTCTGCAGGCGCCGCCGGGCTGGCCGGCGGCGTCGGCGATCGAGGCGGCGGCGCGGTCGGCGGAGGGCGAGGCCGGGTGGTTGGAGCGGCTGGCCGGGTTGCTGCATGTCCGTCCGCGGGTGCTGGCGATGGCCTTCGGTGTCGGGCTGGCGCTGGTGCTGGTCGCCGCCGCCGTGGTGGTGGCGGTGCGGCCGGCGAGCGAGGCGACCGGCGGGAGGCGGGTGGCGGTGACGGCGCCCGACGCGGCGCCGGTGGTGGCGGTGCGCCCGGTGCCGCCGGACGGAGGCGTCGCCTTGTCCGAGGCGGGGGTGGCGGCGGTCGTGCCGTCTCCGGCGCCGCCGCCGGCGCCGGTGCGCGAGGTCCGTTCCAGCGTGGTGGCGGTGGCGGCGGGGCGCGACGTGAGCTACGTGATGATGAACGTGCCGTACGACGGGGGTACGGCGACGGTGTTGTGGCTGTCCGCGTTGCCGGCCGCGGCATCGAAGGCGGTGCTGTGACCGGGCGGGGCGGGCGAGCGGGACGGCGGGGTGATGCGATGCGGTGGATGACGAGTGGAAGCGGAGCGTGGGTGCTGGCGGTGGTGCTGGCGTTGCCCGCGGTGGCGGCGGCCGATCGGGGGGCGTCGTGCACGTTGACGGTGGTGGAGGCGCACGACGGCGAGGCGGCGGCCTCGATGGACCCGCAGCTCGCGCCGTTGCGGTCGCTGCTCACGGTGCCGCCGTTCACGATCTTCAAGGTCTTCAAGCAGCTGTTCGTCAAGACGTTGGAGTTCGCGACGATCCCGCAGGAGCAGACGGTGGCCTTTTCGGCGCCCGGGCTGGCGGGGTTGTCGGCGCGCATCACCTACTCCGGGTATTCGGCGCAGGCCGGTGACTTGCTGTTCGAGTTCAAGCTGTCCAAGGACGGGCAGACGCTGCTGGAGCCGACGATCCGTCTTTCGGGCGCCCCGTTGCCGCTGGTCGTGCCCTGGCCCGACCCGATGAACGTGTTGATCTTCGTCTTCCAGTGCACGGCGCTGCCCGAGGCGCCGGCGGCCGCTCGATAGTCGTCGTTCATTCGCGGGACCGGCGCGGCGGAGTCGCCGTTCGTCGAGCGGCGGGCGGGGGTCGGGTCCGCGGCCGGCGGTAGCGACCGGGCGTCGGGCGGGGGCGGCCGGGTTGCCGGTGAGTCCGTTCTTGTCCTATGCTGGCGCGGCGCGGGCGCGGGGTCCGTGCGCGGGGGTCGAGGAGGAAGCGATGTCGTACCCGAGCGAGCTGAGGTACACGAAGGACCACGAGTGGGCGAAGGTCGAGGGGAAGGTGGCGACGGTGGGGATCACGCAGTTCGCCGTCGAGCAGCTCGGCGACGTGACGCTGGTGGAGCTGCCGAAGGTCGGGGCGGCGGTGCGGCAGGGGGAGGTGATGGGGAACATCGAGTCGGTGAAGACGGTGTCGGAGCTGTTCGCGCCGTTGTCGGGCACGGTGCAGGAGGTCAACGGGGCGTTGGCCGACGCGCCGCAGGCGGTGAACGAGGAGCCGTACGGGAAGGGGTGGATGGTGCGGATCGCGATGAGCGTTCCGGGGGAGGCGGACGGCCTGATGGACGCCGCGGCGTACGAGAAGCACGTGGCGTCGGAGGGGTAGTCGTGCCGTACGTTCCGCACACCCCGGAGGACGTGGCGCGGATGCTCCGGGCGATCGGGGTGTCCGACGTCGAGCAGCTGCTGGAGGCGATTCCGCCGGCGGTCCGGTGCGCGAGGCCGCTCGACCTGCCTCCGGGGCTCGACGAGGTGGCGTTGGCGGCGCGGCTGGAGGAGCTGGCGGGGCGGTCGACGGGCGCGCGCCTGTCGTTCCTCGGGGCGGGCGCCTACGACCACCTGGTGCATCCGGTGGTGGACCAGCTGCTGGCGCGTTCGGAGATCCTGACGCCGTACACGCCGTACCAGCCGGAGGCGAGCCAGGGGACGTTGCAGGCGATCTTCGAGTTCCAGACGATGATCGCGGAGTTGTTCGGGCTCGAAGTCGCCAACGCTTCGTTGTACGACGGTGCATCGGCGGCGGCGGAGGCGGTGCTGATGTGCCGGCGGCTGGCGAAGCGGGAGCGGATCCTGCTGTCGGGGGCGTTGCCGCCGCAGGTCCGGCGGACGATCCGGACGTACGTGATGGGTGCGGCGCCGGAGCTGGTGGAGGATCTGCCGTACGTGCCGGCGACCGGCGCGGTGGACCTCGACGCGCTGCGGGCGAGGCTGGGGCCCGACGTGGCGGCCGTGCTGCTCGGGTATCCGAACTATTTCGGCGTGCCGGAGGACCTCGATGCGGCGGCCCATCTGTGTTGCGACGCCGGGGCGTACCTGGCGAGCTACACGCCGGACCCGTTCGTGTTGGGGCTGTTGCGTTCGCCGGGCGCGGCGAACGTGGCGGTGGCGGTGGGGGAGGGTCAGCCGCTGGGTCTGCCGGTCTCGTTCGGCGGGCCCGGGGTGGGTCTGATGGCGACGCGGGCCGAGTTCGTGCGGCAGATTCCGGGCCGGCTGGTCGGGGAGACGGTCGACAGCCGCGGCCAGCGCGCGTTCGTGCTGACGCTGTCGACGCGGGAGCAGCACATTCGGCGGGAGAAGGCGACGAGCAACGTCTGCACGAACCAGGGTCTGTGCGCGTTGGGGGTGACGGTGCACCTGTCGTTGATCGGGCCGGGCGGATTCCGTCGCATCGCGGAGACGTGTCATGCGCGGGCGCGCGCGCTGGCGGCGCAGTTGACGGCGATTCCGGGGGTGCGGCTGGTGTTTGCGGCGCCGTACTTCCACGAGTTCGCGGTGCGGCACGACGGCGGCGGCCTGGCGCGCGCGGCGGCGGCGTTGGAGCGCGACGGCATCCTGCTCGGCGTGCCGCTCGGCCCCGATTTTCCGGAGCTGGACGGGGCGTACCTGATCGCGGTCACGGAGCGGACGCGGCCGGAGGACGGCGAGCGGCTGGCCGGTGCGTTGCGGGCGGCTCTCGCCTGACGGCGCCGCGGACGACGGAGTGGAAGCATGACTTTCAGACGGCTGTTCGCGGTCTTCGTCGCGGCCTGGGGGCTCGGCCTTGCCGGTTGCGGAGGCGACGAGACGTGCCGGCCGGAGTGCCGTGCCGGGTTCTCGTGCTACCACGGCGTGTGCGTGCCGGCCGGGGTCGATGGCGGCGCCGACGAGGCGGCGGGTCCGGAGGACGGCGTGCCGCCGCGCGACGACGCGGGCGGCGACGGCCTGCCGGAGACCACGAGCGACATGGACCGCGACGGGATCGTCGATGGGCTGGACAACTGCCCTGCCGACCCGAATCCGGAGCAGGCGGACTGCGACGGCGACGGGGCGGGCGACGCCTGCGACGACGACGACGACAACGACGGCATTCCGGACGCGGCGGACGAGCCGCCGCCGCCCCACGACGAGGACGGCGACACGATCGTCGATGTCTGCGACAACTGTCCCGAGCTGCCCAACGTGCCGCAGGTCGACGGCGACGGCGACCGGATCGGCGACGCCTGCGAGTTTCCGGGGGACGCGGGGCGTGTTTCCGAGCGGCTTCGTTTTCTTTCGTTCGCCGAGTCGGCCGGTTGGTCTTCCGAGTCCGGGAGCTGGTACCGCCGGGACGACGTGTTGGGGCAGACCCAACCGTTCGGCGGGGCGAACGCCTACGACAGCGCGTGGAGCGGCGGCGACGACGTGATGGTCCGGACGATCGCCAGCTGGACGGGTGGTGCCGACCCGACGTACCGTCTCGTCGGCGTCCTGCTGCGCGCCTCGGGTCTTCCGCTGCACTTCTATTACTGTTCCGCCGACGCGAACGCCGCGCGCGTCCAGCTCTGGAGCTACACCGGCGGGTTCGATCTGCTGGCCGACCGGCCGCTCTCGGTGGACCTGGGCGAGGGGGCGACGGTGGTGGTCGTGGGCTCGGCGTTTGGGGATCGCCTGGAGTGTGTCGTGCAGGACGCGCATGGTTCGGTGCTTGGTTCCGTCGAGGCGCCGGCCGCTGCGTCGTTGTCCGGAGGGATCGGCGTTCGCACGTACGGTGCCACGGCGACCTTCAGTTCCGCCTCCGCGTACCGGTAGGCCGTCGGAATCGTTTTTTCGGCTGGGTTCCTGTTCGTCCGGCGCCATCGGGCGAAGCATTTCTGTCTTGTGTCAATAAAATCTAATAGTTAGACCTGCTCACTGGTCTTTGTTCTCCTCGTTCCGAAGATTTGACACACATGGGATGCCATGTAGTACCATGTATCCAGGGGCCATACCAGGTGGGCCTCGGGGTTGGACGGGGTGAGTGAGGTGAGGCGATGATCACGGAGGAGCGAAGGGAATTCGGGGTGGATCGAGTTCCGGTTCGTCGTCCGGTAGCGATCTGTGCCGGGCGGGACGGGGTGTTGGTGCAGGGGGAGACGATCGATCTGTCCCCGCGTGGGATGCAGGTGGCGGTGGATGGGAGTTTGCGGGCGGGGGAGCACCTGGTGTTTCGGCTGGATCTTGGTCCGGAGTTTTCGACGGTGGTGGAGGGGGGGGAGGTGGCGTGGGTCTTGCCGTCGGGGCCGACGACGACGGCGGGGGTACGTTTCGTGTCGTTGCCGCGGCGGCCGGCGGGGAGGCTCGACCCGGTGGCTGCGACCGAGGCCGTACGGTTCGCGCCGGGGGAGGAGTTGCGGGTGAAGGTGGGGGGGATGGCGCAGGCGTTGCGGGCGGAGTTCATCGATCAGGAGGGGTCGAGCCTGTTGCGGTTCCGTTGTCCGTTGCCGTTCCTGAAGTTGCGCTCGCCGGTGGTGGTGCACAGTGCGCGGGGGACGGAGGCGGTGTTCGAGGGGGAAGTCGGTGCGGTGGACGTGGCGACGAGGGGGGAGGGCGGTGTTCCGGAGCTGGTGGTGACGGTGTGGAACGGGGCGGGGGGGGGGGGGGGGGAGTTCGTGGTGGTCGGGGCGCTGGAGTCGGCGGGGGTGCCGGTGTCCGGGGTTCGGCGGGTGCCGCCGGTGTCGGCGGGGGAGCGGGCGACGGTGCCGGATGGGGGGGAAGCGCCGGCCGAGACGGTCGGTGCGGGAGCGTTGCCGCGGGACACGGTGGAGGTCGAGCCGGTGGTCGATCCGGGGGGGGCGAGCGTGGGGGTGCCGTCGGTGGAGGCGGTTGATCGGGGTGCGGGGCGCGTGGCGACGCCGGTTTCGGAGGTCGGGGAGTCGGAGCCGGCGGCGACGCCAGTCGAGCCGTTGGAGTTGGGGCGGCGCGCGGGCGCGGCGGTGTCGGCGGCCGGTCGGCGTTCGGTGGCCGCCGTGGTCGGTTCGACGCGCGGAGCGGTGGGTCGGGCGTGGCCCCTGGTTCGTTCGTTCCTGGTGATGGTGTTGGGCGGCGTGCGGCGGGTAGCGGGCGGGGTTGCGGGGCTGGTGTCTGGTGCGTATCGGCGCTGGCGTCGTTCGCGGCTGCCGCAGACCTATGCGGACGTGGTGAGTCGTCGGGTGCAGCATCCCGCGGGGCGGGGCGGGAGCAAGCTGGTGCATCGCGTCGCGGTGGTGATGGGGGTGTTGGGCGTCGGGTTGGCGGTCTGGGGGTTGTTGGGAACGTCGAGCGCGGGCGGGAAGGGTGCGGCTGCCGCGCCGGCGGGGGTGGTGGAGGCGCCGGCGGGTGTCGGGGAGTCGGCCGGTGCGGAGTCGCCGCTGCCGGACGTTCCGAGCGCCTGGCCGTCGGCGGGGGAGTTGCCGTCGGCGGAGGACGCGGCGACGGCGGGGTCGCAGGACTGGGGTGCGGCGCCGGCGGCGGAGGACCCTCCGGGGCTGCCGCCCGCGGCGGAGCGGCCGGCGGCCGGTGCGGGGCCGGCTCCGGCGGCAGCCGCGCGCGGGAAGCGATTCACGATCAAGCTCGACGGTCCTCCGTTGCGCATCCGCGACTATGCGTTGCGTCAGCCGCCCGGGATCGTGGTCGATGTGGTCGGTGCGGGTCCCGAGAACCCCGCGGCGGCGATCGAGACGGGGAGCAACGCGGTGCGGCTGGTGAAGGCGTCGCCGCGGGACGAGGGGACGCGGTTCATCATCTACCTGCGGGCGCGGGCGATGCCGCGCTACACGATCGACCCCGACGGCAACGGGTTCGCCGTCACGCTGCTCGACTGATCCACTGCCTTCCGCATTCGTCGCGGCCCGCGACGAAAGCCTCGGCGCTCGACGTCGGGGGCTGGGGCCGCCGTGGGTTGTGGCGGCAGGCCGCGTCGCGGGCGAGGACGGGGGCGTCGGGTGCGGACGTCGTGCGATGGAACCCGGTTGCGGCCCGCGCCGGGCGTTCCGGCCGTCTTGTGTTGCGAGGGGGCGGCTTGCGGGTTCCGGTGGTGGGGTTGGTTCAGGGCGCGGCGGTGCAGGACGCCAGGGCCTCGCGCGCCTCGGCCGCCTGGGGCGGCGGCGGGTCGCGGCGTGCGTAGGCATCGAGGGCCCGTTTGAGCAGCGGGGCGGCCTCGTCGCAGCGGCGGTCTTCGGCGAGCATGGCGCCGAGGAACAGGGCGATGGCGGGGTCGAGGGGCAGGCGGGCGATGCCGGAGCGGAGCACGTCGTACGCCTCGTCGCGGCGGTTCGCGCCGCGGGCGACGACGCCGAAGGCGAGCACCGCGGTGCGGAAGCCTTCGTCGTCCGCGGCCCGTTCGACGCCGTTGCGGGCGGCGGCGAGCGCCGCTTCGAGCGCGTCGAATCCGCGCAGGTCCAGGGCGGCGGCGGCGAGGGCGCGCGCATCGGTTCCGTCGGCCGCCACCTGGCACAGCAGTTCGCGCGCCGGATCGCGGTGTCCGGCGGCGGCCAGGGCGCGGGCCAGCGAGACGCGGACGACGTCGTCGTGCGGGGCGCGTTCGAGGGCCGAGCGGAGGGTTTCGACGCGTTCGTCGTGGCGGCCGAGGGCGGCGAGGACTTCCGCGGCCTGGAGCAGCGGGTCGGGGTTGCAGTCGTCCAGTTCCGCGGCGCGGCGGAAGCTGGCCAGGGCCGCCTCGTGGTCGCCGCCCTGGGCCTGTTCGTAGCCGAGGTTGTACCAGGCGGAGGGTTCCTGCGGGAACGCCTCGGTCAGGCCGGTCAGGACTTCGATCGATTCGGCGTGGCGTCCGAGTTCGCCGAGGACGACGCCGAGGTTGTTGCGGGACTCGAACAGGGCGGGGTTGCGGCGCAGGGCTTCGCGGTAGTGGTCGGCGGCGCCGGGCAGGTCGCCGCGGATCTGGCCGCAGACGCCGAGGTAGTGATGGAGTTCGGCCGGGTCGGCCTGGTGTTCGGTCAGCAGCCGTTGAAGCATCGGTTCGGCGTGGTCGCAGTCGTTCTGCGCGACGTATTCAATCGCCTGGGCGAGGGACGGGCGGGGTTCGCGCGGCCGTGGGCCGGTCGGTTCCGGCGGGCAGCCGGCGAGCAGGGGGAGCAGGAGGAGGAGTCGGAAATGGGGGGCGGGCCGGGGGCGCGGGATGGGGGGCGACAACGGGGGCACCCGCGCTGCTACTGGGTTTCGGCTTCGAGGGCCGACAGGTCGGGGAGTTCGTCGAGATTCGGCATCAGGACCACCTCGATGCGGCGGTTCTGTTCGCGTCCCGACTCGGTCTGGTTGTTCGCGACCGGTTGGTATTCGCCGTAGCCGACGGCGCCGAGCACGGTCGGTCGGACGCCGACCTCTTGGAGGAACCGGACGACGGACAGGGCGCGTTCGGTGGAGAGTTCCCAGTTGTCCTTGAATCGCCCGCTGCCGATCGGGACGTCGTCGGTGTGGCCGGCGACCTGGAAGCTGCGGTCGGGAATCGTCATCAGGACGGCGGCGAGTTCGGAGAGGGTCTGGCGGCCCATGTCGGACAGTTCGGCCGACCCGGACGGGAAGAGCACGTTGCTGGCCATCTCGACGATCATCCGGCCGCGGTCGATCCGGACGCGCAGGCGGCCGGACTGGATCATGGCGCGGAACTTCTCGAGGGTCGCGCGGAAGGCGGCGAGGCGGGCGGCCTGTTGTTCCTGCTGGCGGCGCGCCTCGTCGTACAGGCGCTGGATTTCCGAGAGGTTCGCCTCGAGTTGTCCGGCCTGGCTGAACAGGTCGCGGACCTGTCCCTGGAGGCTGTCCCGTTCGGAGGTCAGCGCGGCGATCCGCTCCTGGTCCTCCTGGATCTTCTGGTCGCGCTCGGCGAGCTGGTTCTGCAGGTCGCTGATTTCGCGCAACTTCCCCTGCCATTCCTCCTCGGAGTAGCCGCACGCCGTGCTGGTCAGCGCGCCGGCCAGAGCGAGCAGGGTCCCCGAGATCCACATCCGGCTCGTCATTCTGCTTCTCCTCCTTCCGTGGTCGGGGGTCGCGGGCACCGGCCCCCGAACCGGCCGGGAGGGATGATGGTCGTTCGGCGAGCGGGATGTCAACCCAGTTCGGCGGTTGCCGGGTTCCCCGGCATTCCGGCCGCGGGTGGAGGGTGTGGAGGAGCGACGGCGCGCCGTGGCGTGTTGCGGCGGGCGGGTGGAGACGGGGTGTTCCGTGCCGAGGTGCGCCGGCGGGTTGCGGGTGCGGCGGGGGACGGTCGGCGTCAGCGGCGGGTGCCCGCGGGCGCGGGCGTTTCGGTTGTCGCTGCTCCGCGTCCGGCCGGGGTCGGCGGGGGGACCGGCGGGTCTGCGGGGCGGACGGGGGCAGGGGGAACTTCCTTGCCGGCCGGCGGCGTCTTGTCGGCGGCGTCGTCGGGGGCCGGGGTGGTCGGCGACGGGGAGGCCTGTTTTGCGGGGAGGGGTTGCGGTTCGAGCGACAGTTGTCGGGCGTGTTCGGCGGGGAGGACGTCGAGGGAGGGGGCGGGGGTGCCGAGGGGTGCGGTGCGCAGGCGGCGGCCGCGGCGGCGGAGTTTCTCGGGGCGGATGGCAAGGATCTGGTTGTCGAGGAGGCGGGCGGGGCCGTCCTTGATCGCCAGTCGGCGGTCGTGGCAGGCCGGGTCCTGGCCGCAGATCGATGGTCCCGGGGCGGGGTGTTCGTGGTAGGTGACGTAGGTTCCCTCGAAGTTGCGCAGCACGACGCCGTCGGGTGCCGAGGAGATCAGGTAGGTGGGGCCGACCGGCACCTTGCCGCCGCCGCCCGGGCAATCGACGACGTAGGTCGGGATGGCGAGACCGGAGATGTGGCCGCGCAGGGCTTCCATGATGCCGATGCCCTGGGAGACGGGGGTGCGGAAGTGGCCGATGCCGCGGGCCAGGTCGCACTGGAAGATGTAGTACGGCTTGACCCGGGCGCGGAGCAGTTCGTAGAGGAGTTGCTTCATGACGTGGGGGCAGTCGTTGACGCCGCGGAGCAGGACCGACTGATTCTGGATCGGGAAGCCATGGTCGGCGAGGCGCGCGCAGGCCTCGCGCGCCTCCGGCGTCAGTTCGACCGCGTGGTTGAAGTGCGTGTTGACGTAGATCGGGTGATACCGGCGCAGCATCCGGCACAGCTCGTCGGTGATGCGCATCGGGAGGACGCAGGGGGTGCGGGTTCCGATGCGGATGACCTCGACGTGGGGGATGGCGCGCAGGCGGCCGACGACCCATTCGAGCTTGTCGTCGGCGAACATCAGCGGATCGCCGCCGGAGAGGATCACGTCGCGGATCTCGCCGGTCCGGGCGATGTAGTCGATCGCGGCTTCGATCTGGGTCTTGTCGAGCTGTTCGTCTTCTTGTCCGACGAGGCGGCGGCGAGTGCAGTGGCGGCAGTACATGGAGCAGATCGTGGTGAGGATCAGGAGGGCGCGGTCGGGGTAGCGGTGGGTGAGTCCCGGCACCGGCGCATCGATCTCCTCGGCCAGCGGGTCCTCCATGTCGCCGGTGGTGAGCTGCAGCTCCTTGGCGGTGGGGATGGCCTGCGCGCGGATCGGGCACAGCGGGTCCTCGGGGTCCATCTGGCTGGCGTAGTACGGGGTGACCGCCATGCGGAACCGCTTGAGGCAGGCGCGGACGCCGTCCTCCTCCTGCGGGGACAGCGGCACCACCTGCTTGAGCGACTCGACGTCGGTGATGCGGTTGCGGACCTGCCAGCGCCAGTCGGCCCATTCCTCGGGCGTGACGTTCTTCCACAGCGGTATCTCGTTCGGGACGCGCATGGGCTTCCTCCGCGCCCGCACCCTACCACCGCGGGTGGCCGCGCTGTCAACGCCGGGGGGCGTTCGCCCGCGTTGTCTGTCGTCGTCCGCCGTGGTACGAACGGTTGCGGAGGTGGAAGCGATGCCCCGCGCGGTTCTTGCGGTTCTGTTGTTCGCCGCCGGGTGTCCGCGCGGCGGGCCCGGGGCGGCCCGGCCCGACCCGCCGGCGGCCGGCGGGGAGGCCGGCCGGGGGGCCGCCGACGGGGGTCTCGCCGGGCTGCTGGCCGGGCCGCTCAGCGCGGACGAGGCGGCCGCGCAACTGACGCCGGTGGAGGTCGAGGCGGGGCGCGCCGTGGTGATCGTGCACTGCTCGTTCCCCGAGGCGTGGGTCGCCGCCGTGCCGCTGGAGCTGGCCGACGGCGCCGACATCGATCTCGTCCGCGCGGTGGTGCTGCTCGGTGCCGACCCGAACACGACGACGCACGTGCCGCAGCGCGAACGGCTCGAGCCCTACGCGGCCGTCGCATGCGCTCCCGACGGGGTGCTGCGGGTCGTTCCCGGATCGTGGCAGATCGTCGCCGGCCGCCGGGACCGCCTGAACACCCGCGAGGGGCGGGGGGCCGCGTGGCTCGACACGGTCGAGGTGGCGGCTGGCGACCGCCTCGAGTACTACCTCGGGGCCGACGACCTGACGCTCGACGTTCCGGTCCTTCCGCGCTAGCGGGGATGCACAGCGCGCGGGTCCGGTCGGACGTCCGGCGGAGGTTCGCACCGCGGTCCGGCGTCGGGCGAGTCGGGAGCCGCCGCGCGGGGGGGTGCGGGGTCCGGGCGCGAGTCGCGCACGTCCACGCCCGCACCCGGGCATGCGGCGCGACGGCGGAGGCGCGCGAAAGCCTCGCAGGGGATGAGGCGGTGTGTCGGGTCGCGGGGGTGCGGAAGCTACGGCGCCGCGCAGACGCACTCGCCGCCGGGCGAGCACGATCCGCCGCAGCTCATGAAGCAGATCAGGGGATCGCAGCCGGACTTGGCCTCGCCGCCGGTGTCGCTCGGGCTGCCGCCGTCCCCGTCGCCCGTGCCGCCGTAGTCTTCGCGCGGGACGTACTCCTCGCGGACGAACTCGTCGCGGGCCGCGTCGTCGGGTCGGGGTGCGTCATCGACGACCTCGGTGATGTCCGGCGGCGGGATATCCGGCGGGGTATCGATGATGTCCGGGGTGTCGGCGTCGGCGTCGGCCGGTGGCGGGGTATCGGTGCAGTAGCAGCTGTTGTCGCGGCACTCACCGCCGAGGTGGTGGGACGCGATGCAGAGGTTCTGGCACTCTGCCAGGTCGCACGCGGGTGAACTGCTGTCGGCGCAGGAGACGGCGAGCGACAGCGCGGCGAGCACCCCCACGGCTCCCCAGAGGATCACGGAAGATGTCTTCATCGGTGCGTCCCTCCTAGTCTCGGGTGGAGTATACGCGGCGGGTGGCGGTGGTCAAGGGAATCGACGAACGTCGGGTCGGGGGGCCCGGCGGGGGCGGCGTGGCGGGGGCGTGACGCGGACAACGCGGCGCGTCAAGTCGGCGCGCGCGTGGTGCGGGTGACGGCGGTGGATGCGTGACCCGCCTAGGGTTCGGCGGGGGGCATCGGGGGTCGGCTGCCCTGGGGGGAGAAGACGGCGTCGATCGGGCCGGAGCCCTCGCGGAGCACTTCGATCTGGCCGTTCTCGAGGATGGCGAGGACGGTGGACGGGACGTGGCCGCCGGGGCCGGCGTCGAGGACCAGATCGAGGCCCGGGAAGAGGCGATCGATCTCGGCCGGGTCGGTTTCGATGCGGCCGTCCTTGGAGGCGGAGGTGGAGATGATCGGCTGACCGAGCTGCTGGAGCAGCATGCGGGCGGCAGGGTGGTCGGGGACGCGGATGCCGACGGTATTGCGTTTGGTGAGGACGAGGCGGGGGACTTCCTTGGTCGCTTCGAGGACGAAGGTGTAGGGGCCCGGGACGAGGCGTCGCATGATGCGGTAGGCGGCGTCGTCGACGCGGGCGTAGCGTGCGATGTCGGAGAGGTCGTAGCACAGGAAGGAGAAGGGCTTCTTCTGCGTCGCGCCCTTGATCGCGTAGACGCGCTCGATGGCCTTGCGGTCCATCAGGTTGCAGCCGACGCCGTACACCGTTCCGGTGGGGTAGGCGATGACGCCGCCGCCCTGGAGGACCTCGACGGCGCGGGCGATCTTGCGCGGCTCGGGGTGCGCGGGATTGATGGGCAGCAACATGATTCTGGTGCTCCTCGACGAGCGGGCCGCGTCAGCGGTCCGGCTTCTCCGTCGGCCGGTCTTCGGGATGGAGCGGAAACTTGGGGGTCGAGCCGCGCGAGCGGAGGATGCGCTTGCGCCGTTTGCCCTGCTTGGTCTTCTTGTGTTGGCGGATCGAGTAGGTCTGTTGGGTCGGGGATACCATGCCGTCTTCTCCGCGGGGCCGCTCCGTCGGCGGTCGTCTCGGGGCGCCCGGGCCCGGGGGTCGGAATATTAGGGATCCGGGATCGGGTGTCAAGTAGAACCGCCCGCCCCGCCCGGGCACACTCGGGTTCCAGGTGGCGGCGGTCGCGGCGGAGGGTGCGGCCGCGGCCGGTGGAGGTGCCTCGTGCCGGGATGGGGCCGGGGGTGGGGGTTCGTGGTCGCCGCCGCCCTGTCCACCTGCGGCCCGCCTCCGGTCGCGCCCGTTCCGGCGGCCGAGGACGGCGGGGGGGGCGAGGCGGCGTCGGAGTCGGCGGCGCCGGAGGTGCCGGCCGCGGAGGCGTTCCGTTCCGTGCTGGCGGCGCTCGCCGGCGGGTCGGCCCGCGCCGCGCGCAACTTCGTCCCCGCGGGCGGACGGCTGGTCGTCGCCACCGCGATCTGCCGCGGACCGCTGGGCCGGGTGCGCTGCGACGAGCGCGAGGTCGATGCCGAGCGGCGGCGGGTGACCGACGAACTGCTCGGGCCGTGGCAGGAGGTGGCGGCGCAGGCGGCGGCGGCCGACCCGGCGTTCGCCTCCGGGACGGCGCCGGTGCGGTGCGCGGAGTCCGCGCCGCCGCGCTGGTCCTGCTCGATCGATCTGTCCCTGGGATCCGACGCGTGTCGCGGCGACCGGAAGGCGACGGTGGAGGCGATCCTGCTGCGGGACGGCGAGGTCTGGTGGCTCGAACGCCTGGGGTTGTCGCAGGAGATCCTGGTCTGCGAGTGAGGCGCGGGGCGAGATGGTGGTTGCTCCGGGCGGGAGGCCGGTCTAGCATCCGGCCGGCTCCGGGGTGGGCGGCGGTCCCGTCCGGGGAGGGAGTGGGCGCTTGGCGTTGTTCGGTCCGGACGCCGAGAAGATCGAGCGCTGGAAGCAGGAGGGACGGGTTTCGCGCCTGCGTTCGGCGATCGAGGGCGGCGGTCCGTTCGCCGAGCAGGCGCAGCAGGCGTTGGTCGAGATCGTCGCCGACCCGTCCGTGCTGTCGGGGGTGACCGACGAGGCGGTGGTCGAGGCGTTCGCCGCGCTGCTCCACCTCGACCAGCACGCCGCGTCCTGGGCGCTGTTGACCTACGTCAACTCGCCGGCGGCGCGCGCCGCGGTCGCCTGCCGGCTGGTCGATCGATTGGCCTCGTGCGAGACCGACGCCGCGCTGCTCGCCGTGCTGCGGCTCGCCGGGTGCCGGCTGGGGGACGTGGGCCTGCACGCGGTCCGCGCGCTGGCGGGGATGAACCATCCGCGGTTGCCCGTGGCCCTCCGATCCGCGCTGCTGCTGGCGGACCGCGACGCCCTGGCGCACCTCTTGCGCCTGCTGGAGGACCGCCAGATCCCGGGCGCGGCGAAGGTGCTCGTGCATCGGTTCGCCAAGGTCGCGCCGGACCTGCGGCGGCCGATGGCCCGGGCGCTGCGGCACCAGGGGATGACCGCGGCGCAGGCCGAGGACCCGCTGGTGCGGGTCTACCTGCTGGTCGAGGAGGAGCGCTTCGCCGAGGCGGCGGCCTGCGGCGCGGAGGCGTGGCAGCCGCTGGCGGAGGCGTTGGGGGCGCGGCCCGAGCCGAACGACCGCACGGCCCGCATCCTGTGGGCGCTGGCGCAGGTCGATCGCGAGAAGCTCTACCGTGCGCTGCGACTGCGGCTGGCCAAGGCGGCGGGCGAGGCGATCCGGCGGCCGGGCGCGGCGGCGGCCGCGGAGGTGGGGGCGACGGCCGCCTGGGTGCTGCCCGCGCTGGTCGAGCTGTTCGGACGGCAGGCGGAGGCGCGGGAGCTGGCGGCGCAGGTGGCGGCCGGGCGGTTCGCGGCCGTCCAGGCGCTCCTCGAGGGGATGTAGCCGGGGCGCCCGCGGGACCCGCGACGCGAAGCGCGCCCGGTCGGCCCGGGCGCAGGGAGGAACGGCGATGGACGTCCGGCGGATGTTGATCGGAGGGGAACTGGTCGAGGCGGCGAGCGGCCGGACGTTCGAGGTCGTGGATCCGTGCCGGGTGGAGACGGTGGGCCGGGTGCCCCAGGGCGGCGCCGAGGACGTCGACCGCGCGGTGGCGGCGGCGCGCCGTGCCTTCGACGAGGGACCGTGGCCCGCGATGGCGCCGGAGGAGCGGGTGCGGCTGCTGCTGGACGTGGCCGACCGGCTCGAGGCGCGGCAGGACGAGCTGATGGCGCTGGAGAGCCGGCAGGCCGGGATCCCGATCCGCAAGACGACGCTGATGGACATCCCGGTCGGGCTGGAGATGTTCCGGTCGCTGGTGCGGGCGAGCCTGCGCGTGGCGCGCTACGAGCCGTTGCCGTGGATCGATTTTCCGGCGGTGTCGTGGAACTTCGTGCTGCGGGAGCCGGTGGGCGTCTGCGCGGGGATCTGCGCCTGGAACTTCCCCTGGCTGTTCGCGATGTGGAAGAGCGCGCCGGCGCTGGCGATGGGCAACACCCTCGTGCTCAAGCCCGCCTCCTACACCCCGCTGACCGCGCTCGAGTTCGCCCGGGCGTGCGTGGAGGCCGGCCTGCCGCCGGGGGTGGTCAACGTGGTGACGGGCGGCGGTGGGACGGTCGGCGCGGCGTTGTGCGAGCATCCCGGCGTCGACAAGGTCTCGTTCACCGGTTCGACCGAGGTGGGGCGGGAGGTCCAGCGCCGCGCCGCGGCGACGGTCAAGCGCGTGACGCTCGAGCTGGGCGGCAAGAGCCCCAACATCGTGCTGCCCGACGCGGACCTCGCGCTGGCCGTCGACGGCGCGCTGTTCGCCGCCTTCTTCAACGCCGGCCAGGCGTGCGAGGCGGGGACGCGGCTGCTGCTGCACGAGGCGATCCACGAGGAGTTCCTCGAGCGGCTGCGGGAGCGGATCGGGCGGGTGCGGGTCGGCGACACGGCGGACTTCGAGACGACGATGGGGCCGCTGATCACCGAAGGTCAGCGGCGCAAGGTGGAGGAGTACATCCGGTCGGCGCGCGAGGAGGGGGCGACGCTGCTGTGCGGGGGCGGGCGGCCGAAGGACGTGCCGCCGGGCTGGTTCGTCGAGCCGACGGTGTTCGCCGGCGTGACGCCCGGGATGCGGATCTTCCGCGAGGAGATCTTCGGGCCGGTGCTGGCGGTGACCCGTTTCGGAACGCTCGACGAGGCGGTGGCGCTGGCGAACGACACGACGTACGGCCTGGCCGCGGCCGTCTGGTCCCGCGACACCCTGGGAGCGCTCGACCTGGCCCGCCGGATCCGCGCCGGCACGGTCTGGATCAACGACTACCACCTGATCCACGCCGACGCGCCGTTCGGCGGCTACAAGCAGTCCGGCCGCGGCCGGGAACTGGGGCGCTACGGTCTCGAGGAGTACACCGAGATCAAGCACGTCCATGTCGACCAGATCGGTCCGGACCGCGATCGCAAGTTCTGGTTCGACTACGTGATGAACCGCGAGTGACCGGGGCGGCCGTCACCGCCCGCGCCGCGCCCCGGCGGGAGCGGGCGCGCCGGGCGGTCGGGCGCGGCTCTCCGATCCGCCGTTCGCGTTCTCGTCGGCCGACGGATCCTCGGCGTCCTCGTCCTCGGAGAGCGGCCCGTCCGGCGGCGGCTCGATCGCCGGCGCCGGGGGCGGAGGCGGCGGCAGCGGCTCCTCGGCGATCGCCTTCCAGGACATCAGCAGCGTCTCCGGGTCGACCGGGGCGACGAGCCGGGCATCGATGACGGCGCCGGTCGCGTCGCGCACCGGTTCGAGCGACGGCGGGACGAACGCGAAGCCCGGCGGCAGGCCGGCCAGTTCCGCGCGCCGCGCCGCCTCTTCGCGCCAGCCCGCGGGGGCCCGGGCGCCGTAGGTTTCGACCAGCGCCCGGGCCGCCTCGAAGTCCCCTTGGGCGCGGATCCGTTCGACCGACGCCAGCAGCTCATCGATCACCGCGTGCCAGGCGGCGAGGTCGCCCAGCCGGAGGCGGGTCTTCCCGCCGGTCCGCTCGACCACGACCGCCTCGCGTTCGATCGCGTAGCGCACGACCAGCAGGTGGGCGCGGCGCCCGTCGCCGGTCACGTCGTCGCTCGGCAGGTTGCGCAGCAAGGGCAGCGTGCCGCGGACGTAGTCGCGCAGGGCGGCTTCGCCGCAGGCGCGGTCGGGGAGGAACCCGAGGGCCACCAGGCGCGGGTCCTCGGCGAAATGGAGCGCCAGCAGGTCGGCCCGCGCCTCGGCCAGGGTGCCGGCGTATTCCCCGAGGGTCACGGCGGTCGGCGCCTCGCCGGGGGGCGGCGGGACGGCGGCGTGCCCCAGCACGTCGTGGAGCGCGGCGAGCGTCTCCCAGGCGGCGTCGCCGCAACGGCGCGCCTCCGCCGCCTCGGCTTCGTCGGCGGCGAACTCCCGCAGCGCGGGTCCGAGGAACGCGGCGCGCAAAGCCTGATCGACGTTGACGAGCTGCAGGACGCGGGAACCGGCCTCGCGGCGCACGGCCGGGTCGTTGGGCAGGCTGACCGCGGACGGCGTGAAGAACGCGGCGTCGCCGGTCGCCGTGAGGACCTGGTAGGCCGCCGGGCGCTCCGCCGCGACGGGCGGCGTCCCGTTTTCGGTCGCGGCGGGTCGCGGGACGCCGGCCGGCCACGGCGCCTCGTCGAGGAACGCGCCGGCGTCGGCGGCCAGCGCCCGCAGCCGCGCCGTGCGCGCCGCGTCGCGCACCAGCACCAGTCCCTCCCACAGCCCCTTGCGCCCGCGCGGGTCCTCGTCGGTCTCGACGAAGCCCAGCACCGCCTCGACCGGCTCGTCCAGCGCCGCCCACGCGGCCTCGAGGTCGCGCCAGCGCCGCGGGTCGCCGGTTTCGAGGTAATCGATCAGCGCCTCGAGGGTCGCCCGCCGGGCGTCGCCGGCGAACGGCAGGGCGTCGCGCAGGTGGCCGACGACGCGCCGGAGCTGCGGGGCGTACAGGCCGGGGGGGTATTCGCCGCGTCCCGCCCGCCAGACCCGCTCGACGAGCGTCCCGTCGGCGTCGCGGACGATGGCGGCGTTGAGCGGCCGGCGTTCGCGGAATCCTTCGAGGTCGGCGAGTCCGACGCCGGGGCCGTAGAGGTTCAGGGCGCCGGCCGTGAGCACGTCCTCGCCCGCTGGCGGGGCGGGGGGCGCGAGCCACGCGTCGACCGTCGGGTCGAACAGCGGACCGCGGAGGTCGTCGAGCGCGGCGCGGAGCTGTTCCTCGTCGACGAAACCGAACCGTTCGCCCGCGGCGAAGACCGACAGCGCGGCCATCCACAGCTCGTCGAAGGCGAAGGGGGGGACGAGCTTGCGTCCCGACCGGTCGTGCAGGCCGTGGTGCAGCCAGACCTGGAGCAGGAAGTCGCGCAGCTTCCCGAGCACCTCGGGTTCGACGGCCGCGCCCCGGGCCAGGATGCCCTCCAGCAGCGCCAGCACCTCGAGGTTCCGCGCGTAGCGCTGGTCGTAGACGATCGGGTCGCCGGCGATGGCGGCGAGCGACAGGTGCCAGGCGAGGACGTGTTGGGCGGGGGTCAGGTCGTCCCAGCCGGGGACGTGGAGCTGGAGCAGCTCGATTCCGCCGGCGCGGCCGAGGCTCGCGGCGGGGCGCGGGGGCGGAGGCGGCGGTCCGGCGGGCGGCGGCGGGACCGCGGGAGCCGGACAGCCGGCGAGCAGCAGGGCGGCGGCGAGCGCGCATCGCGCGGCGGCATGCGACATGGGGCGCATCCTGGCGCGGGCGGAGTGCGGCGGTCAACCCGCACCGGTCTCCGGCGGCTCTTCGACCCGGGTCCCCGCCCGGTCCCGCGCATCGGGCCATCGCCGCCGCGGCCGGGCGAAGACGGCGGAAAGCCGTCCCGTGCCTCGCGTCGTCGGGTCCATGGATCCGCCGGCCGCACGGGAAGGTTCGGCGTCGAGCGCCGGGGAGGCCGGGCCGGCGGGCGGGTGGAACGGGTCGCGGGCTCAGAAGGATGCGGCGAGCCCGACGGCGAAGATGTCGATCGATTCCTCGTAGTGTCCGTTGTTGATCACCGGGATCAGTTCCTCGGGCCGGGCGATCGCGGTGAGGATGCGCGTCTTGCCGTCGGCGACGTCGCGGTCGGCCATGAACAGGTGCTGGTGGCTGGCGGTGACGCGGAGGCCCCACCAGGGCAGGCGGACCGTGACGCCGGCCGCGACGGCCCAGGTCTCGAAGTAGGCGAAATCGACGCGGGTCCATTCGAGCGGCACGGTGGCGGATTCCCAGCTCGCGCCCCAGCGCAGCGACAGCGCGCCGTCGAGCAGGTTGACGTCGCCGCCGAGCCGCACGGCGACGGTGTCCTGCCAGCGGTGGGGAGAGGCGAGCAGGCCGGAGTTCTCCGGGTGCTCGGTGTCGGGGCGCACGGCGACGTTGGGAAGGCCGTAGCCCATCGGGACGACGCCCCCGATCCGGATCTGGAAGTCGTCCAGCGCCGAGTTCATCTCGTACGTCACGTCCAGCTCGACGTCGAACCACTCGCGCTCGTGCGGCGGCAGGCGGCCCAGGGCGGCGGCGATCTGCGGGTCGAGGACGTCGCCGGCGACATCCGGCGTGTCGCGCGGCCAGACGAACCGGAGACCCGTCCGGACCTGGATCCAGGGCCAGTGGAACGAGACCTTGCCCGTCGGCGGGTGCTCGCCCGCGGCGGTATTGTAGTCGGTCCACGTGTCGCTCGCGATCGGCTCCTGGCCGCGGACGCCGTAGGGGTTGGAGATCGTGACGATCTCCCCCTCGGCCGCAATGCTGTCCTGCGCGCGCACCGACACCCCCAGTTCGAGATGGCGCCAGGGGCGGTACCAGACGCCGAGCATCCCGCCGGGGACGAACCAGTCCCAGACGTCGAGGTTGGCGCGCAGGTCGGCGACGACGTCGTCGCCGTTGCCGAACGCGACCGACATCTGCTGGAACTCGATGTTGAGGATTCCGGGCTGGAACGAGGCGCCGATCGACAGGTCGTCGGTGATGCGCCAGGCGACGGCGAGCGTCGGCCAGACGAACAGGATGTCGGCGTTGAGGGCGTCGTAGCGTTGCGGCGCCGGAATCGGGATCCGCTCGCCGTCGTGGTTCACGACCCAGCTCTGCGTCGGGTATTCGAACCGGCCGATCGCGGCGGGGCCGAAGACGCCGAGGCCGAGTTCGAAATCGGAATCGAGGCCGAGGTCGGTGACGACGGCGAAGAACGGGCCGGGGAACAGGCCGGCCGCGTCGTGCACCTCGGGGTAGGGGAGCCCATCGACCCGGAAGCGGTTCGCTCCGGCGAAGTCCATCTCGCCGGCCCGCTGGAACGACAGCCGGCGGTGGGCCAGGACGCAATCGAACAGCAGGTGGGTGCCCGGCGGCATGCGGCCCATCGTCGCCACGTTGTAGTACAGCGACGTCGGGTCGTCGCCGCGGGCGGTGAAGGCTCCGGCGCGGCCGTTGGCGACGGCGCCGTTCGTGCCGAACTCGAAACCGCCCCCGCGCGCGGGCGCGGCCCCGGCGAGCCACAGGACGATCAAGAGGTTCCGGAGAATCCCGGCGGATGCACCCACGAACACATCATCCGACGAAGCGGGGAACCGAGGCAACGGCGTCGATTGCTGCGGCGCGGCAAGACGCGTCAAAGACCGCGCAGGGATCGGCGGGAGACCTCCTGCGTCTCCGGGCGGAGCAGCCCGCGGCCGGCGGCATCGAGCGCGGAGCGTTCGAGCACGTCGCGCCGGCGGCGCCACCGTTCGGCCATCCCCCGCGCCACCCGTTCCAGGCCGGCGGTCGAGATCAGCCCGTGGTCGAGCAGCACGGCGGCGAGCTGCAAGGCGTCGCGCGCCGCGCGGAGCGCGGGGCCGTGCGCGGCGATGTCCCGCGGCTCGCGCCCGCGTGTCAGCAGCACGCAGGCCAGCCGGACCCGGCCGCGCCCGGACGCCCGTTCCGCCAGCGCGCGCAGCCGCGGCACGTCCCGCACGCCGCCCGCGCGCAGCGCCGCGTCCAGCGCCGCCCCCGAGAGCGCGCCCTGCTGGACGGCCGCCAGGCGGGCGAACACCAGCGCGTCCGACTCCCAGTCGTCGCCCACCAGCACCAGCTCCGCGCCGGCCGGCAGGCGTTCGAGCAGCCGCCACAGGGCGGTCAGCTTGTATGCGACCTGGGAGCGCAGCCGGGCGAACTCGAGGCGGCGGGCCAGGCGGAGCTGGTCCTTGAGGACCAGCCCGTCCGGCTCCAGCCCGTCGAGCAGCATGCGGCGCCGCAGCACCCCCTCGAGCTGCGGCGGGCTGGCGGTGACGAAGTACAGGGGCACGTGCGCCGGCCGGGCGCCGGGGCCGCGCCGGCACTCGCGCAGCACCTCCACGACCCCCGGCACCGTCCGCTTGTCGATCGCCAGCTCGAGCGGCAGGCGCAGCAGGCCGCGCAGGCTGGAGAGGTCGGTGTCGAGGTCGGTGCGGTCGACATCCCAGACGTGGACCGCTCCGGTCCAGTCGCGCGGCAGCGGACGCTCGTCGACCAGCCGCAGGGGGAAGTCGCCGGATTCCGGAAGCGCGGCCCGGCTCAAACGGCGGCCTCCGGACCGCCGGACGCCGGTTCGTCGAGGCCGAACCCGTCGAGGCGGTTGCGGTAGTAGAAGAGGAGGCCGGGATCGCCGGGGAACAGGCGGTCGCCGCGGCGCACGAGCACGGGGTGGACGTGGTAGGTGCCGAAGCAGCGGAGCCCCTCGTGGACGACGTCCTCCGGATCGAAGCCGAACGGCACCGCGTCGGGGCCGAGGCGTCCGTCGGCGACGCGGGCGGCGAGGCCGTCGCGGAGGCGGTCGAGCGCGGGGTGGACGTCGTCCAGCGGGACGCCGCCCAACTCGCCGGCGGTGCGCAGGAAGCGGAACAGGTCGCGGTCGCGGGCCCGGTCGCGCAGCAGGCCGAACACGGCGAAGGCGAGCAGATGGGTCGGCAGAAAGGTGGCCTGCCGCCGGAACTCCGCCACCACCGCGCGCCCCAGCCGCCGCGTCGCCTCCTCGTCGCGCTCCGGGTCGAGCGCCGGCCGGCCGTCGACCGACAGCAGGGCGGCCAGGTCCACCGGCGTTCCGCGCTCGTCGAGGCTCCGGCCGTCGGGGGCGACGCGGTGCCCGAGGGGATCGAGCGGTTCGCCGAGGTTGAGGACGATCCGCGAGTCGAGCGAGACCAGATCGCGCACGAAGTTGAAGATCCGCCGCGGCTCGGAGAACTCGTCGTCCTCGATGATGTACCGCGACTTCCCCTCCTCCTGGAGATGATCCTCGATCAGGGTCTGCGCCTCGAGCACCAGGGCGTAGGAGACGGTGCAGGGCACGACGTACACGGCCGGCTTCTCGCGACCGCGGCGCAGGTTGCGGACCAGCGCCCGCGGATCTCGATCCGGTCGCCCAGGTCCGGCAGGCGGGGGAAGCGCGCGAACAGCGACAGCGGGGAGACGGCGTTCACCAGCAGCCCGGAGGCCACCGGCAGCACGCGCGTGCTGATCTCGTAGATCGCGGGGTCGAAGTACCCGAGCACCTCCCGCGCGAAGCGCTCGGCCATCTGCCGCACCAGCTCGAGCTGCTCCGTGGTCGAGACGCGCCGCAGGCGCCGGGCCGCCTCGCGGTAGAACGTCCGCTCCCGCTTCGCGGCGCGCGTCGGGGGCGCCGCCTCCAGCCGCAGCCGTTCGTGGTACAGGACGTCCGCCGCGACCTCCTCGACGCTCGGACCGCCGGCCTCCGCGGCGACCCGCACCGCCTCCACCACCCGGTCGACGACCTCGACGACGGCCCGCTCCCGGTCTGCCCTGCGCATGACGCCCCCGCGCTCTCCCTGCGTCCGACATGCCGCGAACGAAGCCGCATTTCCAGCCGCGGACGAAGCCGCTCGCCGCGCCGCGGTTGCCCCGGCCCGTTTTCGCGTGTACACCGGAGGGGATGAGCGATCCGGAAAAGCGGCGGTGCCCCTGGTGCGGGACCGCGTCGTTCTACGTGCGGTACCACGACGAGGAGTGGGGCGTGCCGCTCCACGACGACCGGAAGCTGTTCGAGTTCCTGGTGCTCGAAGGGGCGCAGGCCGGGTTGTCGTGGGCGACGATCCTGCGCAAGCGCGCGGCCTACCGCCGGGCCTTCGACCGCTTCGACCCGCGCCGCGTGGCGCGCTGGGGTCCGCGCGAGGTGCGCCGGCTGCTGGGCGATGCCGGGATCGTCCGCAACCGGCTCAAGATCGAGTCGGCGATCGCGAACGCCCGGGCGTTCCTGCGCGTGCAGGAGCAGTTCGGCTCGTTCGACGCCTACATCTGGCGCTTCGTCGACGGCCGGCCGATCCAGAACCGCTGGCGCACGCCGGCCGAGGTTCCGGCGCGGACCCCGCTCTCCGACGCGATCAGTCGGGACCTGCGGCAGCGCGGCTTCCGGTTCGTCGGCTCGACGATCGTCTACGCGCATTTGCAGGCCACGGGGATGGTCAACGATCACCTCGTCGGCTGCTTCCGGCATCGCGAGGTGGCGCGGCTCGGGAGATCGAAAGGCCGGGCGCGCTCCGGCGGGCGGCCCGCCGGATGACGCCGGGCCGGCCGACGGGACGCGGCCGTCCGCAGGAGGGTTCGCCATGCAGCTTCGCGGCATCGGGATCGCGCTGGCGCTCGCGCCGGCGGTGCTCGCCTGCGACTCGTCGCCGGCCGGGGGGACCGACATCGGCTTCGACGGACCGCCGCCGGACGTGCCGATGCCGACGGGAACGGAGTGCCCCGAGGCGCGGGAGCCGGTGCCGGTGACCGACCCCGACCGCCGCGTCGGCACGGGCACGCCGGAGAGCTGCACCGAGGCGGCGTTGCGGGAGGCGGTCGAAGCGCTGAACGCGGCCGGCGGGGGGAGCCTGGCGTTCGACTGCGGGCCGGCGGACCACACGATCCCGCTGACCGCCCCGCTGCGGCTGGAGGCGCCGTTCCTCCTCGACGGCGGCAACCGGATCACGCTCAGCGGCGGCGGCGCGGTGCGGATCCTGGATTGCGACCACCACGTCGATCTGACGGTGCAGAACATCCGGCTGGTGCGCGGCCGGGCGGAGGAGTCGGGGGCGGCGATCCACCTCCCGTGGTTCGGGACGCTGCGCGTGCTGCACGTCTCGTTCGAGGAGAACGAGTGCACCGGGGTGGAGTCCGACATCGGCGGGGCGATCTTCGGCGGGGGGCTGACCGAGTTCCTCGTCTCCGGCAGCACGTTCGTGCGGAACCGGGCCGCCAACGGCGGGGCGATCGTCGGCAACGGCAGCAACCTCAAGATCGTCGACAGCGTGTTCGTCGAGAACACGGCGCACGGGCACGGGGGCAGCGGCGACCGCGGCGGCCTGGGCGGCGCGGTGTACATCGATGGGATGCACAGCGAGACGGGGCCGCCGGAGCCGTTCGTGCTGTGCGGCTCGGTGTTCCGCGGCAACCGCTCGAACGAGCACGGCAGCGCGGTGTTCGAGTACTTCTACCCGCCGCAGCAGGCGACGATCCGCCGCTGCGAGTTCGCGGACAACGCGGTGCTGGAGGGGACGGGCGGCGCGGTGTACCACGAGGCCGCCCCGCTCGCGCTGCTCGACTCGACGTTCGCCGGCAACACCGCCGCGCGGCACGCCGGCGCGATCTTCATCGGCGCCGGCTCGCCCGCGACGATCGTCAACTGCACGTTCGCCGGCAACGCGGTGCCCGAGGTGGGGGCGGCGGTGTTCTCGCAGCAGGATCTGTCGTTCACCAACTGCACCTTCGCCGACAACCGCGCCGACTACGGGCCGGCGATCTACAACGAGCACGGGACGGTGCGGCTGGACAACACGATCTTCGCCAACAACAGCGCCGTCGGCCCCTACAACGGCCAGAGCTGCATGCGCACGATGGACGCCGGCGCGCGCAATCTCCAGTGGCCGCGCCGGCGGCCCAACGGGACCGACGACACGCCGTGCGTCGAGGGGATCGCCTTCGCCGACCCGCAGCTCGGGCCGCTCGCCGACAACGGCGGTCCGACCCGCACGATGCTGCCCGGCGCCGGCAGTCCGGCGCTCGGCGCCGGCGCCGACTGCCCCCCTGCCGACCAGCGCGGCGAGCCGCGCGGGGCGGCCTGCGATCTGGGGGCGGTCGAGGCGCCGTAGGGTCGGTCAGCCCGCCGCTTCCCGCTCCAGCCGCGCGACCACCGCCAGGCACAGCCGCACCGCCTCCTCGAGCCGCTCCTCGGCGACGTTGTCGGGCGAGTCGCCGGGCGAGTGGTAGTGATCGAGGAAGCCGGCGTCGGTGAGGCGGATCACCGCGGTCGCGGGGAGGCCGCGGCGGCTGAAGCTCGAGGCGTCGGTCAGCCCGTGGAACAGCCATTTCCGGCCGAGCGGGATGCCGGCGTCGCCGGCCGCCGCCTCCACCAGCCGCACCGCCTCCGGCGCATGACGGGCCCCCGAGAGGAACTCGCCGGTCAGCACGAACAGGCGGCCGGACTGTCCGAGGCTCTCGAGGTTGACCAGCATCGCGCCGCGCAACTCGCCGCGATGCCGGAGCGCGAAGTCCCGTGAGCCCTTGAGCCCCGCCTCCTCGGAGCCGAACGACACCACCCGCACTTCCACGTGGCGCGGCCGCGCCGCCGCGAGCCGGCGGGCGACCTCCCACGCCGTCGCCACCGCGCTCAGGTTGTCGTTCGCGCCGGGGACCGCGTCGCGGCGGATCATCCCGGCCAGGACGACGACGGCGAAGACGGCGCCGAGTCCGCAGAGCGCCAGCACGGCGAGTTCCACGGGGTCGCGCGCCGGGCCGGGCCGCGCCGCGACGCGCCAGAGCGACAGCCCGAGCAGCGCCAGGTACGAGACGAAGAACAGCAGCATGCCGCGCGAGAGCCAGGGGAACCACGAGGATCGGCCGAGAAGCGGCATGCGGAAGGCGGAGTCGTGGTGCCCCGCGAACAGCACCGTCCGCCGCCGCTCGCCCGCCGGCGCCACCGTCCCGTGCACGTTCGTGCTCGCGGCGCCGGGCAGCATGGCGCCCGGAATGTCGAGGTCCAGGACGCGGTGGGCCAGCAGCACGAGCGCGGCGAGGACGAGGAAGGTCGTGGCGCCGTGGGGGCAGACGAAGTAGGTGCCGAAGGCGAGCAGGTAGAGGCCGCCCATCGTCGCCAGCAGCCCCTGGAGCGCGAAGGGGGTGGTGCGGAAGCGTTCCACCGCCGCCGGCAGGCCCCAGGCCTCGAGCCGCGCGCGCAGCCGCTCCGCGGCGGCGGCCTCGGCGGCGCTGCCCGAGGCGCGCGGGCCCACCTCGCGGCACAGTTCGTCGATCAGGTCGCGCACACGCGGCGCGGGAGCGGGCGGCGGCGGGTCGCCCGGCGGCGCGGCGCCGGCGCGGTCGTCGGTGCGGTCGTCGGGCGGGTCGGTTCGCGGTTCCATCGGCTGCCACGCTACCACAGTGGGTCGAGACACTGCGATGCGCGAGCGGTTCGCCGGGCGGCGGCCGGCGCCGTCAGCGCATCGTCAGCTTCTCGAGCAGGTCCACGCGGCGCGGACAGTCCAGGAGCCGGTCGTTCAGGCACGGCAGGCGGTCATCGAAGACGCGGTGCAGGAACGCCCGGTGTCGCACGTCGTGCCGCCAGCCGACCCAGACGACCTTTCGCTCCGCGAGTTCGCGGAAGGCGGCGGCGGTTTCGTCGATGCCGAGGCCGGCGGCGGCGTAGTCCGCCCGGCCCGCCCGGCCCCGCTCGGCCTGCTCGAGGAGCTCGGCGAGCGAAACGGGGGTCAGGTCGATCGTCTGGAACAGCGGCAGTTCGGCGAGCCAGCGGGCGGGACCGCCGGGGGCGAACGCCGCCGGGTCGGGGAAGCCGCGGGCGACGGAGCGCAATACGGAGGCGGCCCAGGCGCGGGGCAGCCGCGGGTGATCCGCCGGGCGGGCGAACTGCTCGCCGAGCCGGCGGTAGATCCGGGGCAGCGCGCCGCGCGCCACCGCCGTCAGTTCGGCGTAGGCGGCGTCGCGGACGACGTCGCCCTCCGAGACGTCGAGCTGGACCTTCCTGGAGCCGTCGACGACCGCGACCAGCTCGCGGGGTTGGCCGTCGATCTCGTGGCGCGCCGCGACTGCGCCGTCGACGACCCACACGATCTCCTGGCGTTCCGCGCCGGGGCGCAGGCCCGCCCGGCCGCGGTACCTCGGGCCCTCCAGCTCGACCACGCCCCAGGCGTCCGGCGGGTCGGCGCCGCGCGAGATCGGCTCGCCGTTGAGCATGACGGGGCACGGGGCGAAGGCGCAGCGGGATTCGATCATCGCCGCGAGGCGTCCGCGGCGGCCAACGAGCGCTTCGAGGAGGCGGGACTTGACGTGGATCGTGGTGCCTGCCGTCGCCGCGTCGACCGGTCCGTACCGATCGGGTTCGCCGGACGCGAGGACGAACTCGGCGGCCCCGGGCCCGGGGCCGGACACCACCCGGAGGAACCGCGGCCCGGTCGCCCCGGCCGCGGCGACGCCCAGGGCGAGCTGCCGGCGGGCGCACAGGTCGGGGTCCTCACCGCCGACGAACATCGCGCCGTACAGCTCCTCGAAGTCGGCGAGACGGAACGGCCGGCCGTCGAACGAGAGCTTGAGGTCGTCGGCATCGATCTCGATGTCGATCCGCGTCGCGCCCTTGAGCACGGCGCTGCGGACGAAGGCGAGGACGTATTCGTCGGGGTTGCGGAGCCGGAATCGGGCGAGCTTCGCGCGGGCGGCCTCGCGGTCGATCGTGAACGCCCCGGCGGATTCGACGCGCCCGCCGGCGGCCAGCTCGGCCACGATCGCATCCACGCCCGTCGGTGCCGGAGCGGCGCCGTGGTCGGCGGGCGGTGCGTCGGCGGGCGGTCGTGGCGGGGCGTCGGACTCGCCCGCGGGCTCTCCCGGCGGGGCTCGCCATTCCGTCGGCAGCGGATGGACTTCGCGCATCCCCGCGCGGGGGTCGCGGGCGTCGGCGGCCGGATCCACGGCGAGGTCGGCCTCGACGGCGCGCACCACCGCGGCCACCCGGTGCAGCATCGCGTCCATCACCTCGGGGACGTCGATGAACCCGCGCAGGATGAAGCTGACGCCGCCCTGGGTCACCCGGCCCTCCCGCTCGGCCGGGACGAACTCCGCGATCGCCCGGCGGGCCCCGGGACGGTCGAACAGCGCCCGCACGGCCTCCTCGTCCGAGGCCTGAATCCGCAGCAGGCTGTCGACCTCGGGATGCCCGACCTGGATGTCCTGGCCGCCGAAGGCGATGGCCAGGCTCGCGCCCAGCCCCTCGGCCGTGACGTTGAGGCCCTCGGGCATCGGCAGTCCGAAGAAGGCGCTGGCCTTGGTGACGGTGTGGCGCGACTTGCCGGTGCCGCGCGTCTCCTCCTCCAGCGCGACCACCGTGCGCTCGAACACCCCGAACAGCCGGAACCGGCCGACCAGGCGGTGGTGAAGTCCGCGACGCTGCGCGTAGGCGCGCCACCGGTTCTCGCGGGCCTGCCGCGCCATCCGCGCGACGACGAGGGCGATCCCGACCGCGACGAGCGTGACGAGGACGCTGACTCCGTCCATGGCGTCGCCTCCCGGGGCGGCGGGCCACGGAGCCGCGGGCCCCGTTCCGCGCGGATCCGCCGGCCGCCGGCCGCCGAGCATCCCGCGGGACCCGGCCGGGGTCAATGCGGGGCGCCCTGCGGTGTCGTCGCGGCGGGAAGCGGCGGCCGCCCGTGCGCTTGCAGCGCGGGGCTGGATGGTGCAGCGTTGGCAGGCGAACGGGAGGAACGATGCGCGGCGAATCGAGGCGGCGGAGCGGGTTGCCGGGCGGGCTGCTGGCCGCTGCGGTCCTGGCGTTTCCCGGCGCGACGTCGGCGAACGTCGGGCGGGCCGAGCGTCCCGGGGACGCGGCGGGCGAGCCGTGGGCCGCGCCGGCGCTGCCGGCGATCGAACGCGAGGCGCTGCTGCTCGACCTGCGGCCGCTGGCCGCCGGCGACCCGGCCCGCCTCGCGGCGTCCTACCGCTTCCACGCCGCCGAGGCGCTCCCGGACCTGCGCCTGGTCTTCGCCTCGCCCGGCGTCGCCGCCGGCGCCGTGCTGCTGGACGGCGTTCCCCTGCCGTCCGCGGCCGTCGACCCGTCGCGGTTGCCGCCCGAGTGGCAGGCTCCGCGGGAGCTGCCGGGAATCGATGGCGAACCGGTGCGCTTCGAGGCCGAGACGTCGCGGCTCGGCGGGCTGGCCTTCACCGCGACGCTCGCCCCCGGCCCCCACGTGCTCACCGTCGAGGCGACCGTGCGGCCCGGCGAGCACCACGGGCGGCGCTCGCCGAACCGCGACTACCTGCTCGCCTACCTGCTGGCGCCGGCGAAGCAGTGGGGCGGGTTCGGCGAACTGGAGCTGACGGTCGAACTGCCGCCCGGCTGGCTCCACGCGGCGTCGCCCGCACTGGACCGCCTCGGCGACCGGCTCGTCGGCCGCTGGCCCGGCCTGCCGGCCGACGCGATCGGGGTGGTGGTGCGTCCGCCGGGAGAGGCGACGATCGCGACCACCGGCGCGCCGTGGGCCGGGGCGGGGGTGGGGGCGCTGCTGGCCTGGCTCGCCGGACGCTGGTGGGGGCTGCGGTCGGCCCGCCGCGGCGTCCGGACCGGGAAGCGCTGGTGGAAGGCGGTCGGGCTGGCGTATCTGGCGAGCGCGCTGGTGATGGCGACGACCGCGGCGGCGGCGGTCGGCGGCGCCGCGCTGCTCGACGAACGCCATCGCTCCGCCGGGTGGGGCACGGCCTACCTGTACGAGGCGCTGTTCAGCGGCGCCGCCGGCCTGGCCGCGGCGCTGGCCGGCTTCTTCGCAGCCTTCGTGCTGGCGCATCGCGCCGCGTCGCGGGCCGCGGGCGCCGCGGCGGTCGAGGCGCGGCGGGAGGGCGGTTCGTGACGGGTCCGTCGCGTCCCGCGCCGCCGGCCGCGCCGGCGCCGTCCCGCCCGGGCCGGATCCTCCCCTGGGCCGTGGCGCTCGGCTGCGCCGCGGCGGCCGTCGCGGCGTGGTGGACGCGGCCGGCCGGCGGAACCAGCGGGACGCCGGCGGCGCCGGCCGGGGAGGGCGTCGAGCCGGACGCGGCGGGGACGCCGGTCGAGCCGGACCCGGGCCTGGAACGGGAAAGCGCGGCGCTGCGCCGCTGCGTCGCGCGGCTCGAAGCCGCCCGCGCGCTGCTCGAACGGTGCGAAACCCCGGCGGCCGAACCACCGCCGCCCCCGCCGCCGGCGGCGCAAGCGCCGGCGCCGCCCGTCGCTTGCCTGGCGCGGCCCGAGGTGGCGGCGGAGGTCGAGCGCCGGGTGCGGGCGGAGGTCGAGCGGACGATGGAGTTGGAAGCCGCGCGCCGCGAGCAGGCCCGCGCCGCGCGCGACGACGCCGCCCGCCGGATCCTCGAACAGCGGCTCGGCCTGAACACCGTCGAGTCGGCCTGGGTCCACGACTTCGTCTGCGCCGCGCGCGGGATGCGACGGATGGCGGCGGACGAGGTGATCGCGGGGCGCGAGGCGCCGGTCGATGCGTGGCGCAGGCTGCACCGCGAGCGGCTCGAGGTGTTGCGCGACCTGGCCGCGTATCTCGGCCGCGACCGGCTGCTCAAGCTGCGCGAGTTCGGCGGCATCGGCCTGGTCGTCGATTCGATCCAGTGCGAGGACGAATCCCGCTAGCCGGACGCCGCGCCCGGCCGTTCCGCCGGACGTTCGGCGGCGCCGCGGGTCGAGGCCGGGGGCGCGGCGCCGTCAGTTCACCGAGGCGCCGAAGCGGTCGCCGGGTTCGCGGCCGCCGAGCACGAGCGCCGGGACGGGGTGGGGCGGGTCGCCGCCGAAGTACACGTACGCCGCGCCGCTCTCGCTCCCCGCGCCGGGGGCTCCGACCAGCACGTCGTCGTAGCCGTCGCCGTTGATGTCCCGTGCGCCGGCGACGGCGGCCCCGAAGCCGGCGGGCGAACCCACCGGGGCGTCCAGCACCACCTCGACGTAGGCCCCGGTGGTGCCGGTGCCGAGGTACAGACGCACCTTGCCCGGGCCGCCCTCGCGCGGCACGCCGACGGCCAGGTCCACATGGCCGTCCCGGTTCAGGTCCCCCACGCCCGCCAGCGCCTCGGCGAAGCCGGTGTCCCAGTCGTCGGCGCGGTCCACCAGCGCGGGCTCGGTGATGCCGGGCCAGCCGGGCGGCAGCGGGCCGAAGTAGACGAGGGCGGCCGCGCGAAGCCCGTATTCCGGGTAGTCCCCGTCGCTCACCAGCAGGTCGTCGAACCCGTCCTCGTTGACGTCGCCGACGGCGGCGACCGTCCGCCCGAACCGCTCGTGGCAGAACTCCCAGCTCGTCGTGAACGGAAACTCGCCGGTGTGGACCTCCGACGGCGTCGCGGCGCCGTCCAGCAGCGCCACCGCGCCCGGCCGGCACTCCGGCAACCCGTCGTCCGCCACGCTCGCGACCGCGACGGTGGCGAAGCCGTTTCCGAGCTGGTCGCCGCTGCCGGCCGCCGACCGGCCGATGGGCCCGCACGGGATCGGCCAGCGGTCCGCTCCCGGGCGCGGGCCGCCGCGCAGCACCTCCAGCCGGCCTTCCGCCGTCCCGCCAAAGGGCGCGGCGAGGATCGCGTCCGCGAATCCGTCGCCGTCGAAGTCTCCGGCCGCCGCCGGGTACGGGCCGGAAGACCCGGCGGGCCGTCGGACGTCGAAGACCAGCTCCGGCGCCCGGTCCGCCGACCCGCGGAAGATCTGCACCGTGCTCGCGGCCGGCGACGCGGTGCCGAAGTCGGCGAAACCGTCCGCGTCGAGGTCCCGCAGCCAGGCGACCGCCGCGCCGAACCCGTCGCCGTCCGCGGCCCCGGTCAGCACGTGGTCGGGACGCTCGTCCGGCGCCGGCCCGCCGAGGAAGACATACACCGTCCCGGGCGGAGCGCCGGCGGCGCCGTCGCGCGGGGCGCCGACCAGCAGGTCGCCGTAGCCGTCGCCGTTCAGGTCGTTCGGCTGGCGTCCCACCTCGACGTAGCGCGGCCGGTTCCACTCGGTGCAGCAGTTCCCCGGACAGCAGCCGCGCAGGCGCCAGGCGTAGCGCCGGCCGACCGGAACCACCTCCGACACCGGCAGGTCGCGCGTCATCGCCCAGCGCGCGACCGTGAGGTCGAAAACCTGGAGTTCGGGGCTGGGGAAGGCACAGTCCGCCAGGGCGCCACGGCACGAGTCGTCGATTTCCAGGTCGACCACCGGGTCGTCACACCCGCCGCCGATCGTGCCCCACGCCAGCGTCAGCCGCCGGCGCGCGACCGGAGCCGGCCCCGCGGCCGAGGGGAGAGCGTAGGCGCCGTTCTCGACGTAGGTGAGGCGCGGCAAACCCGGGACCGGACAGTAGCCGTCCGGTCGCTCGAACCGCCCGTCGAACGGCGGCTCGTAGTCCAGGTCGCCGTCGGGGTCGCCGACGTCGTCGCGGCCGGCGTCGGCGTCCGGGGCGTCGCCGTCCGTCGCCTCGGGCCGGGGCGGCTCGCCGCCGTCGTTCGGACCGAGCAGCCGGATGCCGTGGTCGCACGCCGGCAGGACGAGGAGCAGCGCCGCGGCGGCGCCGCCGCCGAAACCGGCGGCCCAGGTCCGTTCCGTTCGCGCTCCGGGTCGGCCACGCCTTCGCGCCATCATCCGCCCTCCCGATTCGAAGCCTACCACGGCCGCGGCGCCCGGGCATGCCGGCGGGCGGTTTGACTCCGCCGGCGGCTCGGGGCACCTTCCGCTCCAGGAGGATCGAGCATGGCGATGAACTCCGTTCCCCTGTTCGCCGCACGACCCCGCGGCCCGCGCGCCGCTCCGTTGCGCCCGCTCCCCGCGGCGCTCGCCCTCGCCGCGGCGGCGGCGGTCCTGTCGGCCTGCGGGGACGAGTCGGGCTTCGACCCGGCCAGCGCCTACGGCCGGCTGGCGCCCGACGTGACGGTCGCCGGCGTCTCGATCTTCCAGTCGGTCGAGGTGCCGCTGTGGACCGCCGGCGCCGAGCGCACCGAACTCAATGCGGTGGTCGTGGCCGGCAAGGCGGCGACGGTCGTCGTCTACCTCGAACCCGCCGCCGGTTACGACGGCCGGGAACTCACCGTCGCCCTGGCCCTCGACCGCGGCGCGGGGACGACCTGGCAGCGCACGACCTTCGTCCCCGCCGGCCCGTCGTCGCTCGATCGACCGGAGTCGGTGGTCGAGTTCGATCTGCCGGCGGAACAGCTCGAGGCCGACGGCGACCTGTCGCTGGCCGTGGCGGTCGTCGACCCGCTCGCCCCGATCGTGCCGGTCGGCACGCCGCATCCGGCGCGCTACCCGGCCGACGGCTCGCTGCGCGCCGTGCCGCTGGGCCGCGCCCCCGACCCGGTGCGCCTGGTGCTGATTCCGATCCGCTACGCCCGCGACGGCAACGAGTACCTGCCCGACACCAGCCCGGAGCAGATCGAACTGTACCGCCGGACGCTGCTCGCCGTGTACCCGGCCGTCGCCTGGGACATCGTGCTGCACGACGAACTGTACTGGGATCGCCCGATGGGGTGGTCCGGCTTCGACTTCACCGCGCTCAACAACTTCGTCTCCGACCTCAAGGCGTCCGAGGACGACATCCCGCAGGCCCACTACTACTCGCTGGTGGCCCCCGCCGCGTCGTTCGCGGCGTACTGCACCCCGGCCTGCGTCGCGGGCCAGAGCTTCCTGGTGACCGACCCCTGGATGTCCGACCTGCGCGTCGGCGCCGGCGTGGGATTCACCGGCGAGGCGTCGGCCTGGACGATGGCCCACGAACTCGGCCACGTCTTCGGCCGCGGACACTCGGGTTGCGGCGTGCCGCGCGACGACCGCGAGTTCCCCTACACCGCCGGGAACATCGGCGTCTGGGGCCGGGACCCGCGCGACGGCGACTACCTGGCGCCGGCAACGGCGGACTTCATGGGCTACTGCACGCCGGTCTGGGTCGCCGACTTCACCTGGAACCGCCTGTTCCGCCGCCTCGAGGAACTGGCGACCCTCCGCGCCAAGACCACGCTCGACCGCTACCGCATCCTGCGGATCGACCTCGACGCCGGCCTCTCCACCTGGGGCGCCGAGACCTCCTTCCGGCCGGCGGCCTCCACCGCGACGGTGCCGGCGCGGTTCGCCGGCGACGACGGCGTCGTCGCGGCGGACCTGCCGGTCGCCTGGCAGAGCGACCTCCGCCACGCCGCGGTGCTGGTGCCGGCCGACCTGGCCCCGCGCCTGCTCGACCTGTCCGGCCTGGCCGCCGCCCCGGTCCGCTGAGCTCGAGGCCGTCCGGAAGCGGCCACGGAACCCGACACCCGACCGGCGCGCGGGGCCGGCGCAGACGGTGTTCGCGACGCCGCCCGCCCGCGCCCGCAGCGCCGCCGCGGCGATGACCGCGACAGTCGTGTCGCCCCCCTTGCGGCCGCGGCCCGGATTATCTACCGTTTTCCCGCGGCACGCGGCGTGCTACCGGGACCGGACGGCGCATTCGCCGCCGGTCGCCGGGCGCGCGACCGCCGGCAGGGGAGGACGCACCATGACACCACGCCCGGTTCTGGTCCTCGGTCTCGCGGCCGTCGCCGGTTCCTCGGCCTGCATCCCGGAGTTCCTCGACGTCTACGGGGTCGATTCCGTCGTCACCGAGAACGCCTCGAACGCCGCAGAGCCCGAAGACGACCGGATCGAGGACAAACACCCCGAGTACGACCCGGCGCGGGTCGTCGTCGAGACCTTCGACCACGACTGCCGCTTCTCGCTCAACAAGAGCGCCACCGTCACCAAACTCGACATCGCGCCCCTGGAGGGCGAGGACAAGGAGCTGGCCGGACGAATCTTCGGCACCCGGACCGACGCGTTCGCGCATCTCGACGGACGGACGGACGGCCGCAATCGGCTGATCCCCTCGATGGAAGTGGTCAACGGCGCGCTCAAGCCGTTCAACGACGGCCTCTACGCCGCGATCGAACTCGGGGCCCAGGCCGGCGTGACCGTCGATTCGGTCGAGGTCTACCCCGGCAAGCGCGCGTTCCTCGAGGACCTCCTGGCGGGCGTGCTGGCGCTCGCGGCCTCGGCGACGCCCGCGCAGGCGGCGCACCTGCACGACGCGGCGGCCGACCTCGGCGCCGCGCTGATCCTCGGCGGCGCGACGCCGGCGCTGCCGCCGGAAGTGGAGGCGCAGGCCGAGGCGCGGGCCGCCGCGTTCGAGGCGCAGGCGCTGGTCGCGCGGCCGGTCGGCTTCTACACCTGGCGCCCCGAACTGGAACAGATCTTCCGCCAGGACCGCTTCCTCCAGAATTACCAGGTCCAGCACCCGATCCCCCTCGACCCCTACTCGGACGCCGAGATCGGCAAGGCCGCCGCGCTGGCCCTGGCCCTGCGCGACGACGCCGAACTGCTCGACCGCTACGAAGGCTACCTCGCGCTGTACGCCGGCCTGACCAACCCGTTCGCCAACCTGCCGGTGACGGTGCTGCTGCCGTACCTGACGGGGCTGGAGAACCTCGACAATCCCGGCGCGCTGCGGAGCCGCCTGCTGGCCGACCACCCGCCACCCTCGCTCCCCTACGGTTGCCAGCCGCACTTCGCCCTGTTCCCCTCCTCGCGCAGCCGCGAGACCACCTACTTCGACGAACGGTACTGCGCGAGCGGCGTGCCGTCGGGCGTCAACCTGATGGACGAGCTGATCGACGCGATCCGCGCGGGCCGGATCGACCTGGAACCCGACCCCGACTCCGGCTGGTACGACTACCAGACCTACGCGCTCGAGACGCTGCTGCTTCCCGAACGCGGGAGCGAATCCCAGCACCTGCTCCTCACCGCGGCCTACAAGAAGAAGCTGATGGACACCTTCCGGTCGATCCTGACCCAGAACCGCGAAACCCACGTCCGGCAACTCGAGATCGCCGGGATGGGGGGGATTTCGGCGCCGCCGACGCGCAGCGACATCTACCCGCTGTTCCCGGTCGAGCCGTTCCCGACCTTCTACCTGCGCACGGCGCGGGCCTACCGCTTCCTGGGAACCTATCTCGCGGCGGTGCTCGGCCCGGACTTCCTCGCCCACGTGCAGCGGGAGACCGAGGACGGGACGACCGGGTCGGAAACGCTCGACACCGAGCTGCGCGCCAAGGCGGCGCTGCTCTACGGGCTGCACTACCTCACCGCCGATGCCGTCGGAATGGCCCCGGAACTGCTGCCCGAGGAGACGGCGGAGTTCCCCGAGGCGGACTGCCGGGCCGCGGCCCGGACCTGGCTCGCCGGCTGGCGCGCCGACGCCGACGTCGCCCGCGACCCGCGGGTGATCGTGCCGGTGCAGATCGACCCCGCCACCGGCGATGTCGTCTACTGGACCATCCCGGGCGTGCGCGCGATCAAGGCCCGCGCCGAGTTCGTCGAGGGCTACGAACCGCGGGACGTCCGGCCGACGGGCAGCCCCTGCGAGGCGGGCGACGTCGTGCCGATGGAGTACTACCTGGTGGTCGAGGCGTTCGCGGAAGTCCGCCTCCCGTCCACCACGCCGCCGCCGACCCGCGACGAGTTCCGCGCGATCTGCGACGCGTACGACACCGTCGCGGAGATCGTCGCGGCGCTGGAGGCGCTGTGACCCGCCGCCTCCTCGCCCCGCTCGCCGCCGTCGCCGCCGCCGGCTGCAGCATGGGCCAGTTCCAGACCGCGCGCCCCCTCCCCGCCGGCGCGGTCCAGGCCGGGGTGGCGGTCTACGCGGCGGCCAACGAGCTGATCGCGGAGCGCGGGTTCCAGCCGCTGGCCAACATCCAGTACCACGTCGAACTGCGCCTGGGAGTCCACGAACGGGTCGACGTCGGCGCGCAGTGGTTCGGTGCCGGCGGCGGCAAGGCGGACGTCAAGGTCAACCTGATGCCGCCCGACCACGACCTCGCGCTCGCCGTCCAGACCGGCTTCGGCGGCGCGCACAGCCTGCACACCGACGCCTACTTCCTGCATCTCCCGGTCAACCTCCTGGCGAGCTACCGCTTTCCGCACGGCCTCTCGCCCTACGTCGGGCTGGGCTACGGCTTCTACTGGGTGATGGACCGGCAGCTCGAGCAGCCGGCGGCCGGCGACGAGCTGCCCCGCGACGGCTGGGGCGACGGCGTCCTGCGCGCCACCGTCGGCCTGGAATACGAGATCGACGAACTGGTCGCCCTGCTCGCCGAGTACGACTTCCTGACCCAGGTGGTCGACGACCGCGGCGACCACTTCGCCTTCGTCGACAGCCACCTCGCCGGCCTCGCCGTCCGCTTCCGCTGGTCGATGCTCTAGCCGCGGACCGTGGACCCCGGCGCCCCCGCGCGCTATGGTGCGGCCGATGAAACCCTGGCCCGCCGCCCTGCTTCCCCTGCTGTCGCTCGGCTGCCCCGACGGCGGCTTCGATGCCCGCGGCACCGAGGCGGCCGTGACGTTCGACTGGCGGATCGAGGGCACACCCGCCGACGCGACCGCCTGCGCGGCTGCCGCGGCCGCCCGGGCCCGGCTCGTCGTCCGCCTGCGCGGCGGCGACTGGCGCGACCCCGACCTCGAATGGTCCTGCGACGCCGGCGTCGTCCACACCCCCGCCGTCTTCGCCACCGCCACCCTCGACTTCGCCGTCGAACTGCTCGACGCCGCCGGCACGGTCGTCGCCTGGTCGCCCTGGAAGCGGAGCACCGTCGCCCCGGGCGACAACCCGCTCGGCACCTTCGAACTCGCCGGCGCCCTCCCGCCCCCCGACGCGTCGCTCGACCTCGCCTGGACCATCGGCGACGCGCCCGCCGACCCCGCGACCTGCGCCGCCCTCGGCGCCGAAACCGTGACCCTCGACTGGCGCATCGGCGGCTACCCGGGCCGCTCCTGGAACTGGCCCTGCGCCGGCGGCACGGGTCGCGTGGAACTCGGACTCCGCAGCGGCCGGGAACTCGATCTGCGCCTCCGCCTCACCGACGCCGACGGCTTGACCCTCGCCGCCAGCCCCCGCGCCTCCTGGTACCGCGCCACGCTCGAATCCGGCGACAACGGCCTGCCCGCCTTCCGCTTCCCCGCCGCCGACGAGCGCGGCCCGCTGGCCGTGGTGCTCTCGTGGGCCGCCGGCGTCGAGGAGCCGGTGCGGTACGGGACCTGCGAGGAGGTCGGCACGGCCGCGTTCCATTACGCGCTGCGCGACGAGGTCGGTTCGACGGTCGATGCCGCGCCGCCCGGCGCTCCCCTCGCCTGCACCGGCTACTTCTCCTGGACCGCGCTGGCCTTCGGCCGCTACACGCTGGAGGTCGAGGGTTTCGCGTCGCCCGCGGACGCGACCCCCACGTGGCGCGCCGAATGCTGGGGGCTCGAGGTCGGAACCGACGCGCCCGACTCGTACCTCTGCCGCGTGCCCCGACTTCCGTGACGCCGTGCGGAGCCGCCCGCTCCGCCCGGGGGGAACGGTTGGACCCGGACCGGTCAACCACCGGCGCCCGTCGCGGCGGCGGCGGCCGCCGGTGACGCCGCGGCGCGCCGGGGGTCGGCGACGACGGTGGGATCGATGAGCGGCACCGGCTCCGCGGTCGGGTCCTCGGCGTACAACGCCTGGTACACCGCCCAGCTCGAGACCACCCGCATCAGATAGGTGCGCACGTTGTCGTACGGCACCGTCTCGACGAACCGGTCGAGCGGCAGGTCGCCGGACTCGCGCAGCCAGCGGTCCAGGCGCCCCTCGCCCGCGTTGTACGCCGCCGGCAGCAGCGCCCGCCGGTCCGGGTAGCGGTCGTCCAGGAAGCGCAGGAACGCCGCCCCGATCGACACGTTGACGCCGGGACGCTGGAGCCGGCGCCGCGAGATCGCCCCCGTCACCCCCGCCGCCGCCGCGAACCGCTCCGCCGTCGGCACCAAGAGCTGCATCAGCCCCACCGCGTGCGCCGACGAGAACGCCCGCGGCTCGAACCCGCTCTCCTCGCGGATGAACCCGAACAACAGCGCCGCCGGCAGCCCCTGCGCCTCCGCCGCCGCGACCACCGTCGCCCGGAAACCCCGCGGGTACGCCAGACGCCACGCGCGGAGGTGCGCGGCGTCGAGCGGGTCGCGACCGAGCGGCGAGCCGCCGACGCCGCCCAGCCGCCGGCCCAGCCGGTACGCGCCGAGCCGCTCGGCGAGCACCGACAGCGCGCCGGTCGCGGCGGACGGCAGCCCGGGCCCCGCCCGCAACGCCTCCACCTCGGCCTCCGCCGCGTCGAACAGCCCCAGCCGCAGCAGGGCGACCGCCCGGCGGAAACCGTCCGACCGGAGCGCCGGCAGGTCCGGCAGCTCCAGCCGCGGCGGCTCCGGCTCCCGCCGACCGGCCAGCGCCGCCTCCAGCAGCCGGCGCGCCGCCGCCGCGTCCTCGGCGCGCAGCCGGCCGTAGGCCAGCAGGCCGTACCAGGTCAGCGGATGGCGGCGCAGCACGCGGCGCAACTCCCCACGCGCCTCGTCGACCCGCCCGCAGGCCGCCAGCGCCACCGCATGCCAGTACCGCGCCCGCCCACCCTGCGGCGCCTCGGCCTCCGGCGCCTCGCGCGCGACCAGCGCCGCAAAGTCCCGCTCGGCCTCCTCCGCCCGGCCCGCCCCCAGCCGGTACAACCCGAGCCGCCGGGTCGCCTCCTCGACCCGGTCGCCCCCCGGGAAGTCCCGCGCCAGCGTGCCGGCCAGCCGCTCGAACGCCGCCCCGTCCCCCCCCTCCAGCGCCAGCTCGGCGCGCGCCAGCCGCGCGTCGTCGGCCAGCGCGTGGTGCGGCGCCGCCCGCTCCAACTCCTCGAAGCGCCGCGCCGCCTCCGCGTCCCGCCCCGTGTTGAGCAGCGCCTTGCCGCCGCGCCACGCGACCTCCGGCCAGTCGTCCGTGCCGGCGCACGCGTCGCACGCCTCCTCGAACAGCTCGACCGCCTTGCCGTAGGCCCGCGCCCGGTACCAGGCGTCGGCCGCCGTTCGCAGCACCGCGCAGCGCAGCCGGTCGTTCGCCGGCGTCTCCTCGACCAGCCGCTGCGCCTCGCGCTGCGCCAGGTCGTAGCGGTAGGCCGAGGTCAGCCGCCGCACCCGCTCGAGGCGGTCGGCGAGCGTCACATCGAGCAGCCGGCGGCGTTCGGCGGCCGGCAGCAGGCCGGCCTCCGCCTGCAGCCGCCGGTCCGCCTCGTCGGCCTCCGCCGTGCCGGGACGCTCGGCCCGCAACGCGCGCAGCTCCTCCAGCGCCGCCCGGCAGCGCTCGAGCGGACCACCGGCCCCCTCCGCCGCGCGCGCCGCCTCGCACGCCGCCCGCGCGACGAGCAGCCGGTCGCCCGCAACACGGTCGGCCGGTGGGATCCCGCCGCAGGCCTCGAGCGCCTCCTGCGGCCGGCCGAGCGCCAGCAGCGCCGCGGCCCGCCGCCGCGTCGCCTCGGCCGCGTACGGTGCCTCCCACGCGCCCCCCAGCCGCTCCAGCGCCGCTTCGGGTCGCCGTCGCCCCAACTCGGCCCGGGCGAGCTGCAGCAGGACGAACGGCCGCAGGACGTGCTCGCGCCCGGCGATCGATTCCAGCCGCTCCGCCGCCCGGCGCTCGGCGCCCGCCTCCAGGTGCGCCAGCCCGGCCATCAGCGTCGCCTCGTACCAGCCGTCGTCCGTCTCGGCCCGCCCCCGTCGCACCTCGTCGAACCGCCGCGCCGCCTCCTCGAAGTCGCCCGCGGCGAACGCCTCGGCCGCGTCCCGCGCGGCACGGTCGTCCAGCGCCGGACCCAGCTCCACCACCAGCGTGCGGATCTCGATCGCCGACTCCTCGTCGTCGCCGGCCCCGTCCGCCGCCGTCTCGCCCGGGACATCCACGGCCTCGTCCGCTCCGGCGTCCGCAACGCCGGCGTCCGCCGCGCCGTCGCGCGGCGCGGGTCGGACCGGCGGCGCGCCCGCGGCGTCCACCGGCCGGAACGCGCCGGCGGTCTCGGCGGAGCGGCACGCGGGGCCGGCGGGGAGGACGAGGACGCTCAGGATCGCGAGCGCGAGGGCGGGGCGGGGCCCGGGACGCGCGCCGTCGCCGCGTCCTCCCGTTCCCCCTCGGCCTGCGACTCGCACTGTTCGGTCTCCTCGGCCTCCGCCCGTTCCACGGTCGCCTCGGCGGCCTTGCGCGCCGCGACGGCCCGCAGCAGGACCTCCGCGGCGCCGGCGGCGGCGCGGGCCGCCTCGCCGGCGGCGGCCTCGGCCTCGCGCAGCGCCGTCCGCGCCGCTTCGACCCGCGCCCGGGCGACCCGGTCCTCGACGTCGGCCAGCTCGGCCCGCCCGGCGCAGCCGCGCGCCAGCTCCCGCCGCCGCCGCGCGCGGCGCTCGACGCGGGCGCGCCGCAACTCCTCCAGCCGCCGCCGCGCCTGCGCCGCGCGCGCCCGCGCGGCCTCCGCGGCCCGCCGCGCCCGCTCCGCCGCGCGCGCCGCCGCATCTTCCTCGGCCCGGCGCAGCTCCGCAAGCTCCGCCAGAGTCTCGCGCCGGCGGCGCCGCCGCTCGGGATCCGCCATCGCTTCAGGGGAGCGGGTCGGGCACCACGGACCACGCGCCCGACAGCGCCACGTCCGCGAACCCCCGCCAGTGCGCCTCGATCGACCCGTCGCACCGCCCGCTGCCGCGCAGCCGGCCCCCGGCGTCCAGGAAGACGCAGGACGAGGCCGCGTTCAGCGTGTTGTGGTTCAGCTCCGCGTCGGCGAGCGCCGCGGCCGAGGCCGCCGCCAGGCCGGCGCGCCACGCCTCGCACGTCGCCAGCAGGCAGACCGTATCGCAGACCGCCACCAGGTCCGCCGAGACGCTCAGGGCGGCGACCAGCTCCGCGCAGGGCAGTTCGGCCGCCAGCCACCCCGCCAGCCGCCCCTCCCAGTCCGGGTCGGCCCCGCCCGCCGCGTGACTCAGCACCAGCCCCACTACCCGACCCAGCGACAACGGCAGGTCGTGCGAACCCAGCGCGATGTGGTCCGACGCGAAGGTCGTCCGCACCACCCCCTCGACGGCCGGCTCCCCCGCGGCCGCCAGCGCCAGCGCGCTCGCCCCGTCCCCGATCGTCCGCCACCGCTCGACCGCCTCGCCGTTGCCGGTGCCGTCCGTCTCGCCCAGGTCCACCTCGCCGGCGAACACCGCCGCCCGCAGGAACTCCGTCGCGCCGTCGCGGACCCCGGCCAGCGCCGCCCCCAGGCCCGGCACGGCGAGCGTCACGGCGCCGTCCAGCCCGTCCGCGAACCGCCGCGTCTCGAACACCTCCGCCGCCGCCGTGTCCCCCACCCCGCGCAACGCCCCGATCAACCCGTCGATCACGAACTCCCCTTCGTCCCGCTCCCCTTCCAGCAGCGGCGCGAACGGCAGGAACGCCTCGTCCACCACCCCCAGCGCCAGCGTGCCCAGCGGCAGCGCGACCTCGATCGCGTGCCGGCCCGGCGGCGGCCACGGCAGGTCGACCATCGCGACCGCCAGCCGGTCGAGACCCGCGGTCGGCACGGTCACGCCATCGACGCAACCCCAGGTCAGCGCCTGGCCCGCGTCGAGGCCGACGGCCAGCAGGCGCAGCTCGGTGAACAGCAGGCCGCGGTCGAGCGCGAACGCGGGCGCGGCCGCATCGACCGTCAGCACCGCCTCCGTCGTCGGGTCGGCCGGCCCGGGATACACCGCCGGACACGCGCCGCCCCGCAGCAACCGCACCTCGAACTGCGGCACGTTCCGCGCGCCGTCGTAGAGCGGCTCCAGCGCCACCCGCACCTCGCGCGGCGCCACGGCCTGCACCGCCAGCCGCGCCGTCTCCCCCGTCGCCAGCGCCGCGCGCAGCGAGAACGCCGCCGACACCGTGCCCGCCACCAGCGTCCCCACCGCCCGACCCCCGGCGTCCGTCGTCAGCACCGTCTCGAGCAGCGACGAATCCTGCGCGTCGCCCTCCAGCCCGAGTTCCACCCGCACGCCGGCCAGCGGCGCGCCGTGCTCGAACACCGCCAGCCCGAACGCGCGCGACTCGCGGTAGACGAGCGACACCGGACCCTCGTCGTCGAAACGCACCACGCGCTCCGACCCGCCGTCCTCGCGCGCGTCGGTGCCGACGTCCGACGGCGCGGTGTCCCCCACCCCCTCACAGCCCGGCAGGGCAGGGACGAACGGCAGCAGCAGGAACACGGACGCGAAGCGCGCGCAACTCACGAATTGCAGTATACGTTGCGGCGCCGATTGCGCAAATCCGCGGGCGGAATCCCGCCCGGCCCCGCGCGGCAGGCAGCCCGATCGGCAGGGGAGGGCGAACCGGCGGAGCCGGCGCGCCCTCCCGCTTGCGGCCCGCCCGGCCCTGGAATATCGTCGTGCCCTCCCGATCGGAGGCGAAAGGAGCAGCCGCAAATGGAACGCAACGGGTGGTGGATCGCAGTCTGCTGCGCGCTGGCGGTCGCCAGCGCCTGCAAGAAGCAGGACCAGGCCCCGCCGGCGGCTCCGCCGGCCGCCGACGCGGCGCCGGCCGCCGACGCCCCGGCCGCCACGGACGCGGGCGCGCCCCCGGCCGCCGACACCGCGACCGGCGCGCGACCGGCGACCCCGCCCGCCGGCGGCGGGATGCAACTCCTCGCCGCCTGGATGGGCGGAAACGCCGCCGCCGCCCCCGCCCCGCCGAAACCGCTGCTGCCCCTCGACCTGATCCGCTCGACCGGACGCCGGCTCCTCGCCCACGCCGAGGAATCCCCGCTGGACGCGGCGCTCGACGCCGCCGAACTCGCGGGCCTCCTGGCCCAGAAAGAAGCGCCGGCGGCCCGGACGCCGGCCGTGGCCCCGGCCGCGCCGGTCGCAGCGCCCCCCTACGACCCCGCCGACCCGTGCGCGGCCCTGGTGCCCCTGCTGTGGTCCTGTCTGCAGTCCGAGATCGGCGAGGCACCCCCGGCGGACGAACAGGCACGCGCGATCGAGGAATGCCGCGCGCGACTCGCCACCTGGGACCCGGCGCGCCAGGACCGCCTGCGCGCCTGCGTCGCCGCGCCCGATTGCCCCGCCCGCCTGGCCTGCGCGGCCGAAGTGGACGACGACGACGCGGACGGCGACCAGCCGCCCCCACCCTCGACCCCCCTCGGACCGCCGCCGCCCGACGCCGACTTCTGCACGAAACTGGCCTACCGGACCTCGGCCTGCTTCGATGTGCCGGTCCCGGCCGAGGTGGTCCACTCGCAGATCGAGGATTGCCGCCGCGATCAGAATTCGATCCCCGCCGAGGTGCGCCGGCAGTGGGAAATCTGCTTCGACCGGCCGTGCCACGAGCTGTTCGAGTGCATGGCGGCGGTCAATGTCGACCACGGCGCCGGTTCCGGGTCGGTCGATACCTCCGCGCCGGACCCGGAACAGCTGGCGGCGCTCCCCCCGCCGACCCGCCGCTTCTGCGGCGAGTTCGCGGCCAAGATCGATGCCTGCTGGGAGGCCTTCGGCGGCGCCCCGAACACGGCGGGCGACCCGGCGACGGCCGCGATGACGGCCGGCCTCCGCGCCGAAATGCGGACCTCGATCGAAAACGCCTGCCTCCAGTCCGCGATCGTCGCGCCCGAGCAGTTCCCCGCGCTCTTCGGCGCCTTCCGACCGTGCTTCGCCGCGCCCTGCGACCGCTTCGTCGATTGCCTGACCAACGCGGCCGCGACGGCCGGCGCGACCGGCACCGCCCCCTGAACCCCCCGCCGCACGCCCCCTACGGCAGCTCCGTCGCCGGCTCGCGGTCGTCGATCTCCCCGACCGGCGGCTCCGGCACCGGCAGCTCCTCCCCCGCATCCGCCGCCCCGGGCCTCGCCGGCGGCGGCCCCGCGGGCGCGGCGGGAAGCACCTCGAGCACCACCCGGTTGTCGGGCCGCAACCAGGTCGCCGCGGCCTGCCGGACCTCCTCCGCCGTCACCGCCTCCCAGCGCTCGAGCTCCCCGAGCAGCAGGCGCGGGTCGCCCCAGTACAGCCAGTACCGCGCCAGCGCGTTGGCCAGCCGCAGGTTGCTGCGGATCTCCTCGAGAAACCGCGCGCGCCGCCGGTTCTTCGCCCGCGCCAGCCCCTCCGGCGGGATCCCGTCGCGCGCCGCCCGCGCGATCCACTCGTCCAGCGCCGCGCGCGCCTCGCCCACCTCGCGCCCCGGAGCCACCACCGCCCAGGCCGAAAACAGATCCGGCCCCCGCCGCTCGTCCAGCCCCAGCTCGAGCTGCTGGAGCAGGCCGCGCTCCTTGACCAGCTCGCGGTACGCAGGGGCCGTCTCGCCGTCGGTCAACCAGACCGCCAGCAGGTCCAGCGCGTAGGACGCCGGCGAACGGTACGGCGGGACGCGCCAGGCGATGTGGAACGCCGGCAGCGGCGCCAACGGGTCGAACATCCTCTCGACCCGCTCCCCCGCCGGCGGGGTCCACGCCGGCAACGCGAACGGCGGCGGGTCGCCGCCCGGGATCGCCCCGAAGTACCGCTCGACCAGCGCCCGCGCCTCGTCGGGCTCCACGTCGCCCGCCACCACCAGCACCGCGGCGCGCGGCACGTAGTGCCGCCGGAAGAACTCCCGCGTCTCCTCGAACGGCATCGCCGCCACGTCGGCCGCCTCCCCGATCACCGGGTGCGCGTAGGGGAAGAAGTCGCCGTAGGCCAGCTCGTTGATCCGCAGGAACGAGGCGTAGTACGGCCGGTTGTCGATGCTCTCCCGGCGCTCCTGCAGCACCGCCGCCCGCTGGTTCTCGAAGTTCTCCGGGCCCAGGTCCAGACCCGTCATCCGGTCGGCCTCCAGCCACAGCGCCAGCTCCAGCGCGTTGCGCGGCACCGACTGCCAGTACTCCGTGTGGTCGGGACCCGTCGCCCCGTTGCAGACCCCTCCCGCCTCCTCCACGATCGCGAAGTGCTCCGCCTTCCCCACGTTCCCCGTCCCCTCGAACATCATGTGCTCGAACAGGTGCGCGAACCCCGTCCGCCCCGGCGCCTCCACCGCCGAACCGACGTCGTAGTGGATGCCGACGGCCACCGCCGGCACCAGATGGTTGGGAGCGACGACCACCCGCAGGCCGTTGTCGAGCACGAACGTCGCGAGCGGAACATCGAGCCCCTCTCCCCCGGCGCGGGACGCGGCGAGCAGCACGGCGAGCAACAGCAGCCAACGGGCCACGACGCCCTCCTTCCCCCGCTGTCGTAGCAGCAGGCGCACGGCCGTTGCAACCGGCCCGGCGTTGGTGCTATGGATCCCGCGCGCTCGCCGTGGGGCCCATAGCTCAAACGGTGAGAGCTCCCGGCTCATAACCGGGCGGTTCCTGGTTCAATCCCAGGTGGGCCCACCGGAGAGAGTCGGGACGGGGCGGCGGCCGCCGCGGCGGAGGGACGCCCGCGGCGGATGAGAACGAGGGGGAGGACGCGACCCACGCGTCCGGGAGGTGCTCGGGTGCAGAAGGCGATCGAGGACCTGAGCGAGTTGCAGGCGATCGACCTCGAGGTCTTCCGAATCGACACGCAGCTCCGCGAGCTGCCCGACAAGCTGGCCGACCTCAAGACCCATCTCGACCGCATCTACGGCATCATCGACCGCGAGAAAAAACAGCTCGCCGAAGACGACCGCTACCTCGCCGAACTCCAGCAGGAAGTCCAGATGCAGACCGAACTGCTGGCCAAGAGCAAGGCCAAACTCGCCGGCGCCCGCAACGAACGGGAAGTCAACGCCGCCCAGCGCGAAATCGACATGATCAAGGGCGCCGTCCAGATCCGCGAAAAGGAAATCCTCCAGCTCATGGAGACGGTCGAAACCCTCAAGAAATCGATCGCCGCCAAGGAGGAACAGTTCCGCGAACTGGAAGAAGGGTTCAAGGCCCGCGAGGCCGAAACCAAGGCGCAGATCGAGAAGATCGAGGCCGAACGCGCGGCGCACGTCGCCCAGCGCGCCGCGATCGAACAGCGCATCCCCCGCGAAACCCTCGCCCTGTACGACCGCATCCGCCGCCGCAAGCCGCAGGCGATGGTCGAGGTGATCCAGGGCAACTGCCAGGGCTGCCACCTCCAGATCCCACCCCAGATCTTCAACGAGGTCCAACGGGGCGAACGCGTCCTGCAGTGCCCGAACTGCACCCGCATCATCTACTGGCGCCCCGCCAAGACCTCCGACTAGCCCGCGCCACCCACCGGGGAGGGACCCATGCCGTCGCCCGAGACGTCCCGCCGCGCCGCCGCCGCCGCCGCCCTCGGCCTCCTGCTCCTCGCCGCCGCCGCCCTCGGCGCCCGCGGCGCCCGCTTCGCCGACGACCCGCTCGCCGCCCTCCCGCCCGACGACGCCGAGCTGGCCGCGTTCCGCGCCGCCGCCGCCCCGTTCGGCGTCCTCGACACCCTGCTGATCGGCGTCGAACGCGACGACCTCTACTCCCGCGACTCGCTGGAACGCCTCCGCGCCTTCACCCGCCGCGCCGCGGCGGTCCCCGGCGTCCGCGAGGCGGTGAGCTTCACCGAGGTGCCCGACGTCTCGGCCACCGGCGCCCGCACCGAGGTCGCCGACCTCGTCCCCCGCCCCATCCCCGACGACCCGCTCGTGCTGGCCGAAACCAAGGCCCGCGTCCTCGCCCACCCGCTGGTCGCCGGACAGCTCGCCGCCGCCGACGGCCGCGCCGCCCTGCTCCCCGTCGTGCTCGACCCCGCCCTCCGCCCCCCGCGCGAGACGGCGCGCGAGGTCGCCGACCTGGCGCATCGCGAGCTGGAAGGCGGGCGCGTGGTGGTCGATGGCGCCCCCGGCGCCGCCCTCGCCGTCGCCAACGCCCAGGCCGGCGCCGCACCCCTGGTCGGGCTCGTCGCCGGCGCCGCCCTGCTGCTCGCCCCCCTGCTCCTCTTCCGCCGCGCCCGCCCCTGGCTCCTCGCCCTGCTCGGCGCGGCCCTCGTCGCCGCCGCCGCCCTGGCCCCCGCCGCGCTGCTCGGCGAGCCGCTCGCCCCCTCCACCCTCGTCGCCCTCGTCGCCGTCCTCGGCCTCGCCCTGCTCGCCGCCTCCTACGTGCTCCTCGCCCCCGACCCCCGCGCCGCCGCGGCCCGCGGGCGCGGCCCCGTCGTGCAGGGCGTCGTCGCCGCCGCCCTCGTCGCCGCCCTCGCCCTCGCCGTCTCCGGCGGCGGCCTCGCCGTCGCGATCCTCGCCGCCGGCGCCGCCGGGACCCTCGCCCTCTGCGCCGGCGTGCTCCCCGCCCTCGCCGGCGCCGCCGGACCCGCCCGCCCACCCCTCGCCCCGCCCCCCGCGCGACCCGCGCTGGCCGTCCTGCTCACCGTCGCCTGCGCCCTGCCGTACCTCGGCGTTCCGCGCCTGCGCGTCGCCGTCGAACCCGACGAGGCGTTCCCGCCGGGCTCCGGCCCGCGCGAGGCCGAGCGGTTCCTCCGCGAGCACTTCGGCGGGTCGGCCACGATGATCGCCGCGCTCCGCGGCCCGATCGAGACCCCGGAAGCGCTCGACGCCCTCCGCATGCTCGAGGCCGCCGCCCAGGGCGACCCCGTCACCCGCGCCGCCACCTCGCTGCTCGGACCCGTCCGCATCATGGGCCTCTCCGACGGCCGCGCCGCCGAACTGCCGCCCACGGCCACCGGCGTGCGCCGCTTCTTCACCATGTCCGCGGGCCAGCCCGGCCTCGGCCAACTCGTCGATCGCGCGCGGCACGCCGCGAGCGTCCTGGTCAAGGTCGATCCGGCCGCCGCGCCCGAAGACCTCGTCCGGCTCCGCGACACGCTGCTCGACGCCGTCCCCGCCGCGCTGCGCTACCGGCCGTTCGCCGCGGCGGACGCCGCGGAACGCGAACGCATGGATGCCGAGCTGCTCGACCGGCTCGGCCGCCGCCTGGCGAGCTGCGGCGTCGCGCCCGAGGCCCGCGCGCCCGGACTGCTCCACGACCTGCTGGCGCGCGTCGAACAGGCCGCCGGCCCCGACGCCGCCCGGATCGCCGCCCGCCTGGCCGAACACTTCGTCGATGGCACCACCTACCTCCTCGTCGCCGACCTCGAAAGCAACGAGCCGCTCGCCGTCGGCGAGGCCGAGCGGACGCGGCTGGCCGAGACGCTGGCCCGGGCGGACAAGATCGATGCCGACGCCGTGCGCCGCGCCCTCGTCGAGCTGTTCCCCGCCGCGGCCCAGGACCCCGCCGGCCTGGCCGAGGAGGCGCGGCTGGCCTTCGCCGCCCTGGAGCGCGTCGAACTCGGCGGCGCGTCGAAGACCGAACTGCCGCCCTACGTCCGGGCCTGGGCCCTGGCCGAAACCCCCGACGGGGAACGCGCCGCCGCCGCGGAACGCGAGCTGCTGCGCGCCGCCTCCGAGCGCAAGAGCGGCGGCCTGGCGCTCCCCGACGGCCGCGGCGTGCCGCTGCGCGTGCGGGTCGGCGGCATGCCGCTGGCCGCCGCCTCGGTCCGCGCCCGCGTGCTGCGCGACGTCACCGGCGGGTTCCTCTCGGGCGCCGCCTTCGGCCTCGTCCTCTGGCTCTGCCTGCTGCTCGTCGGCGGCGCCGGCGCCTTCGGCGCCGCGGCCTGCGACACCGGCGCGCGCGGCCTGCCCGCGCTGCTCGGCGCCGCGCTGCCCCGCGTCGTCGCCCCGCTCGTCGCCGCCTCCCTCGCCGTCGGCGGCGCCGGATACCTCGGCCTCCCCGTCGACCCCGGCCTCCCCGTCCTGTTCGGCGTGGTCCTCGCCGCCGGCGGGGCCCTCGTCGCCCTGCTCCTCGCCCCCGACCCCGGCTCGCGCTCGTGGTCCGACGCCCGCCGCGTCGCCCTGCACCTCGGCCCCGCCCTCGCCGCCGTCGGCCTCGGCCTCTCCCTCATCCCGCTCCCCCCCGCCCGCACCCTCGGCCTCGTCCTCGCCGTCGGCCTCCTCACCGCCCTCGTCCTCGGCCTCGCCCACTCCGGCCGCCGGTCGTCCTGACCCGCCGCCCGCCGACCACCGGTGTTCCCCGGCGTGTCGCCGCCGGTCGCCCCCTTGCCGCTTGGCGGTCGTCCCACTTCGCCGTGCGCCGCGTCGACGGCTTCCCGCCGCGCGGGACGGTCGCGGTGGCCCCGCGTCCGCGTCCCGTGGTACCGTGGCCATCGATTCCGACGGGGCCCCGGGGCGGGGCGGGAGGTTCGAGCATGCCGACGTTGCGGGGGTGCGGGTGGATCGGCGGCGGGGCGGCGTGGTGGCTGGCGGCGGCCTGCGCCACGGTGCCGTTCCCCAACTCCGGCTGGCAGGACGGCCGGCGCACCTGCGGCGCCGACTGCCCCGGACGGCTGGAGCGCGTGGTCCGCTTCGGCGGCCCGGCCGCGGACGCCGGCCGCGCCCTCGCCCTGCTCTCCGGCGGCGACCTGCTGCTCGCCGGCTACGTCTTCGGCCCGGCGAGCTGGTCGCTCCCGGGCGGCGAGCGCGCCTTCTGCGACGACATCGAACGGGGAGCGTTTCTCGCCCGGGTGGACGACGGGGGCGAGGTCGAATGGGCGGCGTGCGCGAACCACGCCGACCCGTACGGCCTGGCGGTGATGCCCGACGACGGCGCGGTGATCGCCGGCGAGTTCGAGAACACCGCGGTCTTCGCCCCGGGGACGCCCGAGGAGACGGCGGTCGCCGCCGCCGGACGCTACGACATGTTCGTCGCCCGCTACGACGGCGACGGCCGGCTGCGCTGGGTCCGCACCGGGGGCGGCGAGGGCCGGACCCACGCCGCCGCGGCCGTCCCCCTCCCCGACGGCGGCGTCGCCGCCAGCGGCTGCTTCGCCCGCCACGCCGTGTTCGGCGCCGGCGAGGCCAACGAACTGACGGTCGATTCGGACACCGGCGACGGGATCTTCGTCGTGCGCTACCGCGAGGACGGCAGCCTGGTCTGGGTCCGCGGCCTGCCCGCCACCCGCACCGACGAGGGCTCCGCCCTGCTCGCCCTGCCCGACGGCAGCCTGCTCGTCGCCGGTCACTTCGGCCGCCCCGTGCTGTTCGATGCCGTCGGGCTCAGCCCCGACGGCGCCGCCGACGCGTTCCTGGCCCGCCTCGACTTCTCCGGCACCGTCGTCTGGGCCGTGCGGATGGGCGGCGAGGGGACCGATGCGGCCACCGCCCTGGCCCAGCTCCCCGACGGCACCGTGCTGGTGGCCGGCCACTTCGAACGGACCGCCACGTTCGGCCGCGGCGAGGACACCGAACAGCGCCTGCGCTCGGCCGGCGACGCCGACGTGTTCCTCGCGCGCTACGACGTCGACGGCCGGTTCCTCGGCGCGACGCGCGCCGGCGGCGCGGGGTTCGACGCCGGCTTCGCCGTCGCCGTCGATGGCGACGGCGGCGCGATCCTCGCCGGCACCTTCGAGAGTTCCGCCGTCTTCGGCCGGGACGAACCGACGGAGACGACGCTCGTCGCCGCCGGCGACAAGGACCTGTTCCTCGCCCGCTACGACCGCGAGGGCAGGCTGGCCTGGGCCACGATGGCTGGCGGCCCGACCTACGACGCCGGTCGCGGGCTGGCCGTGACCTCCCGTGGTGACGTCGTGCTGACCGGTGGCTATGGCACCAGCGCGGTGTTCGGCGCCGGCGAGCCCTCCGAGACGTCCCTCGAATCGATCAACGACCCGCGCTACTCCGAGGAGCCGAGCATGGTCAGCGACGCCTTTCTCGCCTGGTTCTCCCGCTGACTCCCCCCATTCGTCGTCGTCGTCGTGGTCGTGGTCGTGGTCGTGGTCGTGGTCGTGGTCCTCGTCGTCGTCGTGGTCGTGGTCGTGGTCGTCGTCGCCCCGCGTTTGACGCGCACGACGGTGCGCCGTACCATCCTCTCCGACGGGAGGTGGCCGATGACGGACTGGCGAATCGGGGTCGGGTTGGTGCTGTCGCTGGCGCTCGGCGGCTGTCCGGACAGCAACGGCAGCAGCGGGAACTGCCAGGCGGACCGGTGCGCGACCGAATGCCGGGCGGCGGGCTACACCGGCGGGGCGTGCGCCGGCGACACCTGCCGCTGCTCGGGCGCCGCCGACGCCGGAGGCGACGCCGACGCCGACGACTCCGCGACCGCCCGCGACGACTCCGGGGCGGACGAAGGCGGCGGCGGACACTACTGCGCCGAGGCCTCCTACATCTGGATCGCCAACACCGCCGAAGGCACCCTCTCCAAACTCTGCACCCTCGACGGGATCGAAGTCGGCCGCTACGCCACCAGCCCGCTCGGCGCCGGCGGCGACCCCTCCCGCACCTCGGTCAACCTCCACGGCGAAATGGTCGTCACCAACCGCGACACGGAGGGCGGTCCGTCCTCGGTCACCAAGTTCGCGGCGGAGCCGGAGTTCTGCGTCGACCGCGACGGCGACACCCGCATCCGCACCTCCCGCGGCGGCGACGACGTCCTGCCGTGGGGCGAGGACGAATGCATGCTGTGGAACACCCCGCTCCACGACGGCGCCTCCGGCATCGGCGCCCGCGCCACCGCCTGGGACGGCCGCGAAGACCCCGCCACCGGACGCGGCGGCACCGTCTGGATCGGCGCCGGAACCACCAAGCAGGTGTTCCAGCTCGACGGCGACACCGGCGACATCCTCTGGGAGGGCACCGCCTCGATCGGCGGCTACGGCGGCGTGATGGACGGCCGCGGCAACTTCTGGATGGTCGCGATGGTCTGCACCACCAGCGGCATGATGGCCAACTGCCCCCTGGTGCGCATCAACACCGAAACCAAGGAGCAGACCCCGTTCACCGTCCCCTGCGGCTACGGCATCACCGCCGACGCTCAGGGCCGCATCTGGACCTCGGGCTCCACCGGCTTCGGCAGCTGCGTCAACCGCCTCGATCCCGCCACCGGCGAGAACGTCACCTATCGCCACGCCGGTACCGCGACCGCCCCGGTCTTCTTCCGCGGCATCGCCGTCGACAACCGCGGCTCCGTCTGGGTCGCCAATACCTCGGGCGACGTGCTCCGGATCAACGAGGCCGACGTGACGCTCGTGCATATCGTCGAGGACATCGCCCCGGATGCCGTGGTCGGCGTGGCGATCGATTTCCAGTACAACGTCTGGGCCGTCTCGCAGGGCGGAAACGCCGCGGTCAAGATCGACCCGACGACGTACTCCGTGGAGCGCTTCCCGGTCGGCCGCGGACCGTACACCTACTCCGACATGACCGGCTACCAACTCCGCACCGTCATCATTTGACGCGCCGGAGCGGCTCGCCGCGGTCCTGCGCGTGGTCGTCCGGCGCCGCTCGCCTTCCGCACGGGCGGCCGCCGCAGGGGAGCAGCTCGCCGCGGTCGGTTGCGTGGTCGTCCCCGGGCCTCGCGCCGCCCGCGATGCGCGCCCGGCTCCGGCGCCGCCTTCCCGCGGCCCCCCGCCCGTCGCGCTCGCCTGCCCCTCCCTTGACCGTCGCGCCCCGGGCGGATAGGAAGCCAGTCGTAGCCGGCTACGAATTCGGTCGTAGCCGGCTACGAATTCGGTCGTAGCCGGCTACGAGTGCGGTCCGGCCGCCCGGCGGCGGGCTCGTGGACGTCGTCGCGGCCGGCGCCCGGTCCGGCTCGTCGCCGGGGGAGGGACCCGCCATGCCGACAAGACCGACACCCGCTCCGCTCGCCCGTCGCATCCCCGCCGCCGCGCGGGGCGGCGGCGCCGCGGGCGGCCTGGTCGCCGAAAGCCAGGCGGCCGCGCCCGCGCTGCGCCGCGAGGCCGAGGCGCTCGTGCAGCGGGTCCTCGACTGCCGCCGCCGCGCCGGCGCCGATTTTTTCGAGATGGGCCGCGCGCTGCTGGAACTCCGCCGGCGCAAGTTGTATCTCGCCCTCGGCCACCCCACCTTCGCCGCCATGCTCGAGGAACGCCGGCTGGTCTCCGTGTCGCTCGCCACCCGCCTGATGGCCATCGTCCGTGCCATCCCGCGCGAGGCCGCCGTGCAGCTCGGCCCGGAGCGCGCCTTCGAGTGGCTGCTCACGCTGCGGACCCAGGCCGGCCCGGAGGCGGACGACGAGGCGATCCGCGAGCTGGCCGGCGGGGAGCCTGTGCTGGCGGGGCGTCCCGTCGCCGAGCTCACCAAGCGGCAGATCGCGGAGTTGCGCCGGCGGATCCTCGCCCGGCGCCTCGCCGGACGTGCCGACCCCGACGCCGCCGAGGCCCACCGCCTCGCCCGCTCCCTCGCCCAGCGCCTCCGGCGCCTCGGCGCCGACGACGCCGAGGTCTCCGCGCGCTACGGTCGGCCGCGCTGGCGCATCCGCCTCGACCTCGGCCTCCCCGCCGCCGCGGCGCTCCTTCGTGCGCTCGATTGACCCCCGCCGCCGCGCCCTCCTCCGCGCGCGGCCTCTTGCCCGGCCGGCCCGCCGTGTGCGACAACCGGACTGCCGCGCCGCCCGCCGCGCGCGCGCAGGGGAGGAATCGCATGACGGCTGCCCGAACCCGATCGTCCCGCGTCTCGGTCCAGATCGATCCGGCCCTGCGCCGGCGCTACCAGCAGGCCCTGGCGGTCGTGCGCCGCACCGCGCGCGGCGCCGCCTCGGCCTTCGACGAGCGCTGGGAAGCCGTGGCGGCGATCCTCGAACACGACCCGCCGCTCTACCTCGCCGGCGGCTACGCCTCGGCCCGGGCCTTCGTCCGCGCGGAACTCGGCGAGACCCTGCGCACCGCAATGCGCTTCGTCCGCGTGGCGAAGTACGCCTCGCCCGCCGAGGAGGCCCGCTACGGCGTGGCCAAGCTCGACGCCGTGCTGGGCTACCTCGAGGCGCGCACCGGACCGCTGCGCGGGCGACTCCCGGTCGACTTCCGCAAGTTGCGGCTGCCGGTGCGGCGCGACGGGCGGGAGCGTCGCGTGGGCGTCGCCGACGCTTCGGTCGCGGAGATCCGTGCCGCGGCGCGGGCGCTCCGGCGGAGCGCCGGCGCCGCAGGTTCCCGCCAGTCCCCGATCGTCCGCGCGGTCGCCGGCGTCTTGTCGGGCGGGCCGCTCTCCGGCATCCGGGTGCGTCTGGCGGCCGGCCGGCTCTCGTTCTCCGACGTGCCGCCCGACCAGCTTCCCGCCTTCGCCGCCGCGCTCGCCGCCGTGCGCCTTCCCGCCGCCCCCGCCTGACCCTCCGTCGGCGTGTCCTCCGATCGGCCATCTCCTCCTTGTTCGCGCCAACGTTGGCTAGGGTGCGTGCCAACGTTGGCTAGGGTGCGTGCCAACGTTGGCTAGGCCCCCCGTCGTGGTCCTTTGTTCTCCGCGTCCGTCCAGGCTGGCCGTCCGGGATTCCGTGCCCTGTTCAGCGATAATTACACCTGTGCGTGCACAGATGTGGTTGACGTTGGGCAGATCCGCATCCGTGCGGCTACGCCGTGAACGGGTGGCTTCAACGGGGCCGCGACCACGTGGTCGCGGAAGGGGGCCGTACGAGAACAAAGAGTACAAGGACCCGACCGCTTCAACGGGGCCGCGACCACGTGGTCGCGGAAGGGGGCCGTACGAGAACAAAGAGTACAAGGACCCGACCGCTTCAACGGGGCCGCGACCACGTGGTCGCGGAAGGTCCCGGAGACCGCCCAGGTCGGCGACATCATCCGCGCTTCAACGGGGCCGCGACCACGTGGTCGCGGAAGGCTGCGCGTCGGCTGTCACGCCGAACCGCGCCTCTAGCTTCAACGGGGCCGCGACCACGTGGTCGCGGAAGGCCAGCGTGCGCCAGCAGCCTGGCGAGCAGGTCCCAGAGCTTCAACGGGGCCGCGACCACGTGGTCGCGGAAGGCCGGGCGCGGCGGGAGAGGGCGTCCAGGCGCTCGAAGCTTCAACGGGGCCGCGACCACGTGGTCGCGGAAGGCCTGGATCGCGGATGTTCGGGATTTCCGCACCTTGGCTTCAACGGGGCCGCGACCACGTGGTCGCGGAAGGATGCTGGGCGGTGCTGGGACGGACGGTTTCACAAGGCTTCAACGGGGCCGCGACCACGTGGTCGCGGAAGGGCGCGGATCTGGTCGGTCAATTGTTCTACCGTCGGGCGCTTCAACGGGGCCGCGACCACGTGGTCGCGGAAGGGTGATATCGAGTTGCGAGGGGACGTTCGGGCCGGGGGCTTCAACGGGGCCGCGACCACGTGGTCGCGGAAGGGCGGACGGTTGTGCCTAGCGTGCTCATCGCGCGCACCGCTTCAACGGGGCCGCGACCACGTGGTCGCGGAAGGGTGCCAGCGGCGTTGTAGGCCCGCTGGCCGACAACGCTTCAACGGGGCCGCGACCACGTGGTCGCGGAAGGGACCGCAGCGCTGGCCGGATGGCGTCCACCGTGGCAGCTTCAACGGGGCCGCGACCACGTGGTCGCGGAAGGACCTGCGTGGCGCCAACCTGCACTGCACTGATCTACGCTTCAACGGGGCCGCGACCACGTGGTCGCGGAAGGCTGGGGCCATGCCGAGCAACCTGTTCGCGTGCTACTGGCTTCAACGGGGCCGCGACCACGTGGTCGCGGAAGGCAGGTCGCTGCCACGCAGTACAGGCGGGTCAACTGGCTTCAACGGGGCCGCGACCACGTGGTCGCGGAAGGCGCCGCATCCAGGCCGGCCCGTTCGCATGGGACAACGCTTCAACGGGGCCGCGACCACGTGGTCGCGGAAGGCGCCCCCGCCCGCGCGGCGTTCCAACGCCGCGATCGCGGCTTCAACGGGGCCGCGACCACGTGGTCGCGGAAGGTAGCCGTGGCGTCGCATCCATGCGCGTGCCTTCGGGCTTCAACGGGGCCGCGACCACGTGGTCGCGGAAGGCGCGCTGACCGAGTGGTCCGACATCGACAACACCGTCGCTTCAACGGGGCCGCGACCACGTGGTCGCGGAAGGCGTCACGCAGGGTCAGTCCTCGACCACGTAGTCGAGAGCTTCAACGGGGCCGCGACCACGTGGTCGCGGAAGGCCTGGGTTTACCCGCGGTGGGGCACGAACAACGACGCTTCAACGGGGCCGCGACCACGTGGTCGCGGAAGGGGTGTCCTGTCGGACACGGGCGGTTGGGACGTGGCCGGCTTCAACGGGGCCGCGACCACGTGGTCGCGGAAGGCTGGCCCGGGAAGTACGACGACGACGGCAATCTCGTTGCTTCAACGGGGCCGCGACCACGTGGTCGCGGAAGGGACGGTGGCCGCACGTGAGCTTGTGCGCCGGCTGGCTTCAACGGGGCCGCGACCACGTGGTCGCGGAAGGGACTTCCGCGCGCACCATGACGCGCGATTGTTCGGTGCTTCAACGGGGCCGCGACCACGTGGTCGCGGAAGGGCCCGCCCGGCGCCGCCGCCGCCGCCCGCACCACGCTTCAACGGGGCCGCGACCACGTGGTCGCGGAAGGGGCACCGTGCGTATGCGCGATACCGCGAGATCATCGGCTTCAACGGGGCCGCGACCACGTGGTCGCGGAAGGATGATCCTGTCGCACGACAAGTCGCCATAATCTCCGCCGCTTCAACGGGGCCGCGACCACGTGGTCGCGGAAGGGCGGAACCTGAAGCAACCGCCGTCGGCGCACGCACGCTTCAACGGGGCCGCGACCACGTGGTCGCGGAAGGTTCATGGCGCCCTCCTACGGCCCGCCAGCGTGGACGGCTTCAACGGGGCCGCGACCACGTGGTCGCGGAAGGCCCCATCGTTCATGTGCGAGAACCACCGCAGGCTGCGCTTCAACGGGGCCGCGACCACGTGGTCGCGGAAGGGCAGATGTGCAAGCACCCATCCGCCATTCCGGGTTGCTTCAACGGGGCCGCGACCACGTGGTCGCGGAAGGTCTTGCGCGCAACGACGCGCGACTCGGGCGGTCCGATGCTTCAACGGGGCCGCGACCACGTGGTCGCGGAAGGTCGGTGAGGATGGCAAGGCAGTCACGTACATGGCCGCTTCAACGGGGCCGCGACCACGTGGTCGCGGAAGGATATCGGGACCATCGAGCCGGACACGCTTGAGAGGGCTTCAACGGGGCCGCGACCACGTGGTCGCGGAAGGGAGGCGGAAGCGTGGAAGGCGCGTCGGCGGATGCGTGGCTTCAACGGGGCCGCGACCACGTGGTCGCGGAAGGATCGCCGGGTTCATCGCGCAACGCATGGGTGTGCGCAACGCTTCAACGGGGCCGCGACCACGTGGTCGCGGAAGGGAGGGCGATGTCGTCCTCGACGACCAGGCCCGGCCAGCTTCAACGGGGCCGCGACCACGTGGTCGCGGAAGGTGGATTACGAGACCGGAGAGGATTTGGACGTGGGCGCTTCAACGGGGCCGCGACCACGTGGTCGCGGAAGGTCGGATGCCGTGGGAAGCCCGAGCATTTCTCGCGCCGCTTCAACGGGGCCGCGACCACGTGGTCGCGGAAGGATATCCGCCCGGGCTGGATTGGCGGGCGGAAGTTGGCAAGCTTCAACGGGGCCGCGACCACGTGGTCGCGGAAGGGATATCTGCCCACGGGCGGTCCTGGCGTGAAGTCCGAGCTTCAACGGGGCCGCGACCACGTGGTCGCGGAAGGCTGTTGTCCGCCCCCCGACATGGCGGAAGGAGTCAGGCTTCAACGGGGCCGCGACCACGTGGTCGCGGAAGGCGTATCGCACACCCCGCCCTCGGCCCCCTTCTCGCCGGGCTTCAACGGGGCCGCGACCACGTGGTCGCGGAAGGTGCTCTACTCCGGGGCAGGCACGCTGCGGCAGGTCGTAGCTTCAACGGGGCCGCGACCACGTGGTCGCGGAAGGCGCGGCACGGGTAGCGCGCCGCGGATGGGGAGACTGCGCTTCAACGGGGCCGCGACCACGTGGTCGCGGAAGGAACATGAGCAATATCGTGTATACACCCGAACGACTAGCTTCAACGGGGCCGCGACCACGTGGTCGCGGAAGGGGGGGAACTTCCGCATCGCCAATCACGGCTACCACGCTTCAACGGGGCCGCGACCACGTGGTCGCGGAAGGACGCCGGACGGGTTGGAGTCTGGGGCCATGCCGAGGCTTCAACGGGGCCGCGACCACGTGGTCGCGGAAGGGGCCGGCACCGACGGGGGTACGAGCGCGCTGGACGTGCTTCAACGGGGCCGCGACCACGTGGTCGCGGAAGGCGCCGGCGCGCCGTTCAAGCGCCGCAATCGCGAAGTGGGCTTCAACGGGGCCGCGACCACGTGGTCGCGGAAGGCACACCATGCGATACCACGTCGGATACGATAGGGAGCTTCAACGGGGCCGCGACCACGTGGTCGCGGAAGGTTGGGCGTAGTCCACGACCACGACACGTGCGCCGCGCTTCAACGGGGCCGCGACCACGTGGTCGCGGAAGGCCTGGAGCGTCGGCTACAGCGGCCGATCAATCGGCGCTTCAACGGGGCCGCGACCACGTGGTCGCGGAAGGGGGCGGCACGAGCACCTGCTCGTCGGTGTACGCGCTGCTTCAACGGGGCCGCGACCACGTGGTCGCGGAAGGAGTCCGAGGCGAGGGCGCACCAGCGCACCCGCATCGCTTCAACGGGGCCGCGACCACGTGGTCGCGGAAGGTCGTAGAACAACGTCGCGCGTCAGGTCTACGCATTCGGCTTCAACGGGGCCGCGACCACGTGGTCGCGGAAGGCGCCGCCGCCGCCGCCGCCGCGCCCGCCGTCGCAGCAAGCTTCAACGGGGCCGCGACCACGTGGTCGCGGAAGGAGGGAGAACGGATCGGGACCGACGCGATCGACCCCGCTTCAACGGGGCCGCGACCACGTGGTCGCGGAAGGCTCTTCCTTGGCGGCCTCCTTGCGCCGCCGCGCCTCCGGCTTCAACGGGGCCGCGACCACGTGGTCGCGGAAGGACACGCTCGACCACCCGGACAGCGACAGCCGCACGACGCTTCAACGGGGCCGCGACCACGTGGTCGCGGAAGGCTCATCCGACGTTGGATGCGGAATCAGGTAGAGGAAGCTTCAACGGGGCCGCGACCACGTGGTCGCGGAAGGTCGCCGTGGAGGCGCCGCAACATGGCCACGGCCACCGCTTCAACGGGGCCGCGACCACGTGGTCGCGGAAGGACGTACCAGAGCGTGCTCGTTCGCATCAGCTACGGCTTCAACGGGGCCGCGACCACGTGGTCGCGGAAGGAGGTGGACGAGGCGGCGCCCCACGCGCCTCCGGAGCCCGCTTCAACGGGGCCGCGACCACGTGGTCGCGGAAGGCGCACCCATTCGTTACGCACACCCATGCGTTGCACGACGCTTCAACGGGGCCGCGACCACGTGGTCGCGGAAGGCCGCAACGCAAGCACGTCCGCGGTGCCGGACGACCACGCTTCAACGGGGCCGCGACCACGTGGTCGCGGAAGGCCGCGACGTTCGCGGCGTCGCGCAACCACGCCGCGAGCTTCAACGGGGCCGCGACCACGTGGTCGCGGAAGGCTTGTACCACGACGCGCAGCAGAGCGCACGTGTGCGGCTTCAACGGGGCCGCGACCACGTGGTCGCGGAAGGGGGTCCGGGTCCTCCAGTACCACTTCGGGGTAGCGCGCTTCAACGGGGCCGCGACCACGTGGTCGCGGAAGGTCACTGGCGCCTTCGCGGGTTCGGCCCGCTAACGGGCTTCAACGGGGCCGCGACCACGTGGTCGCGGAAGGGGCCGACTTGGTGGAGGCGTTGTGGGCACGACGGTTGCTTCAACGGGGCCGCGACCACGTGGTCGCGGAAGGGCCGCGACGTTCGCGGCGTCGCGCAGCCATGCTGCGAGCTTCAACGGGGCCGCGACCACGTGGTCGCGGAAGGGTCCGGCGAGTGGCACAAAAGCAAGCCGTCCACCGCGGGCTTCAACGGGGCCGCGACCACGTGGTCGCGGAAGGTACCGGGCGGCGCGGCCCTCGGTGGACTTGCCGAGCGCTTCAACGGGGCCGCGACCACGTGGTCGCGGAAGGGCGTCGGACTTGTCAGTCTTTGCGGCCGACAGTTCGCTTCAACGGGGCCGCGACCACGTGGTCGCGGAAGGTGGCGCTGCGGCGCATCGGAGCGAGGGCGGCCAGAGGCTTCAACGGGGCCGCGACCACGTGGTCGCGGAAGGCACGCCCGGTCGCCGAGGGCGTGCTCGATTGCGCCGCTTCAACGGGGCCGCGACCACGTGGTCGCGGAAGGGTTCGCCGGCGGTGCCTCGCTCGGTGTTGAGGGGGTAGCTTCAACGGGGCCGCGACCACGTGGTCGCGGAAGGCGTGAGGGCTCGCAGATCAGCGCCGGCTTCATCGCCGCTTCAACGGGGCCGCGACCACGTGGTCGCGGAAGGTCCGCCTGGTGGGACGCCGGTGCTAGTCGAGCGCCGGGGCTTCAACGGGGCCGCGACCACGTGGTCGCGGAAGGGCCGATGACGTGGGGGGCGAGGAAATCGTTGAAGGGGGCTTCAACGGGGCCGCGACCACGTGGTCGCGGAAGGATCATCGCTTGGGGAGACGTGCCCGGGCGTGCCGTTGCTTCAACGGGGCCGCGACCACGTGGTCGCGGAAGGCTGGAGTTGCGACGTTGGGTGGCCGAGGACGCAGCGCTTCAACGGGGCCGCGACCACGTGGTCGCGGAAGGAAAGACCGGACCTACTTGCTGCGTCTGTCGTCCGCGGCTTCAACGGGGCCGCGACCACGTGGTCGCGGAAGGCACGTACAGCGGGTTCCGTGTGGTGGACGACGTGGGCTTCAACGGGGCCGCGACCACGTGGTCGCGGAAGGAATGGAACGGCGGGCGCTTCGTCGTGACCGATATCAGCTTCAACGGGGCCGCGACCACGTGGTCGCGGAAGGTTGGCCTCGTAGAGCACACCGCGGCCATACGCCGTGGCTTCAACGGGGCCGCGACCACGTGGTCGCGGAAGGTATTGGGCGGCGATGGGAATCACCGCTGCACTCCCGCGCTTCAACGGGGCCGCGACCACGTGGTCGCGGAAGGATGGCTGCGCGACGCCGCGAACGTCGCGGCGGACGCGGCTTCAACGGGGCCGCGACCACGTGGTCGCGGAAGGGTCTTCGTCGGCCTCCTCGGCCTCGTCGATGCCTTCGCTTCAACGGGGCCGCGACCACGTGGTCGCGGAAGGCACCACACGAAACCCGCTGTACGTGGAGTAGATCAGCTTCAACGGGGCCGCGACCACGTGGTCGCGGAAGGGAGGCAGCGGGAGCGTGGTTCCAGCAAGCGCTGCAGCTTCAACGGGGCCGCGACCACGTGGTCGCGGAAGGGACGCACTACAGGCGCAGCGCGACACCATCTCGATGCTGCTTCAACGGGGCCGCGACCACGTGGTCGCGGAAGGAGGACGGAACGCGCGACA
>Ga0101944_10000632_pt1 | contig 97145 bp, 74 predicted proteins | sample DewCreD2012metaG_FD_75245 | JGI IMG/M metagenome (GOLD analysis project Ga0101944, IMG submission 75245) | Hot spring sediment bacterial and archeal communities from British Columbia, Canada, to study Microbial Dark Matter (Phase II) - Dewar... ... | reverse complement strand
GAATGAACGTTGCCCGGTGGTGCGCGACGACACGGACCGCGAGAAAAGACTCCACTGGCTTCAACGGACGGTGGAAACCTACGGATGGCGTTTGCACGCGTTCGTGCTCTTGACAGGATGGGCAGCCGTGTGGAGCGGGTGGGGTTCCGGTGGGAGCGGGGGGCAGTGGTCGGCTGATATCGTTCCAGGTCTGACGCGGCCTTGCATCCGTAACGGATGCGGTTGATTTCAGAACAACGCAACTTGGTGCGCGCCGGGTCGCCGGATTACAGTAGCTTCCCCGGCTTCGATGCGATTGATCGTCGCCCGTACAGCAGCATCAGACCAACCTTCCATAAACCGTATGGCTGAGAGCGATGCATACGCGCGGTCGAGTTCGATGCTCAGCCAACGTCTTCCAAGCTCCTCAGCTACGCGCCCGGTCGTGTTTGATCCAGAAAAGATATCCACGACGAGATCACCGGGCTCGGTCAGAAACTGGATGAAGAATCGTGGCAATTGAGCTGGAAACCTAGCCGGATGTGGTTTCCGACCCAAGATACCGCAACAACGAAGGTAGTGTGAGTTACTTTCCGTATTTGGGATTTGGAGAAGGTTCGGCGGGATCGCGCCACCATTTGGGCGGCTGAATGACGCCCCAATATCGTGGCCAGAAGGGCGCTCCTTGGGTCTATAGAACGTTTCTGGGTTGGCCAATAGGGTCCTCATCCGCTCGGAGTAGGGCGTTAGGACATTTCGCACGTTGGCCTTCGGGTTCTCCGATTTGGAGAACCACCAGACTGTATTCACAGCGTCTTTGACTCGAATTTTGCGCTTATTTACCCATTCTATTGGCGAGGGAAGTTTCGCGGGATTAAACCAAAAGAACTCCTCTGCCAGGTGGTAACCGACCTGGTCGCAGAATTCTAAGAGCACTCTGAAATTGTGCAGCGACCGCACAGGCTTGCCCCGCTGATAGGCCCCTCCAAGGTCTAACACGAAACTGCCGGTCTCTTTGAGCACTGGCAGCGCAGCCCTGCCAAAATCTGTCAGCCAGGCAACGTAGTCTTCCTGCTTCTCATTGCCATAACTCTTCTGCCGCAAGAGCGCGAAGGGGGGGCTTGTGACGATCAAATCAACAGACCGCTCTGGTAGAAGAGCCAGCACCTCGCGGCTATCGGCGCATACCTGCAAGCCCAGACGGGTGCGATACACATGCATTTGACGAGGAAGATCGACATCCATCATTGTGCGGCCTCGCCGTTCGGGAAAACGGGTCCGGGGCGCAGCTCCCAGCGACGGGCGATCCAACTCTCGACGAATGACCAAAGCAGGGCTATCGCGTAGTGGAGTTGAGGAGCCGAGTTCTGGAGCGAGGCGATAGCGGGCGCGACCTGATCCCGCGGCAAATGGCCAAGCACCCAAACTGCCCAAGGAGATAACTCCCCAGTCGTAGCACCATCGCAGAGTTCGGCAAGTGCTTCGTCGGGCAGATGACCGCGCTGGCGAAGTGCTTCAGCGCAACCCGCAGCTACTTCCTCATCGGTCTGGTGCAAACCAGCCAGAAGTAGCGGAATCGCAACGCCGCCGATTGCCACAATGCCGTCCAGAGCCTCCTCTCGAATCGCCCGATCTATGTCGGCGAAGGCCCTGATCAGCCGCCTGCAAGCATCGGTATCGCCGATGCGACTGAGACACCAGGCCGCCGCGCTGCGCAGGAAATACGGTCGGTCGGGGTCATCGAGTAATTCCGACAGAAGCTCCACCGCAGTCGAGGTGCTAGCTTCGCCGAGCGCGATGACCGCTTCAAGCTGGGTTTGCGGGTCAGAGCTGGAAAGGTAGACGGGGAAAAGCGACCTGGGAGAGGCGTGACACACCGCGGTCAGATATGATAGGCCTTCAAGACGAACGTATACGTCCTCTTCTTGATCATCGGTGATTTCCTGCACGCCATCGTGGAACGTCGAGTCATTTCGCAGGCGCGCGAGCTTGATCCCCGTAAACCGGAGGGTCCGCTCCCGCGACGAGAGCAGGCGAGAGATGTGACCATCTGGGAGAATGCCCGAACAGATAAGAGCCTTGTGGGCAACCGGCTTAACCGTTGCGGCGATCACTTCATTCGTCTCGACCACTTGGCCCGGAGAGACGAAGATTCGTAGTCCTGTGGGAATGCGACGCGAGTGGCGTCGGCCGTTGTCAGGCGCACGTGTTGTAATCTGCCGTTCAGCCACGGCCTCCACGACCACGGGCCGGTTCGCAAAGACTGCTGGCCAGGTGACCGTAGTCTCGGCGCCTTCAGTGACACCCTTCGTGGTGCTCTTGGCGTATGGAGTCGTGCGAAAAGATCGTACCGGGAAGTAGTTGATCCGTCCGACTGTCTTCCAGCGAACCCAATTCCGTTCATGCCAGTATGATGCTTCAGTGCCAAGCTTCCCACTGCTCCAGTAGGCTTCTTCCTCAGCGACGCAAATGGGAAAGGCGATCAAGTCCGTGTCCACCATGCCAAAGTCCCAGGCCCGCGCTGCATCACTCAGGCTGTGCGACATCGACAGTTCTGGGTTCGTCTTGGCCCGGCACTCGACCCGGACGCCACACCGCGCGCATACCAAGTCGGGGATACGTAACCGCTTGCGCTTCACGTCCTTCCAGAGTTTCGTGTCCGTCGAGCCACGTTCGAGCTCGGCCATTTGATGGCCGTGCCGGGCGAGGTCACAGGAAACCGCACGGGCCCCAACTGCCCCCACCGCGATCTTCCGAAAGAAGCTGGAATCCGGCTTGAATGCTAAGCGCGCCATCTAGAATCTGGCTCCAGTGGCCATTCATACGCCACACGCCGCCATGCACTACGCTTCTTTTTTCGAGAACCCCTTGGCGGCTCCCGCCGCCCTTGTGTGGATTAGTTTACCAGAGGCCCGTTTGTCCGCCTAGGAGGCCGCATGAGCGACGAAAACCAAGTAGCGGAAGAGCTTTACGCTTTCGCCCGAGCGCTGGTGGGCAAGATTGTCCACCGGCGGAGGGGGGATCACTGGAAGGAAGACGCCGTCCAGGACTTAGTTCTGGCGGGGCTCAAGGACTACCGCGATACGGGGGATATCGGGCTGGCCAAGAACCGCATGGTCAGCCGGCAGAAGAACCTGTTGCGGGACGACATGCTGGAGCGGAAGCACGAGCCGAAGCCGGAGTCGGCCTTCGCACCGCCTGTGGCCAAGCGGAAGGATGATGAGGACGAACCACGGGGCATTCTCGAAGCGGGAAGCCGGCGCGACGACCCTGTGGAGACGGCGTTGGTGAAAGACATCCTTGGGCACCTTCCCGAACGCCGCCGCCGTGTCGTCGAGCTTCGCATGGCCGGGTACTTGACCCAAGAAGTCGCCGATGCACTTGGCGTCAGCGGAATCCGGGGTCAGAGCTTGAATAGTGAATAGCCCTTGTTGTGGGCAGGCGCTCGGGGTACGATCGTGCCATGGCAAGGCCTCTACGGATCGAGTTTCCCGGCGCCCTGTACCACCTGATTTCCCGGGGGAATGAACGTTGCCCGGTGGTGCGCGACGACACGGACCGCGAGAAAAGACTCCACTGGCTTCAACGGACGGTGGAAACCTACGGATGGCGTTTGCACGCGTTCGTGCTCTTGACGAACCACGAACACCTGTTCGTGGAAACTCCCGAGGCGAACTTGTCGGCAGGCATGCAGTTTCTCAACGGCAGTTACACGAGCTACTTCAACCGCCGGCATCGTCGTGCGGGCCACCTGTTCCAGGGGCGTTTCAAGGGGCAGTTGATCGAGCAAGACGGCTATTTTCTGGAAGTGAGCCGCTACATCCACCTGAACCCGGTTCGGGCGAAGATCGTCATCCGGCCGGAGGAATATCGTTGGAGCAGTTACCGCGGATATGTGGAGGCGTGTCGGGCGTTGGAGTGGGTGACGTACGGACGGGTACTTGGCGAGTTCGGAGCAGAACTCCCGAGGGCGCGCCGCGCTTACGCAGAGTTTGTGAGGGCGGGCGTGGCAGACGCTCCGGCGTCGCCGTTTGCAGGGGCGGCCGGTGGATTGCTGGTGGGATCGCAGGCGTTCGTCCAGCGCATTGGGCAAATGCTCCGTGATCGGTCGCCGACGGAGGGCCTGCCGGAACTGAGGCAACTCCGGTCGAGGCCGTCGCTGGACGATATCTTGGGCCAGGTGGCCCGGCACTTTGGCTGCGACATGGAGTGCTGGTCGCCTGGACGGCGAAGCGAGGATGCCGCGCGGGCGTTGGCGGCATACTTGGCCCGGTCCCGTTTTGGCTACAGCGCCACGGCGGTCGCCAAGCGGCTGGGGTACCGGGGGCCCAGCAGTGTCAGTCATGCGGTGCGTCGCGTCGAGAAAGGCCCCGACGGGCTGCGGAGCGTTGCGCTTCAGTTGGAGGCGAAACTGCAGTGAGTCCTATTCACTATTCAAGCTCTGCCCCGTGCCCCGTTTTGGCTACATCGCCACGGCGGTCGCCAAGCGGCTGGGGTACCGGGGGCCCAGCAGTGTCAGTCATGCAGTGCGTCGCGTCGAGAAAGGCTCCGACGGGCTGCGGAGCGTTGCGCTTCAGTTGGAGGCGAAACTGCAGTGAGTCTTATTCACTATTCAAGCTCTGACCCCACCAGATTATTTGTGTGCCCGTCTATACGATGGTGACGCCCCACCATGAATATGGAGTCTCTGTAAAGGTTGGCGGGGGCGGTTTCCCCATGGCGTGGGGGGGCGATGGACCGCAAGATCGAGGATGAGTCGTCGCGGGGAAGGCAAAGTCTGGGCAGGGGGCAAAACCAGCATGGCCTGCACGTGCCTTGAATTCGATGCCCCGCCGCGCCGATGGATGTTCCTGATATTATAGATACAGCCCGGTCCATGAACCGCCGTCTTGCCGGGCGCGTTCTTTCGATCCCCCCGCCGGAGCCGCATCCACCGTGGTCCTTTGGAAAGTGAGCCTGCGCGGCATCCGCAGCCGCCCCGGCCGCACCCTCTTGACGCTTCTGAGCATCGTCATTGGCGTGGCCGCGGTGGTGTCGATCGGGATCGCCTCGTCCACGACGCGGCGGGCGTATCGGGAGATGTTCGCGGCGGTGACCGGTCGGGCCGCGTTGGAAATCACCGCGGACGGCGGCGGAAGCTTTTCCGAATCCGTGGTGGCGTCGGTCGAGAAGATCGACGGCGTTCAAGGCGCCGCGCCCGTGCTCCAACGGCCGACCGTCCTGTATTGCAACGGACGCAAGGTCAAGCTGATCGCGATGGGCATCGATCCGGCGCGCGACGAGGTGGTGCGCGACTACGAACTGGCGCAAGGACAATTCTTTGCCGGTCCGAGCGGCGCTTTGCTGGAGGCTCACTTCGCCGAGTCGATGGGCATCGCGCCTGGCGACGAGATCCAACTGCTGACGCGCCGCGGGCTGATGCGGTTGGAGGTTTCCGGGCTGCTTCGCGCTCGGGGGGCGGGAGCGGTGTACATGGGCGGGCTGGTGTTCTTGCCCCTTCCCACGGCCCAAAAGGCCTTTTCCGCGCGCAACGAGGTCGACAAGATCCAGGTCGTGCTCCACGAGGCGGCCAGCGCGGGCGCGATTATGGAAAGGATCAACGGCCAATTGCCCGCCGGAGTGCGCGCGGCGCCGCCGGCCACCCAGACGCACCTGGTCGAGCAGACCCTGAAGGCCACCCAGCATGGCCTGCTCTTGGCCACGTCGTTTTCGCTTCTGTTGGCCACATTCATCATCCTGAACACCTTCCTGATGAACGTGACCGAGCGGCGGCGCCAGTTGGCGCTGTTGCGGACGATCGGGGCGACGCGTCGGCAGGTGACCGGGCTGGTGATCGGGGAGAGCCTCGCCATGGGCGCGTTGGGCACCGTGTTGGGGATCGGGGCGGGACTGGCCGGGGCCCGGCTGCTGACGCGCGCGTTGGATCAGGTGTTGATGACCTCGCTTCCCGGGCTCCACATCACGCCGACGCCGTTCGTTTTCGCCGCGGCGTTGGGGCTGGGAATGTCGCTGCTGGGAGCGTGGATTCCGGCTCGCCGTGCAGGGCGGCTGTCGCCGTTGGAGGGCATCGACGGGGTGGTGCGTGAGGACGCCAGCCGCAGGCCGGGGACCGCGGGCGCGGCGGGAGTGTTTCTCGCGGCGGCCAGCGGGGCCGCGATCACCGCCTCGATCGTCGGTTGGATCCCCACGACGGCGGGCATTTTGGCTGGAGTGCTCCTGCTGGTCGGCTTCGTGCTGATGATCCCGGCCATGCTGGAGGGCGTCCTTCGCCTGATCGCCCGGGCTTTCCCCCTCCGCACCCAGGTCGAGTTGCGCTTGGCCCACCGCCAGATTCCCCGGCATCGGTCGCGTTCCGTGCTGACGGTGGGCGTGTTGTTCGTCGCGGCCAGCACCGGCGTGGCCATCGCCAGCGCCGTGCTGGACAACATGAAGAACGTCAAGGACTGGTATCGCAGGGCAATCGTCGGCGATTTCTTTATCCGCGCCATGATGCCCGACATGGCGACCGGCCTCTCCGCCGACCTGCCCGAGGCCCTCGGCGACGAACTCCGAGGCGTCCCGGGAATCACCAGTCTGGATACGCTTCGCTTCGTAACGGGCACGGCGGCCGATCAGCCCGTGGTGATCATCGTCCGCGACTTTGTCGAGAACGAGCAAGTGTATTTCGACCTCAGAGCGGGGGATCCCGACCGCGTCCGGGACGAGCTGCTTCAAGGCGAGGTGGTGATCGGAACCGTGCTTGCCCAGCGGATCGGCGCCCGGGTAGGGGACGCCATTTCGCTGGAGACGCGAAAGGGGCCCCAGCCGTTTCGGATTGCCGGACTGGCCAACGATTACCTGGTGGGCGGGCTGAGCGTCTACATGGCCCGGCCGACGGCCCGCCAATGGCTCGGCGTGGACGGCGTCGATGGCTATGTGGTGCGCGTCGATCCCCAGGCCCGCGCCACAGTCCAGGCCGAACTCCAGAAGCTGTGTGACAAGCACGGGGTGCTTCTCCACTCGTCGGCGGAGATCACGGAGATGATCGACCGGATGATGATGGAGATCAACGGTTGCCTCTGGGGGATCCTCGTCTTGGGGTTCGTGGTGGCCGGTTTCGGCGTGTTCAACACCTTGACCATGAATGTGCTCGAACAGACCCGCGAACTCGGCCTGTTGCGGGTGATCGCCATGACCCGCCGACAGATCCGCAAGACCATTCTTTCCCAGGCGGTGATCCTGGGGAGCGCGGGGATTGCGCCGGGCACGGTGGTCGGCCTGGGCCTGGCGTACTTGATCAATCTGGCGACCATGACGGCCATCGGCCATCCCGTGGAATTCCAGGTCCACCCACCGCTTTTGATTGGAAGTTTTGCGGGGGCTTTCGTCATGGTGCTGCTTGCGGCGTGGCTTCCCGCGGAACGGGCCGCCCGGCTCAATCTCACCGAGGCCCTGCAATACGAGTGATCGCCGCCCGCGGGACCTGGCCGCCGCCGGGCTGGGCCGCCCCTTCACGCCGCGCCGAGGTCCATGTCGTCGCCGAAATAGTACTTGCGGGCCTCCTCGTTGGCGAGCACCTGCTCGGCCGTGCCGTGGCAAAGGACTCGTCCCGCGCGGATGACGTAGCTGCGGTCGGTGATCTTCAGCGTCTCGCGGACCTGATGGTCGGTGATCAAGATGGCGATCCCCTCGTTGCGCAGGCGGCGGATAATCGCTTGAATGCTGTCGATGGTCACCGGATCGATTCCGGTGAACGGTTCGTCGAGGAGAATGATCTGGGGGTTGGAAACCAGGGCGCGGGCGATTTCCAGCCGGCGGCGTTCGCCTCCGGAAAGCGAAATGGCGATCGACTTGCGGAGGTGGGCGATGTCGAATTGCTCCAGCAACTCCTGGCAGCGGGCCTTGCGTTCGCGCCGGCCCATGCCCAGCAATTCCATCACGGCGAGCAAATTGTCTTGGACGGTCAGTTTTCGGAAGACGCTCGACTCCTGGGCGAGATAGCCCATCCCGCCTTCCCGGGCGCGGCGATACATAGGCCAATGGGTCACATCCAACCCGTTGAGCGTGACCTTGCCTGCGTTGGGCTCGATCATGCCGCAGGTCATGCGGAAGGTGGTCGTCTTGCCGGCGCCGTTGGGGCCCAACAGGCCGACAATCTCGCCCGCGTGGACTTCGAAATCCACGCCGTCGACCACCCGGCGCCGTCCGTAGACCTTCACGAGTCCCTCGGCCTGGAGCATGGTCCACCTCCGTGCATGTTCATCTCCGCCGCGGCCGCAGGAAGTCGATTTCCGTGTCGGCGGCAAGACGCGTTCCCGCAACCGTTCCCCCGGCGGGGACCGGCTGGTTTTTCGGACCGTTTCGGAGCAAAAAATGCGCCGCTCCCCTTAGCCGGACTTCGCCGCGAAGCCGGGGACAATCCCCCTCCACGGCTGCGTGTTCGAGGACGAACCCCGCGATTGCCGACGCGAAAAAAACTCCCCAGCCCCGCGACGTTTCCGCCATTTCGTTCGGATTCGCTTTCAGCGATTTGACGTTCGTTCGCTCTATCGCACGGACCCCATTCGGGCGAAATTCGGGAAGAAAGGAAACCAGACACCATCGGGAAAGCCGGGCAAGCCGCGCGTGCCGGGAATCGTGTTCCACGAGTGGGGCCAGTAGACGAACAGGGCCTTGCCGATCAACAGGTTGCGATCCACGTGGTATTGCGGGCCGCGCTGCTCCCAAAGGCGGCTGTCCAAGCTTTGCGCGCTGTTGTCGCCCAAGGCGAGGTACTGATCCTTGCCGAGGTGGAACTCGACTTGCCTTCGCCGCCGAAACACGTCCCAGTGGCCGGGACTTGAAAAGAACTCGATGAACTTCTCCTCGAAGTCGTCGGAGCCGTAAAAATGGGGAAACTCGCCGGGCGAGGGGTCGTAATCGCACATCGTGCTGGCGCCTCGCTCGGCGATGTAATAAATGTCGCGGAACAACTTCAAATGGCTGACGCGGAGCGCGGCCTGGCGCGAGCCGACGCGGGCTGGTTCGAGGTCCACGGCCTCGGGCCGGGAATCGTCCAGGGGCCAGTAGCTCGTCGTGGCGTCGAACTGCGCCAGCGATCCGTCCACCCACAACCACAACTTCTGATCGAAATTCGCGAAACGCACCCGGTGCGTGCCCGGCCCGCGGCATTTCGTCGCTGCGGTGGGCCGGAACTCCGGCAGGCCGTCGATCAACAATCTGGCCTGGCCCGTCGCCAGATCGATCTCGCAACGGAACACGACTCCGGCCTTCACCAGGGCCATCAGGAACTGCCCGCTTCCCTGGTCCGCCGTCACCGAGCATTCCAGAAGCAAGTCGCCCACCCAGTGCAGGCCGAGCTTCTGATGGCCCACGCTCTTGCCCATCCCCAACACGTGGCTGGAACGATCCAGCGCCTGGCGCCAGGAATCGACCGGCTCCATCCGGTTGCGTTCGGTGTTGTACGGGGCGAAGTCGGTGATCAACTGCGGAGGGATGCTTTCGGGCGAGAGGCGTCCTCCGCTCAGGAGCCGCTGCCAATGGGAATAGCAAGGCACGCGGTGCTGGTAATGGAGCCAGGCCTCGCCCGGCGCATTGCCGTTGACGCGAAACGATTTGCCGTCCTCCGAAGGCTTCCACGCGTCGGGCCGGCCCGCTGGGGGCGACGAGGGAGTCCAGCGGGGCGGCATTCCCTGAAGCACCAATTCGGGCACGACGTAGTCGTTGTCGTACACCGGCTGCATCATGGCCAGGATTTTGTCGGCGGGTTTCTGGACGATCACCGGTTCTTGCTGGCCGTCGGGCCGGATCAGGAGGTCGCCGTGGCGGATGATGACCGTCTCGTTCGGAATGCCGACGATCCGCTTGATGTAGTTGGTCTTCGCCCCGCCGGGATACTTGAACACCGCGACGTCAAAGCGTTCCGGGTCGCCAAACTGATACGGAAACTTGGTCACGATGATCCGGTCGCCCGGGTACGAGGGATACGACTTTCCTTGAGGATTGCCTGGTCCAATGTCCATGGGAAAACGGCACATCGGGCAGGTGCCGGAGACCACCTCGTTGTTGGTCAATCGGTTGGTCGGCTGCTCGACCTCGCTGCTGGCGTTGATCTGGTAAGGGTAGCCGCACTTGGCGCAGTGAACGTCGCGGTGACGCCCCATCAACGTGGGCGCCATGGATCCGGTGGGAATGACGAACGCCTCGGCCTCGAAAGTCCGAAAGAGGAAGGCGAGGACGAAGGCCACGACCACCGACTCGACCAGCTCGCGAATCGCCGCGGCCGACATCCACGACTGGCCGGCCGTCGGCGGCGTCGATTCCGGCCGTCGCGGCTTCTCGCGTCGGGCCGCGGGGCTTCCCACGCCACCGCCGCCCGGTCTGGTCTCAACCCTCACAAACGCCTCGTTCGATTTTCTCTTCATGAATACCCCAGAAGTAGCAGCACGGACGGGCCCGAAAGCCAGTGGCTTGCCCCCACTCGACCTATTTTACGGCACGGACGCCCCTTTTGGCACACCAACACCTAGCGAATATAGCGAAATCCGGTGATATTCGGAATGCGGAATCGCCAGCCTTTGCAGGCGACTTCTTCCGTGGCGCCCCACGCGAAAAGCGGTTTGCCTACAAGAGCTGTCAACGTCAGTCTGGCGCCGGCTGGCCAATTCCGACTGTCGTTTGAAAACAGCGGATTGTCCCCCAGAACGAACAATTCTTCGCCTCGATCCGACGACCCAGCTCCCAATCGCCACTCGTTTGGACCCCCAGGGGGGGCCTCGTAGTAGGCGTCGCGGAAGACACGGACCTGATCCACTTCGAGCGAGAGATCCGCGCCGCCAAGGGAAAACGGCGGGCGGCTTATCGGTGGGGCGGGCCCCGTTCTCTCGTAGGGGTAAGCGGCGATCGTGCGGCCGGCAATCGCAACCAGCAGTTGGCGGTCGAAGAGCGAGATGTCCACGCTGGCAGGCAGGGCGTCGAAGACCGGACCGTGCGGCATGGAGATCGGCAACGGGCTGCCATTGCAGAGCAGCTCCGCCCTGCGCGTCGCGGCGTGGATTCTCACCACGAACTCCATTTGGCCGTCCACCGCCCGGACGTGCAGCCAGCCGCTTCCCGCGGACCTGACCCAGCGGAATGACAATCGCAAGTCGCTGGTCGGGCGAATGGCTCCCGCCGGGACCCGGCGTTCGAGGTCGAAAGCTGGATCGGTCAGAACGGGGCCTTCGAGGACCTGCTCGGGTTGACCGGGAACGCGCCGCCAGTGGCGATAGCTCAGCCAACCGATCGCTTCGGGGTCTTGACTGGCGGCATGAACAAAACGCCCCTCTTGGCACGACCAGCGGCTCTCCGGAGAATCGGGGCGCCAGCGGGGCGGCGCGGGGGTGCACCGATGGGGCGCGTACCGGGCGTCGTGCACCAGGACCGACGTGGCCTTCTGCTGTTCCAAGGTCTTTCGCAGGATCGCGCCGTTGATATAGACGTCGCCGTCGCGGAGGGCCACCGATTCGCCCGGAAGGCCGACCACGCGCTTCGTCGACCATTCCTTTTCGCGGCCGGGCGTGCGAAAAGCCACCACCTCCCAGCGGCGCGGCAAACGGAATTGGAACGTCGCCCGATCGACGAGCACGCGGTCGCCGTCCGACACCGGGCCTTGGGTTGCGTCGTTGCCGGCGTAACCGCAATTGGGACAGACGGCCCTCGTGTCCGCCGCCCGGCGATTTTCTCCGCGGACGAACCGAAAGCCGCAGTCGGCGCACACGATCCTGCGGTGCGGCCCGAGCAGCGTCGGGGCCATGGAGTTGCTGTCGATCGAGATGGGAAGCGGCAATCCGTCGAGGCACCAGGTGCGCGACGCGATGACGCCGACCAGCATCCAAATCGCGAATTCAATTCCGCGGCGAACAGCGACTCGCATGATCCCGGCGCATCCGGACGGCCCGCGTTGGAATTCGTGTAACCGTTCACAGGCCGGAGAGTGGCTCGTTTTTCAAGCCGTTTCACACCGACAAATGCGCCTGTCTCCTTACTGGTCAGAGGGACAGTCTCCTTTTCGCGGACTTCGCCGCGAAAATCGGGACAGTCCCCGTGAACGCTTACGAATTCGTCACTCCGGCAGCGGCTGATCCTTCGTTTCCGGCGCGAACGGGAGTACGGCGATTCCCACGAGGAAGATCGCGCACATCGTGACCCCCGCGTAACGCATTGGTTCCTCGTATCCGTGGAACACCTTGTCGCTCAGCACGCCGAGCGTCGTCGGCCCCAGGGCGGCCACGAAGCGGGCGATGTTGTAGCAGAACGAGGTGCCGGTGCTCCGCAGCCGGGTGGGGAACAGCTCCGGGAAGTAGATCGCGTAGCCGCCGAACACGGAGAGCTGAAAGAAGCCCATCAGAGGCACCATCACGAAGAGGTGCCAGAATTCGCTCATCCAGAGGAACGCGGAGGCCGTGCTCACCATGGCCGCGAGGAAGAAGATCGCGAAACTGGGCCGGCGTCCGATCCGCTGCGTCACCACGCTGAACACGTAGATCCCGAAGAACGCGCCGATGTTGAAGAACATCAGGTTGATGCTCCGCCAGAAGCCGAGGCGTCCGCCGATCGCCTTCTGCCGGGCGGCGATCCGGTCCGCGTGCTGGTCCAATTGTTCGGCCGAGGCCGCGGCGGCCCCGGCCAACAGCGCGGCCCGGCGAGTGCGCTCCTCCGCCGACTGGGCCTGGCGCTTCGGGGCGATCTTGTCCAGCAGTCCCGCCCCCTGGCCTGCCGGTCGGTCCAAGAGCGAGAGCACGGCGTCGGCGGTCACCGGCTTCCCTTCGTCTCCCAGCGCCAAGGCCGCGGCATAAAGCAAGCGGGCGTCCTGGTCGCGGGGCGTCGTGCCAAGGATCGCCGAGGGGGCGACTTTCTTTTGGATTTCGGGCAACCGGCCGGGCAGGCGAACGGCCATGGCGACGAACTCGAGGTCGTGTTGGGCCTCGCCCTGGCGGCGGGCCTCGTCTTCGAACTGCTTGGAAAAGATCGTGTGTGTCAGATCGTTGCTGAACACGCCGATCCCCCACAATCCGATCACGCCCGCCGACGCCAGGATCATGCCCACGATCGTGTTCTTGCGCCAGCGGGGGTCTCCGAACAGCTCGCCGATCGAGCCGGCCTTGCGCGCCGGTCCGCCCTCGCTCACCGCTTTTTGCCATCGCTCGGGCTCCTTGAGGCGGCTGATCACCAGCACGGCCAGAAAGGCCGGCAGAATGCCCACCCCAAAGATCCAGCGCCACGCGCTGTGCGGCAGGACCCCGCTGGCGGCAAGGTGCTCGAAGAGCATCACGATCAACGCCGCGGTGACGTTACCGACCGCCGACAGGGCCTGGAGCAGACCCAGGGCGGGCGTTCGGGCGCGGTCGGGCAGGGCCTCGGCCACCAGCGACACGCCGACGGCGAATTGCCCTCCCACCCCAAGGCCCGTCAAAAACCGATACAGCGTGAAATCCCAAACCGTCACGGAAAACGCCGTCAGGCCGGTGAACACCGAGTACGAGAGGATCGTGAAGACCATGGTTCGGGCCCGGCCGATCCGGTCGCCCATGATCCCAAAGGCTATCCCGCCCACCGCCCAACCAATCAACAGGATCGAGGTGGAATAGCCGGCGTAGCGGTCCACGGCAGGGTCGCTGGCCGGCAAGTGCAACAGCTCGGCGATGGCGGGCTTGCGCTCGGCATTGAACAACTGCTGGTCCAGGCAGTCGAACAACCAGCCCAGGGTGCACACGGTGAGGACAAACCAGTGATAGCCGTTCAGCTCGCGATGCCAAGGGCGCGGCGCTTCGCTCATTGCAACTCCTTCCAGCCTCGTTCGGGCGGCGGGGACTGAAAAACGTCCCCCTGTCTTAGCCGAAATCCGAGGGGCTCGCAAGCAGCGCTCGTTTCGATCCCAGCGGTTCCGCAACGGAGGTGAAGGGCCTGCAGTCGCGCGACGAGCGGGCAGGACGCGAAGGACGGCGCTGGGACGCCCAGGGCCCGCCGCACTCGAGTGAACAAATCCAGTACACGCTCGGAGCATGGGGCGTTCCAGCCGCAGGGGAAGAGACGCCCGTCATGTAACCGTTGACGGGGACTCGCGTCATGGACGCGGCGTGGAACGTTCGCTATCCTCAAGGCTTAAGTTGGGAACTGCGGTCCAGCAAGTTGGGGAGACAGCCGTGGCCATGAAGACTGCTGCCGTTTGTATTGGACTGGTTGGGGTTTGCGGGACCATCGGATCCCTGGTCGCTGGGGCCGCCGACCGGCCGGCCTCCCTGAGGGTGGTGTCGCAGCGCCGCGACGCGCAAGGCGCTCGCCTTCGGGAGCCGATCGTTCTCGAGCCGGCCAAGACCGCGGTGGTGGTGATCGACATGTGGGACAAGCATTGGTGCGAGACCTACACGGCGAGGGTCGCCCGTCTCGTGCCTCGGATGAATCGTGCGCTCGAGGCGGCGCGCAAGCTGGGCATGTGCGTTGTGTTCGCACCGTCCGATGTGGTCGATTTCTACCGCGACTTCGCCCAGCGCAAGGCAATGCAGGCATTGCCGCGGCGTGCCCAGCCGAAACGCGTCGGGTTCGACGCGCCGCCGCCCCCGGGGCCGACCGATTGCTGCGAGTGCGGACCTGATCAGCCGTGCAAAGACAAGCGCAAGGTCTGGACCCGGCAGCATCCCGACTTGAAGATCGCCCAACAGGATTGGATCGCCGATTGCAACAACGGCCAGGAACTGCTGAATCTTTGCGCGGAACGGGGGATCGATACGCTGGTGTACATGGGGGTGGCCAGCAACCTCTGCGTGCAGTTCCGGAGCATGGGCGTGCGGAACATGAAGGACCACGGGCTGCGGACCCTGGTCGTGGCCGATCTGGTCGAGGCGATCACCTCGAACGGCCTGGACGCGGCGGGCAAAAAAGACCTCAACTTCACGCCCGCCGGCGGCACGGCCCGCGTTCAACGCCACCTCGAGCAGTTCGTCTGCCCCACGATCGAGAGCCGGGCCCTGATCGACGCCGCGGGCATGAATCCCCACGCCGCCGATCCGCGTCCCCACGTCGTCTTCGTCACGGCCGAGAAGGAGTATGAAACGCACAAGACGCTGCCGGAGTTTGCCAAGGGCTGCCTGGGATGGTGCCGGGCGACGTTCCTGAACGCCACGGCCAACGAGGGCGAGGGAAAGGACAGCGTGCCGGGACTGGAAGCCCTGGACGACGCCGATCTGCTTGTGCTCAGCGCGCGGCGGCGGGCGTTGCCGGTCGTCGAGATGGACCACTTGGAGCGGTACATCCGGGCGGGAAAGCCGCTGGTGGCGCTCCGCACGAGCACCGCCGCGTTCCAGCCCAAGGAAGCCCCTCGCGGCCACGTGATTTGGGATCGATTCGACCTCGAGGTGCTCGGCTGCAACTACGCCGGCTACAACCCGAAATCGCGTCTGACCGGCTGCGACGTGTGGCGCTTGCCCGAGGCCGCCGACCATCCGATCGTCAAGGACCTGTCGCCGGACCGCTGGCACAGCCCGTCGTGGATTTACCGCGTGCGGCCGATGGCCGAAGGGGTGACCGTGCTGATGATGGGCCGCTGGTCCGACGCGGATCCGGAAGAGCCGGTCGCCTGGACCCGACACTACGAGGGCGGCCGCGTCTTCTTTACCTCGCTCGGCCATCCCGGCGACTTCCAGATGACGCCGTTTCGCCAACTCCTCGCCAACGCCATTCGCTGGGCGTTGGGCGACCCCGTCGCACTCGACCGAGCACCGAAGCCAACGTTGAATTGAGGCGAGGCCGGCTCGTCGTGGCGTGTTCCCGCGCGACAGAACGGATTGCGCTCCGGCGCGACGGTCAATCCTTCTTGTGCTTCTTGCCTTTCTTCTTCTTCTTCTTCTTTTTCTTCTTTTTCTTCTTTTTCTTCTTGCGCTTGTCCTTCTTTTGACAACGTCCCGTGCACTGTCCGTGGAGGCAGGTAGGGCAACCCATGGCGATCAATCCGTGCGAGGCGGGGGACTGCTTGCGGCGCAAGGGGCTCGGAAAACCGGAAATCGCCGCGGTTCGCTTTGAATCACGATTTTCCGCGGCCCGCCGGTCGGGGCTAATCTTGTCAATGTTCCCAGGCGGGGGACGGGCTCATGTTTCGGGCCGTTTCGAGCCGCACAAGGCGCCGGGGCCCTTGCCGGCAAAGGGGCAATCCCCGTGAACGGCTGCTCCTTGTCTTGACCTGGGCATCAGGCCTTCCGGCCGAGCATCCGGTCGAGCGAGTCGGAGGTTTGATAGACCAGGGCCTCGGGCCAGTGCGGCCAGGGGTTGAAATACTCGAAGGTCAGAAACCCCCGATACCCCACGTGATCCAGGGCCTCGAGCACGGCCGGCCAGTTCGTCGTGCCGTCCAGAAGCGGCCGGAAGGTGTGCAAATTGAATTCGTGGACTTTTTTCGAGTATTCCTTGAGGTGGACATTTTGGATCCGCTTGCCCAGAAGCGGAATCCAGTGTTCGGGAAAATGGTAGAGCATGATGTTGCCCGTGTCGAAGTGCACCCGGACGCGGTCGGAGCCGAATCCATCGACAAAGGCGTTCATTTCCTCGGGCGTGTGCAGGTAGGCGTTGACGAAGATGTTCTCGATGTTCAGATAGACGCCGGCCTTCTCGGCGACGGGAATCAACTTGCGCATCGCCTCCTTGGCGCGTCGGTCGCAAACCTCGAAAGGGACGGGCGCGTCGGCTTCGATCCACGGAACGTAGACCGCGCCGGGCACGACGAGCAGGTTTTCCGTGCCCAGCAGCCTCGCCACCCGAATCATGTCCACGGCAAGTTCCAGCCCTCGCTCGCGGCGCTTGGGGTCTTCATGGGTCAGCGAATACGGCCAGAACAGGAACGAGCAGACGCCGCTAATGGCCAGGCCGATTTTTTGGGCAAACTGAGCGATGGCGCGCAGGTCGGCCTCGCTGGCCTGCGGCGACAAGTCTCCCTCCAGGGCGTAGTTGACCTCGACGCCGTCGAAACCCGCGTCCTTGCACAACTGGAGACATTCCTTGAGCGACATCTTCTGGGGGTAAGGCAGCGCCCAAAGGTTGATCGATTTCTTCATGTTGTACTTCTTGGCCGGCGTCTTGCCGGAGGGTTGGGGCGAGGGCGACCCGGCGGCGGGGGCGTCGGCCGCCAGGCCCTGGGCGGCGACGAACGCGCTGCCGAACGCCGCCGTGTAGGCCAAAAGCTCGCGCCGACTGAGACCGTTCCAAGCGGTCCGCGACGCGCCAGGTTGATCGTGGCTGGTCATCGACGGTTCTCCCAAATGGCTGGAAAGACAAACCCTTGCGGTCGTTGGATCGACCTTGTATTCTCTCCAGGGCATGAGGCCGCGGCAAGCGAGTCGTTCCGGGAAGGCGACGTGGGTCGTGGGCCGTTGCGCCGCGCTTTGCAGGCAAAGCGAACCGATGTCGGAAACGCCGCAAGACGCGTTGACCATTGCCGCCGTTCCCCCGAAGGACGCCGCCGAGGCCCTCCGCCTGGTGTTTGGCGGCCTGGCCGAGGGGCAGGACGAGGACTATGTTCGCACCATCGCGGCGGCCATGCAGTCGGGAGAGATCCCCGCGGCGGGGCTCTTGGAGGCCCGGCGCGGCCCGCGTCGCGTGGGCGCGGCTTGGTTTCAGGTGCTTGCCGGGGGCGCGGCCCTGGTGTGGCCGCCGCGGCTTGCGCCGGGCGAGCCGGTGGAGACGGCCTCGCGTCTGATGGCGGCGGGTTGCCAGCGGCTGTCCGACGCGGGGGTCGTCGCCGCCAACGCGATCCTCGCCAGCGTGGCGCCCGAGGAGGACCGGCTTCTCCGCGAGGCGGGATTCATGCCCCTGGCCTCGCTGTTCTACATGGCCTGCGAGGATTCGGTCTTTCCGGAAGCACGACCGGCGGGACGGCTGGCGTTCGAGCCTTGGCGCATGACCGAGCAGGAGCGTCTCGCCCAACTCGTCCAAGCCACCTACGAGGGCGCGCTGGATTGCCCCGCCGCAGACGATCCGCGGAGTCCGGAAGACGTGTTGGCCGGGTATCGGGCGGCGGGGGTCTTTTCGCCCGACCATTGGCTGTTCGTTCGGCACGAGGGCCGCGACGTGGGATGCCTCTTGCTGGCCGATCACCCTGCCGTGGGAAACATGGAGCTGGTCTATCTGGGCGTCGTGCCGTCGAGCCGGGGGCAGGGGTTCGGCCGGGAAATCTGCCGGCACGCGCAGTGGTTGGCTCGCCAAGCGGGTCGGCGCCGCCTGGTCGCCGCGGTCGATTCCGCCAATCTGCCGGCCGTCCGGATGTACGCCGCGGCCGGATTCTCGGTCTGGGACTGCCGCGCGGCCTACGGGAAGCGGTTCGGGGCTTGATCAGAGATAGTCCAAGAGCGTCATGCGCGCGGTCTTGGCAATGGTCTGAAGCGAGGCCTGCATGGCGGCCTGTTTGGCGGTCACGTCGGAAATCGCCTGCGCCAGGTCCACGTCGTAGTCCCGCGAGAGATCGTCGCGAATCTGAACCTCGTCGTCCGTGGTGCGGGACTGGAGCAGTTCGATGCCCTGTTGACGGGCGCCCAGCTCGGCCCGGGCGAAATTCAGGTTGATCGTGCTCTGTTCCAGCATGGCCACCGCCCGCTCGATTTCCCACAAGTCGTTCACCTCCAGGCCGTGCTTCAAGCGAATCAGGGCGGTGAACATCCCGAAGGTTTCCCGCGGATTGACGTCCGCTCCGGTCAGCAGGTCGGGCTGGGCCCCGGAGGTCGAACTCGACCGGCTCTGCTGGCCGGGCGGGACAAGGCCCAAGTCGATGGCGGCGGTGCTGTTGTCGAGGCGGGCGACCGTGAGTCGGCCCGCCCCCACCGAATAGTCGACCAGTTCGATGCCATTGCCAACAGCGGCCAGGCGCGCGACCACGGCCACGCCTTGCTGTGGATCCTGGTTGACGGGGTGGTTGTTGATCAGGTCGATCACATCGCCGATGGTCTTGGCGCCCCGGACGTCGATTTCGAACGTGACGCCGTCGTTGCGCGTGATGGCGAAATCGGCGTGGGCGGCGCTGCCGTCCGACGGCGATTGCGCGGCCCTCGGCACGCCGCGGCCGAAATTGAGATCGGCCAGGAGGGTTTCGCGGGTGAAGGTCCGCAGGCCCAACTGGGTGGCGGCGACGCCGCCGTTTTCGCCGATGGCGAAGTTGGCCCCGCTGACCCGCGTGCGGACGTCGATTCCCGTGGCCGCCGCGTTGATTTCCGCGAGCACGCCGACCCCAGCGGTGTTGAGGATGTTGAGCATGTCCTCGATCGTCTCCGCGGTGGAAAGGTCGATGGTCGCGGTCGACGAGCCCGTGACGACCTGAAAACCGTGGCTGCGGTCGAAATCCTCTCCGCTGCCGTCGTGGGTCGTCGCCGGCGGAGTGTCGGTGATCGAAATCGTCCCCTGGCCGCCCTGCCGATCGTCCAGCGGATCCAGGGCGGCGGTGAAGGGCATGGCGGCCGGGTCTTGCTGATGGGCGAGGTTGACGGCCTGGATGACTTGGCGGGCGCGGGTTTTTTGGTCGGCGACGTAGATCGTCAGGGTCTTGGCGACCGAATCGTACACCGCCCGCTCCTCGCCCGACACCACGCTTCCGTCGTCCACCAGACGCACGGCCACGCCGTTCAAGTCGTCGCCATTGTGGTCGGCCTGGATGACGATGTTGTTGTCGTCGCCGGCGGGCTGGAGCACGGCCCGGGCGCGCGCTCCGAGGATGTCGTCCAGGCGGGTGGCGGGGCGGAGCGCGGGCTGGAGGTCCTCGCCGACGACGATCGGACCAACCGCGTCTGGCGGGGTGAGGATGCCCAGGTCGGTCGCCGTCGTCCCGCCCACCTCGGCGATCCTCAAATTGCCGTGCGCGGCGCGAACGATCAGGCCCCGGGCCCCGATCTCGACCTCGATCGGGTTGTTGGGCAGGGGGCTGGAACGGATCAGCCGGGCGACGTCGCCGATCGTCTCGGCCTTGCTGAGGTCGATGATCCGCGTGTTGGGACCATCGGACACGAGGATGCTTCCCCGGGCGATCCCCTCGCCGCGGCGGAGATCGGCCAGCCGGGTGTTCGTCGTGAGGACGGGCCGCAAGTCGGTCGCGCCGCGCACGGCGTCGGAAATCGCCCCGAACACCTCGTTGCCTTGAAGGTTCGTGTCGAACAAGAGGTCGCCGCCGGCCAGGCCGGGCAAGCGGCTCTCGTTGCCCTGATAGGCCACCAGCTCGCCGTTCCATGTTTGAAAGGGCTGCACCGCGGTTTGCGATCCGGCGAACAGATACCGACCGCGGTACTGCTGATTTCCCGTGTCGATCAGTTGCCGAAGCCCTTCCACCACCTGGTTAGCGATCGCCCGGCGTTGGGTGTCGTTGGTCATCGTGCCGATTACCGAGATCACCTGGCCGCGGATGTCGTGCATCATGCCCGCAACCTGGGACAACGCCGCGTCGGTCGCCGTCAGGTAGGATTGGTTCGTGGCGAGGTTCGACTTGGTCTGCGCATTCTGCTCCAAGAGACGCTGGAGCCCGATGACGCGGTTCGCCGCGACCGGATCCTCGCTGGGCAATTCGAACTTCCGGCCGGTGCTCAACTGGGTTTGGAGCCGCAACAGGCCGATCTGGTCCGCCTGCAACTGGCTCAGCAATCGCTGGCGGGCGAACTGATCGCTGATGCGGGTATTGGGGATGCTCAGAATGGCCATGGTTGAAAACCAAAACAGGCGGGGCCAGGCACATCGGACGAGCGGGGCGCGACCCGTTCATTCCAAGGCGATGGGACCGGCCTCGGGGCGGCGCCGCGGGAGTTCGCCGCGTCCCCGGTCCTGGGGGCCCTCGCCGTCCGGCGCTGCTCTCCGGAAAAAGCCTCGTTCCCTTCTTTTTGCAAGGTTCAGATGCTCAACAAGGTGTCCAGCAGTTGGTTGACGACGCCGATGTACCGGGCGGACGCCTGAAACGCCTTCTGGATGGCGAGCATGTTGATCGCCTCTTCGTCCACGTTGACTCCGCTGATCGCCAGTTTCTGGCCGCGGAGGGTTTGCTCGAACGCCCGGGCGCTGTCGGCGGCCGCGTGGGTCACGGTCGAGCCCTGCGCGGTCTCGGCCACCAGCCGGTCATAAATCGTGGTAATCGACTCGCCGTTGTGCGAGGCGATCGGTCGATCCGTGAACTGGGCGAGCATCACGGCGTTCCGCGTGTCCACGCCGATGCCCCCGCGGCTGGCGGCGAATTTGGCCGGATCCGAGGCGATCGCCGGATGGATGCCGAGGTCCAGCGCCGTCGAACCGGTGAACAGGGTGTTGATTCCCAAGGCCGCCAGCACGCCGCTCGTGTCGTTGGCGAAGGCGAACTGCTCCGTGGCCGAAGGGCTGACCAGCGAGAGCCTTCCGTCCGCAGTGATTTGGGCCGAAATCGCGCCGGTGCGGTTGAGGGCCTCGACGACGTCTTCCAGCGTGGTGTCCTGGCCGTCGCCAAGCAAATGGACTTGAACGTCGACCGTGCGGGTGGTCCTGGATTTGGTGTCGTGGAGGAGGACCTGGAAGGAACCGTTGACGGGAGCGAAGAGCAGGCCAGCCTGGTCCAAAGGCTTGTTGGCGGCAATCCCGAACGCCTCGCTCGTCGCCGTCGTGTAGCCGTGGAGCCCCTGGCCGCTCGAAAAGACTTTGTTGAATTCGAACGCCAAGGTCGCGGCGAAATCGTCGAGCCGGTCGAGGAACCCGCCGAGGATCTGATCGCGGGCGACGGTCAGGCCGTGCAACTCGCCCCCGCTGGGCGTCACGGCCGCGTCGGAGTCCACGAACCGCAGGCTCGCCGCGGCCAGGCCGCGGTCCCCGCTCACCGACACCGCGACCTGGTGCTGGATGCCCTCCGACACGAGGAAATCCCCGCCCGCGTACACCGTCACCCCTCCCGCGTCCTGCTCGCGCACTCGAATATCGAGGAGTTTGGCCAGCTTCTCGAGGGCCACTTGCCGCTGATCGCGAAGTCCGACGGCCTCGCTGTTGGAGACGGCGCTGGCCTCGATCTCCACGATCTGAACGTTCAAATCACGGATCTCGCCGCTCAATCGGTTGATCTCGTCGGCAACCCCCCAGACTCGCTGATTCAAGTCGGAACGCAGTTGATTCACCTCTCGGGCCAAGGCGTTGATCCGCTGGGTGAGGGTGCGCGCGTTGAGCACGGCCAGGTTCCGGGCGGAAACGTTTTCCGGCTGGTTGAGGACCTCGGAGATGCTGTTGAAAAACCGCGTCATCGCGGTGCTGATGTCGGTGTCGGTGAATTCGCCGACAAGTTGCTCCAACTGGGAATACGCGCTTTCCTGAGTCTCGGTGCTGATTTGCTCGCTCACCGCGCCGCGGAGTCGTTCCTCGAGGAAGCGGTCGATCTTTTGAACCACCGCATCGACCCGAACCCCAAGCCCCAAAACGAGGTTGCCCATCCGGACCGCCGGCGCAGGCATCAGGACGGTTTCTTCGCGGATGTACCCCGGCGTGTTCGAATTGGCGATATTCTGCCCCACCACCTGCATCGCAATCTGGTTGGCTTGCAGGGCGTTGGATCCCAGACGCAGGGCGCCGAAGAGCGACATGGGAGAGTCTTTGCCAATTCGCTATTTGTTGCAAACTTTCCGAACTGCCAGGGCTGCGCAGTTTCTGGCCACTCGGCCAGATCGTCGAGGCGCTCTACGGCCGCGCGGCGAAAACCACCCCCCGATTATGGAAAACGGGAGAGGTGGTGTCCCTTTCCTTGGGAGCCGGATCCCTCGACTAGGCCGCGTGATCCACAAGCGCACCGGTGGCCTGAATCGCGCTGTCTTTATGATATGTCGGCTGCAATCTTCCACCGGTCGCGATAATCTCTAGCAACTGGGATAAATGAATGAGGGTCTTCTGGGCGAGGACCCAATTGACCAGGCTTTGGTGCTGCAAGAGCCTTCCGCGGTGGGCGGCCCGACGCATCTGGTCGTCGAGCGGGGAAGGGGGGCGGCCGCCGACGGCCTGGGCGAGCTGGCGCACGTTTTGGGACGGGAGGCCCTCTTGACCCGCCCGATCCAGGAGTTCCTCCCGTCGACGCAGGCAGTCCTGGAGCCCGGCGATGAGTTCTTCTTCCTCGCCTTCCAAGGCGGCGAGTCCCGCCGTGTCCGCCGCGGCCAGCAGTCTGCCTTTGCGCGTCAGAACATCGAGGGTCTTCTGCTGGACGTTCGACAAGTGGGCGAGGAATGCGGCGATTTCAGATTCCCAGGCGGTCTCCATGAACCAGCGTCCTGAAAGGGGGCTTGGGAAGAAAGAACCGAAGGAAGCAGGGTGGGCGCGGGCCGAGCGCGAGGCGGGGCTGCGGCGCCGGGATCGCAGCCCTATTTCCTGTTCAACGTGAATAGTTCAAACATCGGCCCGGCCAGTTGGTCCGCGCTGGCGCGGCTGAGCTTCTCGGCCAGAACCTGATCGAGCTGCTGCTGGAAGATCTCTTCCGCGCGTCCGCCGTGGAAATAGGCCGGTTTGTGCTGCGTCTTGCGCATCGACTTGAGCGTTTCACCAAACAGCGTCTGGCCGACGAAATCCTGGAAAGTCGAACGAAGCTTCTCGTCGTCGGCCTTGGCGTCGGGCGGCTTGGGGGCCGCGGCGAGGGGCGCCATCGGCGTGGGGGCTCGCGAAAAAACCGAAGAAACGTTCATCGACAGGCTCCTTAGCGTCCAACGTTGCGGTCGTCACGCGCGCGGCGCCGGCCGCCGCCTCGCGGCTTTCACGAAAGGCAATCCATCGGCCGGCAAGCGGCCCTCGGCCGGCGAGTTTTCCGCTTCCCGCGCGCCACCGTCCGATGTCCTCATTCCACAATCAATTTCGCGTGCAGTTTGCCGTCGCGGTCCAGGCCCTTGATGATCTCGATCACGTCCTCGGTCGGCACGCGGACGGCGTTGAGGGTCTCGACGAGGGCCTTGAGCTTGGGGGCCTCGGTCTGGCCGGGATCGAGGGAGACGAACCGCGCCGCGCTGGTCAGGCCCCCGGTCTCCACGACCACGTTCTTATGCGTGACGACGGCGGGCCCGATCTCGACGTCGCCGCTGATCACGATGCTTCCCGCCCGCTCGTTGATCACCACGCGGGCCGGAATCTGCGGCTCCGGCACCGACAGGGCGAGGACCTGGGAGATGAATTCCACGGGATTGTCGGCGTAGGCGGAGGGGATTTGGACCTCGATGTTGGCGGGATTGACGGCCTTGGCCAGTGCCGCCGCGCCGGACTGGAAGTTCAGCGGACTTCGGTTGATCGCGTCGGCCACGTCGGTGGCGACTTGGAAGTCGGCGCGGTGCTTGTCGAGCACGAGGGTGAACTTGCCGTCCTGCGAAAAGGCATTGAAAAAGTCCTCTTCGAGCCGGCAGCCCCCGTGCACCCGGCCGGTCGTGGTTTGCAAGGGGCTATCGAGCGTGATGGGGCCTTCGGCGGTGGCGTAGACGCGGAGATTCTTGGGGTCCGGCCCCATGAGCAGCGTCGTGAAAAGCCGCCCGCCGGCCAGGCTCTTGGCCGAACCGACCGAGCTGACCATGCAGTCGATCTTGTCGCCTTGCCTTGCCCCGGCGGCGGGGACCGTGGCGGTGACCAGCACCAAGGCCACGTTCTTGGCGTCCTTCAGTTCGGCCACGCCGGTCTTGCCCATCGGACTGCCCAGGAACTGCAAGGCCTGGGCGAGGCTGCGCATGGTCGGCAGCATGGAGCCTCCGTCGCCGGTCCCCTTCAGCCCGACCACCAGCCCAAGTCCCTGAAGCGTGTTCTCTTCTTGTCCCTTCACGCGGCAAATCGTCTTGAGCAGCGTTTTCGCGTCGGCGGGGACGGCGCCGGCGCAGCAGCAGGCGGCCACGATCGCCGCGACGAGTCTGCGAAAGATCCAAGGTCTCATGGTTGCGAACCGCCTTGCGGGAGACTGAACGGCTAGAAGGGCTGGAACTTGTCGATGATCTTCTGGAGCCACCCGCGGCGGATCCCGTCGCGCCCTTGACCCGACGACAAACGCTGGATCCGCTTCTCCGCGAGTTTTTCGCTCTTCACCGTGTTGTTGGGCAGGATGTCTTCCGGCCGCACCACGCCGCTGACCGAAAGTTCCCATTCTTCCTCGTCGAATTTCACGGCGGCGTGGCCCTCGACGACCAGCGTGCCGTTGGGACGAATGTCGACGATCACGCACTGGATCGAGGTCTCGAACGTGTCGCGGTTTTGCAGGTTGGCTTGGGCCCGGTACTTGTTGTCCAGGATGCCCGAAATCTTGGGGTCGCCCTCGGTTTGAGGATCGGGAACGATGGCAAAGCCGTCCATGGCGATCCAGTCGTTCAGCGCCATCGCCCCTTCGGACTTCTTCCGCTGATCGATCTGGCCCTCGCGGATCATGCGGGATTTTTCCTCGATGAGGACCGTCACGAAGTCGTTCTTTTTCCAGACCTTGGGTTCGGCCGGGGCCTGGTAAATGAACGAGCTGTTGGCCATGGTCAGCGGCGGCCGCCTGGCGGGGTCGCCGAACAGGCTGGAGCTTTGGGCGTCGGCGCGGCCGACGAGCGATCCGGCGAGGGCCGCCGTCAAGACCACGGCGCGGCGGAACAGGCCGCGTGGAAACGGGCCAGCATGCGCCGCCGCGCCGACCGAGTGCTGCGAACATGATTTCATAACACGTTCCTTCCCGGCCCCTTGGATCCCTCCCCGTCGGCCCGAAGCGAGGATTCGCCCGCCTTGATCGGCGCGGATTGCATGGCTCGCGCGTAGACTTCCGCTTCCTGCGGCCCGCACACCCTCGCCGCGAAGGTCTTGCGATCCGCCAACGATTCCACGGTGACCAGCTCTCCGAGGGCCGCGTCCTCGCGGGCCCGCGCCGTGGTCCGAATCCGGATTCCCGCCGCGCGCGACGAGACGACGATCAGCTCCCCCCGCCGCACCACGATCGGCGACCGGACGAGCGCCCGTTGGAGGACCGTGCCCGCCGCGATGGTTTGCGACGCTTCCAGGCCGACGACCTCGTCGAGGGAATGGAACTTTTCGCCGCTGGCCGCGCCGGGCTCCGGCCGCCGAAGCGCGACGTCGGCGCTGCGGATGGTTTCGCCTCGGGCGATGGTCCTGGCGGCCACGACGACGCGCGGGAGCCGGGCGACCTTGGCCGCGACGGGCAACGCCTCCGAAGCCGGTTTGTGGTCGAAAACGACCTCGAAGTCCTGCATTCCGGTCCACGGGGCCCGGCCGCCGCGGGCGGTGATGGTTGCCCCTTCGGCGGCCAGGCGTCGGGCGAGGGATTCGGTGAGATGGACCTCGACTTGCCACGCCTCGTCCGGCGAGACTTGGGTTTCCAGATGCTTGACGATGGCCGCCTCCACGAGTCGCCTGGCCTGCTTCATCGCCGCCGGCCCGACCGCGGACGGCTCGGCCGCCTTGGCGGGTTCGCCGGCGCCAAGCACGATCACCTGGCTTGACCCCGAAAACCGGTGCTCCGCGAGGTGGATTCCTCGGTCGGCCAGCAGGTCCTGCAACGCGCGGGCGCGGAGGATTCGCTGGAGTCCGGGCGGCGGGGCGGGAAACAACTCCGTCGCCGCCAGTCTGGCCGCCTCGCTGGCGTCGGCGGCCGCCACGTCGGCCACGTCGCCCAAGAGCACGATGGGGCCGCGCGGCTGGCAGCGAGGCCGCAACTGGAATTCGGCCGCCGGGACCGCTCCCCACGCAATCCACGCCGCGGCGACGGCCAGGACGGCTGTTCGGTTCATGGGATTTCCAGCAGGGCGAAGCATGGAGACTCCGGGATCGAATGATTTCTCTACGGACGGCGGAGGTTGGCCACCAGTTGCATCATCTCGTCGCCCGCCCGCACGACCTGGGAGTTCAATTCAAACGCCCGCTGCGTGGTAATCAGGTCGATGAGTTCGCTGACCGGTTCGACGTTGGAGGCCTCGAGCGTGTTCTGCCGGATCACGCCCGCCCCTTGCTGGCCCGGCTGGAGCGAGCGGGCGGTGCCCGAGGCGTTCGTCTCCGCGTACAGGCTCTCGCCCAACTTCAGGAGCCCCTCGGGATTGACGAACATGGCCAATTCGATCGTGCCCACCTGAGTCAGCGTCGGCGTGTTGGGCTGCCGGACCGAGACCTTTCCGTCGGGGCTGAAGACGATGGCGACGGCGTCGGGGGGGATGACGATCGGCGGTTCCAGCAAACGGCCCGTCTCCGCCGAGCCCTGGCAAATCTGGCCGTTCGCGTTCAGAGAGAAATTGCCGGACCGCGTGTAGACGGTCTGGCCCGTCGGGTCCATCAACTTGAAGAAGCCGGGGCCCTCGATCGCCACGTCCAGCGAGTTGCCGGTATTCTTGAAGGCCCCTTGCTTGAAATCGGTCTGGACGCTCGAGACGCGGGTCCCCAAGCCGATGGCGATTCCCGTGGCGGTCAATTGACCGGCGTTGTCCTCCGCGCCGGGGAGTTTTTCTTGCCGATAGAACAGGTCCTCGAAGTTGGCCCGCGCCCTCTTGTACGACGTGGTCTCCACGTTCGCGAGGTTGTTGGCGATCGTGTCCAGTTTCATCTCCAACGACGACATCCCCGTCGCCGCGGAGTAGAGAGTTTGGACGCTCATGGCAAGACCTTCCGTTGGGGTTCAAGGGATCACGTCTTGTCGACCTGCCTCGCGGGGCGCGACCTTTCAGCTCCGCATCACGCGCGCGACCAGTTGGGCGACCATCTGATCTTGCGTCTGCATCATGTTGATGTTGGCCTCCACGGCCCGCGAGGCCTCGATGAGCTGGACCATTTCCATGGTGGGCCGCACGGAGGACATTTCCAGGTAGCCCCAGCCGACGCGCCGCTCGGCTTCGGCGAGCGGCTGCGTCTCGGCCAGCGGCTTGAACAGGTTCTCGCCCACCTTCACCAGATCGCCCAACGAATTCGGCTTCACCAGGGCCAGCGTTTGGGCGGCGCCGCCCTGTCGGATCGCTCCGGTCGGGGTCACTTCGAAAGGACCGCCGGCCGGATCAATCGCGATCGGGGCGCCCCCGTCGCTCAACACGGCATAGCCTTGCTGGGTCACCAGATTGCCCTCGGCCGTCCACTGGAAATTGCCCGCCCGGGTCAAATACTGCTGATCGCCCTTCTGCACCACGAAAAACCCGTCGCCCAGAATGGCGAAGTCGTTGGTGTCGCCGGTCCTTTTCGTGGGAGCGGGGGCGAAGTCGGTCTGCGTGTGGCTGAGCATCACGCCTCCGCCCACGTCGTTGATCGACCCTGACCCCGGATAGTCGCGGCCCTGTTCGATCGCCTCGGCATAGCGGGCCTGAAACACGGCCAGCTCGCGCTTGAAACCCGGTGTGTCGAGGTTCGCCAGATTGTTGGCAATCACCTCCATGCGCTGGCTTTGGGCCCGGGCGCCCTCGGCGGAAATGTACAGTCCGTATGGCATCGCGGCGTTGCAGGAAACCTAACGATCTTGGCAACTCGCTTCGCGCGGTTGGCGCGAGCGTCACGGCCAACGAGCACGACGTGGCGCCGCGTATCCTTAGCAATCGGCGTGCCGTATCAGGGTCCCAGGCCCGTCGGAAAGACGATAGCGAGTCGCAAGTCGTTGCCCGACAAAGCGATAAGCCAGGCGTCGTGACCAAAACCCCGGCTGCATGAAAAAGGCAAGCATCGTCGCCGGCGGAGAGGGCCGAGCCGCTTGTGCCGGTCGGCCGCGCAGAATTCGCCGGTTCCCGCGTGCCGAGGCGGGCGGGCAGGCCCGATGGATCGACGATCGGGGCGCCCGGCGGAAACACAAGGTCGCGCCGCCGCCGAGCTGTGCCCTGGGGCCTGAGCCGCGGGCCACCCCGGGCGGGGGCTTGGCGGAGACTCGCTGCAATTGACGGTGGGCGGGACGAAGCGGCGGACCAGTCCCGCCCCGCGTCGGTCAACGTCGCGACAGGTAGGCCACGGCGGCGCCGCCAAACGGCGCGATCAATTCGCGATCTGCCCCACCCTCGACCGGTGGGCCCGCCGTCGTCTTGCCCGAAGAGGGGTCGAGCCATTGCACGGCGAAGCGGGCCGCCGCGGGACGCAGGGCGACCGTGGCTTTTCCGCCGGACGGAATGAACACGACATAAGCGTTGCCGGGACTGGCAAGGCAGTACCCAGTGGACGACAACGCGTCGTGCGGCGTCATCGCCCCGAGGTCCAAACGCTCGGCCAGACGCCGCGCGTAGCCCAGGTTGCGGCGGATCGGTTCCCATTGGGGATCGAACCGCTTGCCGAGCACCGCGCCGTCGTAGGGATCCATGAACAGCGGGTTGTGGCCGCGGAGCATGCTCTTCCACACCCAAGCGGCATTGCCTCCCACGCCCCAGACGTGGTCCGTGTCCAACAGGCTCACTTTCGTGCCTGGCCAGGCGGGCGGATCGTCGCCGAAGCCGTCGTTGCGCCCCGGCGAGATCCAATCGGCCGGACTGGCCACCATGCTTTCCAGCCGCTCCGCGCCGTGGCCGGTGATGCCGATGGGGTGCTGTTTCGGCCTGGTCTGCTCGTACTTGCGCACGGTTTCCACGACCCACCAGTCCCAGGCCTTCTCGCCCCCCTCGTTGATCACTTCGTACAGCACGTTGTCGAGGTCATGGACCGTGTCGACCACCTTGCGGAGATACGCGGCCTGGATCGCGTTGACCTCGGGGTTGCCGAGACTGTGGGGTTTCTCGCGGGCGTCGACGCCGTTGACGTTGTTGTCGGGGTGGAAGGGATGGCTCCGCCAGGCCCACTGGTCCTTGGTCCCGCGCCGCCGGTTGCCGTGAAACATCCCCCAGCCCTCGAACAACATCACGGAGACGTACATGCCCCGATGGCCGGCCGCGACCACCCGGTTGCGCAACCGCTCGAAGTAGGCGGGCTCGAACTTCGTCAAGTCGAACTTGGGTTTGCCGTCCAGCGCTTGGCCCGGCCCGGTCCTCGCCCACGGCAGCGGCGCCGCGTGATGGATGAAGTCCTTGCCCAGCCGCCCGTTGGCCCGCGTGTCCCACGTCGTCGAATCCCAGGCCCAAAGGCGGATGAAGTTGTGGCCGTAGCGCTCGAGGAAGGCGAGATAGGCGTCGAAATCGAACGGCTCGGGCGGGTCGCTCCGCCCCATGTCCACCAGGCTGTTCCAGGTGTGCGAGCCGACCAGCAGGACCTCCCGGCCGCTGGCGTCGCAAAAATAACGGAGATTTTTCGAAGAGACGCGGAGCGGGCCGGTGGCCGGTCGCCGGGAAACCTCCGTTTCCCTCGCGGCCGCCGGTTCTGCGCCAAGCCCGGGCACGCCGGTCCCCAGACAGCCGATGGACCCCGCCACCACGAATCCAAGCCAGGTCGCTCGCATGGCCTTGTTCCTTTGTCTGCTCTTCGCGCTGTGCCTGCCTGGCTCGCGATCGCCGGCGCGCTATCCGGCGGGCGCCAAACCGGTTGTCGGCACTCGCGGCCCCCGGCGTCCATCGTATCGCGCGGGTCGGGGCAGTCAATCGAACCGCCGCGGTCGCTGGAGCGGTGGGGCGGTGGAGCGTTGCGCAGCCGTTCACGGGGATTGTCCCGACTTTTCGCGGCCAAGTCCGCGAAAGCGGGAGTGTCCTCTTGGCCGGTGAGGGGGGGGAAGTCGCATTTTTCAATCTCAAGAGACCCGAAACATGCGCCACTCTCCCGCCTGTGAACGGCGACGGCGTTGCCGGCGATGCGGAGGGCGCGGCCTTCGGGTCCCCCGCTTACGCCTCCATGGTCGACTGCGGCAGGCCATGGCCGGGTTTGTTGGCGTACAAGAGCCAGTAGACCACCGGAATGACGAACAGGGTGAACAGCGTCGAGGCGAACAGGCCGAAGATGAGCGACCAGGCCAGGCCGGAGAAGATCGGGTCGATGATGATCGGCACGGCCCCCAGCATCGCCGCGCTGGCCGTCAGCAAGATCGGCCGCAGCCGCACCACGCGGCTCTCCATGATCGCGTCGAAGAGGGTCCGGCCTCGGGCCAGGGAGAGGTGGATGAAGTCGACCAAAATGATCGAATCCCGCGTGACGATGCCCGCCAACGCGATCATTCCGATCATCCCGGTCGCCGTGAAGTAGACCGGGTCGAGGTACCCGCCCACGTGCTGCGCGCTGGCCGCGTTGAGCAGCCAGAAGCCGGGCATCACGCCCAGGATCGTCAGCGGGATGGCCAGCATTACGACCACGGGAATGGCGAACGAGCCGGTCTGGGCCACGAGGAGCACGTAGATCGCGATCATCGCGGCGCCAAACGCCAGGCCGAGGTCGCGAAACACGTCCAAGGTGATCTTCCATTCGCCTTCGCCGGCGAAATCGACCGTGAAGCCCGCGGGCAGCCCCCAGGCGACGCCGCTGCCGTTGGAAAAGAACGTCCGCTCCTCGACTGGCCGGGGGGGATTCGCGGCGACCCAGCCGTTTCCCCGCCCGGCGCCCGCTTCCTGCCTTTCCGCCCCGCCGCGAGCCGGTGCGGCGGCGGGGGCGTCGCTCCGGTCCGCCAGCAGGTCGACCACCACGTCGGCCGGCGGCCGGCCGGCGGTCTCGGCGAACACGTAGGCCACCCGTTTCAGGTTCTTGTGGTAGATCGTTTGATCCACGCGCGTGGACTGCCAGCGGCCCAGCTCGGCCAGCGGCACCAATTGCCCGCCCGCCCCCTTGACGTGCACCTTGGCCAAATCAAACTCGCTGGTGCGGCGGTCGACGGGCACGCGAAGCTCGATCTGGAGGGGGTTGCGTTCTGTTTCGCTTCGCACGGTGCCGATCGACCCGCCCTTGAGCACGGCATGAAGCGTCGCGGCGATTTCCTGCGTGGTCACGCCGTGCAGCGCGGCCTTTTCCTTGTCGGCCACGAAGGTCAGTTTGACTTGCGGCGCTTCGCGCACGGAATCCACGTCCACCACGCCGGGCTCCGCCGCCATCCTCGCCCGCACCGTGTCGGACGCCAAGAGGATGTCCTCGTAGCGATGGTCCGGGCGGCCGTAGACCTCGGCGACCACGCTGGCGATGACCGGCGGACCGGGCGGCGTTTCGACCAGTTTCATCCGGGCGCGGTGCCGGTCGACGATCGCCTGCAAATCGTTCCGCATCCTCAACCCGATGGCGTGGCTCTGAAGCCGCCGGTTCTTCTTGCCCGCCAGATTGATCCGCACCTCGGCCACGTCGTCGCCCTGCCGGAGGTAATAGTGGCGCACCAACCCATTGAAATCCATCGGCGAGGCCACGCCGACGTAGCTGGTGTAGTCGGCCACCTCGGGAACGCCGGAGAGATAGGCCTCGATGTCGCGCACCGCCGCGTCGGCGCGTTCGAGCGTCGTCCCCTTGTCGAAGTCGAGCACCAGCAGCAACTCGTTTTTGTTGTCGAAGGGGAGCATCTTCAGCGGCACGGTGCGGAGCGCGGCCAGGCCCATCGCCCCGACGGTCAACAGCGTCATGGCGATCAGGAACGACCAGGCCACCATCCGCGAGTGCAACAGCGGCGCCATCAACGGATAAAACACCTTGTACAGACGCGACTGTTTGACGGCGTCGAGATCGTGCGGATCGTGGGGGTCATGGGCGGCGGCCTCGCCGGCGCCGTAGGCACGCCGCAACACGTGGTAGGCCAGCCACGGCGTGATCGTGAAGGCCACGACCATCGACATGAGCATGGTCACCGGAACATTAAGGGCCATCGGCCGCATGTAAGGGCCCATCATCCCGGTGATGAAGAACATCGGCACAAACGAGACGATGACGGCCAGGGTCGCGGTGATCAGCGGCGGCCGGATCTCGGCCACCGCCTCCAGCACGATCCGCCGCGTGGCCTTCTTGCGGAGGGAGAAGTGCCGGGCGATGTTCTCGACGTCGACGATGGGGTCGTCGACCAAAAGACCCAGCGACAGAATCAAGGCGAACAACGTCACGCGGTTGATCGTGAACCCGAACAGGAGGTTCACCGCCAGCGTCAGCCCGAACACGACCGGCACCGCCACGGCCACGATCAAGGCCTCGCGCCATCCAAGCCCCAACGTCAGAAGCGCCACAACGATCAGCACGGCCACGGCCAGGCCCTCGACCAGCTCGTTGACCTTCTCATTGGCGGTCAGGCCGTAATTTCGGGTGACGACCAGCTCCATGTTGTGCGGCACGATGGCGGCGTGAAGCTGCTCGGCCTCGCGGAGCACCGCGTTGGCCACCCAAACGGCGTTGGAGCCTTTCTTCTTGGCAATGGCAATGGTGACCGCCGGCCGCGACTCGGCCGCCAAGCGGCGTTCGACGGCCTCTCCCACTCCGCTTGCGCCCTCCTCCGCCGCGCCCTGGGCCGGTTCGCCCAGGATGGTGCCGGGAAAGTGCTCGTGGTGCGTGAAGCCGCGGGCCGGCCCCCAGCCATGACGGACGTAGTTGGCGACTTCGTCGGGACCGTCCTCGACGCGGGCGACGTCCTTAAGGAACACGGGCCGCCCGTCAAACACTCCCACGACCAGATCGCGCAGTTCCGCGGCGTCGGTGAACGGTTCGCCGGCCTCGACCCGGACCACCTTGTCGCGGCGGCGGAACTCGCCGGCCGTCTGGCGAACGTTGGCCCCCTGCAAGGCCCGCTGGACATCCAGCGGCGAGACGGCGTGCGCGGCCATGCGGTCGGTGTCCAAGAGGACTTGGACCACGCGCGGACGCCCGCCCACCACGTAGGCCCGCGATACGTCCTTCACCCCCGCCAGCCGTTCGGTGATTTCCTCGGCCACGCGGCGGAGCGTCATGTCGTCGGGCAGGGAATCGGCCGCGGACGTGTCCGCCGTCTTGGGCTCCGCGCCCTGTTTTGCGCCGGCTAGCGGCGCAGCAACCTTTCCCGCCAGCGTCAGCGTGACGATCGGAACATCGTCGATCTCCACCGGCTTGATGACCCAGCCCGTCACGCCCGGCGGCACCAGATCGAGGTTCTCGTCCATCTTCTTGTAGAGCTTGACGAGGCTTCGCTCGCGGTCTTCGCCGACGTAGTAGCGCACGGTGATGATCGCCTGGTTTTCCCGGCTCATCGAGTAAACATACTCGACTCCGTCGATTTGGTAGAGCATCTTCTCCAGCGGCGTGGCGACCAGTTGCTCCACTTCGGCCGCCGAGTGGCCGGGGAAGTTGACGTACACGTCGGCCAAGGGGACGACGATCTGCGGGTCCTCCTCGCGCGGCGTCAGCCCCAGCGCCGCCAGCCCGACCACCGTGGCCAGCAAAATGAGAATCAGCGAAAGGTTCGACTCGAGGAAGATCTTCACGATCTTGTTCGTGAAGTGATGTTCCTCGCCCACGGAACTCACGGAGGAATCGCTCATAGGTCTACCTGGATTGCGGTGGTGCGCGTCTTGGGTCAGGGATCGAACGTCTGCCGCTTGTTCGGAAACGGGCGGTCCAGGGGGTCGCGACTAGGAGCCGGGCACGAGCACCCGCTCCCCCTCGCGGAGCCCGGACAGGATCTCCACTTCCTCGCCCAGGGTTCGGCCGGTCCGCACCGCGCGCCGCACCCGCCGTCCGTCCTCGATCACGTCAACCAACTCCAACTGGCCCACCTTGCGCACGGCGGGACGCGGAACCACCAGCACCTCTTCTTCCTCCAGGGGGATCAAAATCCGGCCAAACATGCCAGTATAGATCCCCGTCGGGCAAGGACCGGTGACTTTGACCTGAAAGGTTCGGCTGGCCGATTGGGCTTCGGGAACTATCTCGCTGATCACCCCTTGGCACTGCTTGTTCAGGCCCTCGACGCGCACGTCGATCGGCTGACCTACTTGAAGCCGGTGAGCCAGGGATTCCCGCACGCTGGCCACCAGTTGCATGCGCTTCGGGTCGAAGAGCGTGACCAGGACTTGACCCGGACTGACCATGTCGCCGACGTCCACCTTCTTGTCGATGACGATGCCGTCGATGGGCGACCGGATCGTCGCCCAATCGAGCATGGCCTGGACTTCCTTGGCCGTTTCCTGGAGGCGGACCAGTTCCGCTTCGGCGGATCGGGCTGCCGTAGCCGCCTTTTCGGCCTCTTGCTGGCTGACCGCGTTCCGCTTGGCCAACTCGGCGAACCGTTTTTCGTCGGCCAGCAATTGCGCCTTGTTCGCCTCGGCCGCGGACACCGCCGCCTTGGCCTGTTGAAGCCGTGCCCGCAGGTCCGTGTCGTCCAGCCGGATCAGCACGTCGCCCTGTTTCACCGCCTGGCCTGCCTTCAGGTTGACCTCGACCACTCGGGCCAAAAGCTTCGAGCCGATGCTCGTCTCGTGGACCGCACGGATCGAGCCGACTGCCGACTCCGCGACGGGCAACCGAACCAGCCGCGCGGCGACCGCGCGTTGCTCGCCTGGCGGCGATTGGGGCGGCTGCGCGGCCGCCTCCGACGGCACTTTCGGCGCAAATTTCCCGGCCAGCCAAAGCATCAGCAGCACCACCCCGGCGCTAAACCCGAGAAGCGTCGCCGCCCGACCCACCAGATGTAACAAGGCCTTGCCGCGAAACGACATACGTCACCACCCTTTCGTTCGAGGCCCGCAAAACAAATGTCAGCCGCCCCCTGCTGCCGCGTTCCCTTAACCGCCCAACATATCTGATGCTTACTGAAAAGCTCAAGTTACACCCCTTCAGCCCGGCATGGGAAGGCTGATTCTTCAGGGCGATGATTCGCACGTTCTGGCCGGTCAGTTTTCATCTCCTTGCGTGGGGCACGGTCTTTGGCCTGGGGTGGCACGCCGAGGGTTTTCACCCGGATCAGGCCCTGTTTTGGAACAGGGGGTAAAACGGCGCAGGAGCATCGCGGAGGTCGAATTGTTCGGGAAGCTCTTTCGAACTACCAGCCAGGGCAAAACAGAATCGTCGGTCGGCGAAAAAGCGGCTGCACGGCGGTGAGCCGACATTCGGTGAGCGCAGCCATCAGGCGGGCCCAATTCATGGCGCCTGCCCCCTACGTGGGTGGGCAGCGACCAGCAGCACCGCTCTTTGCTTTGCTCGCTCCCGTAGATACCGGTGCCTGTTTTCCGTTACCTGCGTGATAATCGATGCGCATAACGCACAGCAGCGGTACCACTGCATGACGACGGGAAGGCGTAGCGGCCGATTTGTGACTAGTCTAGTTGTCTTTAATTGTCAGGCGTTCTGCCGTTTCCGCGCCGCAGGGTATTCTCAACTTGGGGGAATCAAGCTATAATCCCAACGACTGCGGCGGTTGGCAGCCGCGGATACCTGTCCTGAAAAGCGTTCGCACGGTGAGTTTCCTGTAATCTTCTCTTTCCCTTTTTGGAGGATCGGTGACATGAGGATCCTGAGAAAGTTGGGTTTCACCCTGGTGGAATTGTTGGTGGTGATCGCCATCATCGGCATTTTGATCGCCTTGCTGCTGCCGGCCGTCCAGGCGGCCCGCGAGGCGGCCCGGCGAAGCCAGTGCACGAACAACTTGAAGCAGCTCGGCCTGGCTTTGCACAACTACAACGACGTGAACAAGGCGTTTCCGGCCGTCGGCTATGCCCGCGGCTGGTCGGATGGCGCGACGGCGGCGAATGATGCCCTGGAGGGAACCACGGTCCTGAACCACAACTCCTGGGTCTCGCTGGCTGCTTACTATGAACAGCAGGCGATCTACAGCGCCTACAATTTCCGCGGCGCTGCCTGCGGTTACATTCGTTGCAACGGGGCAACGAGCACCGCGACCCTTGCTGGCCGGACGCTTCCTGGCGGAATCGTGGATCCGGCGAACATCGCCGTGGCGAAGACGAACCTTTCGGTGTTCCGTTGCCCGTCGGATAGCTGGGACCCGCTCAACAAGGTCAGCGTGGCCTACAGTCCCGACGGCACGGCGGCCAATCGCAGCTACCGGACGAATTACGATTTTTCGGCGTATAAAGTCGTGGGTGAGGACTTCAACTGGTGGCCACGCCGCGATCTGAATCAGGATCGCGTACGAAAATACATGTTCAGCACCAACACCTGCTCCACCATGGCCGACATCACGGATGGGACGAGCAACACCGTCGCGGTGGTCGAGACCGTGCACAATGTGATCAACGGTGACTGCGCCGGCTGGGCGTTCCGCGGCTGGGTGATGACCGGCATCGACCTCTCGGAAGGCATCAACCAATGGCAATGGCCGGTGTTGGGATCCTGGTACACGGGCGACCGCACGGTCAGGGCGGGGCAACTCTTTGACTGGGGCAACGCGGGCAGCCTGCATCCAGGCGGGTGCAACGTGTGCATGGCCGACGGCTCGGTGCGATTCCTCTCCGAGACCGCGGAGAGCTGCCGCGATCAAGGCACGGGCGCTAAGGTGCTTCCCGCCCGAGGCGTGGCGGGTCCCATTCTGCACGCCCTCGCCACGATCGCCAACAACGAATCCAAGACGCAGTGACGCCGCAATGGCTCGCCTCGAATTTCTCGGGAATTCGAGGGGCGGCAGATTGCGGACGCGAATGCGATCGTCCTCTTCCCCGGGCGCCATGGGGCGCCCCGGGGAGTTTGTTCAGCGCTCGGTTCACGCGGTCGTCTAGAAAGGAGTTCGGAGAATGCGGATTCACTTCGTTGTGTTTTGCCTCTGTGCGTTGCTGCTATCTCCGCTGCTTGGCTGCGGCGGCGGAAAGGTTCCGCAAGGCCCTAAGTTGGTTCCCGTCGAGGGAACGGTCACCATGGACGGCAAACCGCTGGCCGAGGCCTCGGTGATGTTCGGCACCGGCAGCGCGTTTGGCGAGACCGATGCCAACGGGCGCTTTGAACTGAAGGCCCAGGGCGGCAAAAAAGGCTGCCCCGTCGGCGAATTCAAGGTGACCGTGGAGAAATGGGTGAAGGCGGATGGCTCCGTTTACCGGAGTGCAGACGGAGTGTCGCCGATGGATGCCGGCGCCAAGCAACAGATCCCCGCCCGTTACTCCAGTCCAGAGAAGACCGAGTTGAAGGCCACGGTCAAGGAGGGCGGCAACAAGTTCGAGTTCCAACTCAAGTCCGGCGCGTAGGGCTGGGCGGCCTGATCCCGCACGGCAGAGTGGATAGTGAAGTTGACCGCCCCCCGGGTTCGGATAGGCTCGAAATCCAAGACCCTTAGCGCGGGCATGGTGCCCGTTATCGCGCGACGGCGGGGGAAAGGCTGCTGAACGCCGGGCGAACGAGTTGGCGAGGGGTTGGTACGGACCTTGCGCAAAGCCTTGATTGGGACCGCCGCCATTACGCTGATTGTGGCGATGGCGGCGGTCTTGTTTGTTTTGAGGCGGTCCGCCGAGCAGAGTTCGCGCCGGGCGGGCGAATCGCCGCCGGCGAGTTCCCCGTCGGATCGCGTAGAAACCGTATCTCCCCGGATTCCCATCGCCGCGGCTCCGGAGTTTCGCGCCGATCTTGGCGAATCGGACAAGGCAACATCCCGCGATGCGTCGCGTGGCGCGTCTCCCGGAGGGCAGCCCGCCGGGACTCCGCCCAACGGCGGCTCGAGGCCGAGCGCCCCACCGCACCTGCTTTTGGGAAACGATCACGCCGTGGTGTTGAGCGGCGGCGGCGAGGAGGTCGGCTCATCGCCCTCGGCCGCGGATTCCCAGTCGCCGACTGGGTCGAAGCTGGCGGAAGTCGGCCGGGCGGTGGTTCGGGCGGGTGAGGGAAAGGCCGACGCGGCGGTTTTGACCATCGACTATCCACTGGATGAGACGATTTTCCCTCCCGAGATCGTTCCGCCCACGTTCCTCTGGCACGATCCAATCCCCGAGGCCGACACGTGGCTCGTCGATGTGGCGTGGAAAGGCCGGGCGGAGCGGCTCCGCGTGCTCGCGCGCGGGGATCCGCCCGCGGCGGGCGAGATCGACCCGCGGTGCATCGCCAAGAACAACGAGATTTACCAGCCCACGCCCTACCAGGCCTCGGCCCGAAGTTGGACCCCCACCGCGGACGCCTGGGCGGCGATCCAGCGCCGCTCCATCGAGACGCCGGCCCGCGTGACCATTCTCGGCTTCCGCGCTAGCGAGCCGGGCAAGGTCCTTTCCCGCGGGGCGATCACCTTGAGCGTGAGCAAGGACCCGGTGGGAGCGCCGATCTTCTATCGCGACGTGCCGCTGGCCCCGGCCGTGACGCGACGAGGGGTGATCGCCCCGCTGGGCGAGAACGCGATTGGCCTCATCGCTTGGCGGCTCCGCGACCTCAGCAAGCCCGAGAGCCGGTTGTTGCTTACCGACGTGCCGACTTGCACGAATTGCCACTCGTTTTCGGCCGACGGGAACACGCTGGGCATGGACCTGGACGGGCCCACGGGCGACAAGGGCTCGTATGTGCTCGCCCCGATCCGCCGCGAGACGGTGATTCGCAACGAGGACGTGATCAGTTGGAACGCGTTTCCCGACAAGCCCAAGGGACGCAAGACCATTGGCTTTTTGTCGCGGGTCTCGCCCGACGGCCAGCATGTGGTCACCACGCTCAACGAAGAGCTGTTCGTCGCCAACTTCCTGGACTACAAGTTCCTTCAGGTGTTCTATCCGACGCGGGGGATCCTGGGCTACTATTCCCGGGCGACGGGCCAGATCAAGGCCCTGCCCGGGGCCGACGACCCGAACTACGTCCATTGCGACCCGGTGTGGACGCCCGACGGAGAATACCTGATCTTTGCCCGGGCCGAGGCACGGGACGCGTATCCCAAGGACTTCGTGTTTCCCCAGCGGGCCAACGACCCCAACGAGCCGCGGATCCAATACGACCTTTACCGGATGCCGTTTCGGGGCGGGCGCGGCGGCAAGCCGGAACCGCTGGCCGGGGCGTCGCGCAACGGGATGAGCAACAGTTTTCCCAAGGTTTCGCCGGACGGCAAATGGGTGGTGTTCGTGCAGGCGCAAAACGGCCAACTGATGCGGCCCGACAGCACTCTTTGGATCGTCCCCGCCGAGGGCGGGACGGCCCGAAAAATGCGCTGCAACACCCCGCTGATGAACTCCTGGCACAGTTTCTCGCCCAACGGGCGGTGGATGGTCTTTTCGTCGAAGGCCAACACCCCGTACACGCAGATGTTTCTGACCCACATCGACGAGCACGGCAATGACAGTCCCCCGGTGCTCGTGCCGAACTCGACCGCGGCGAACCGGGCCGTCAACTTGCCGGAATTCATCAACCGCCCTTACGAGGAATTGGCGAGCATTCAGGTGAAGGCCTTGGAGCACCTCTTGCACGTCGAGCGCGGCGCGCAGCTAGCCGGGCAAGGGAAGCTCGCCGAGGCCCTGGCCGAATTCGAAACGGCGGTCAAGCTCCAGCCCGATTATTGGCCAGCCTACGTCCGTGCGGCCACGGTGCTCGTGGACCAGGGCAAAATCGACGAGGCCATGGCGCGGTTGAAAACCGTGCTCGAGGCGAACCCCCAACGCCCCGAAGCGTACAATAGCGTGGGCGTCGTCCTGTCGCGTCGAGGGATGGTGGCCGAGGCCAAGGCGCATTTTGAGCGGGCGATCGCGTTGGATCCGAACCACGCCGAGGCGCACGCGAACCTGGGTCGGCTGCTCGGGCAGCAAGGACGCCTCGAGGAAGCCACGGCCCATTTCTTCACCGCCATGAACCTCCAGCAAGACAACCCGCTCGCCCACTTGGAGTTGGCCGAGGTGCTGCTCCAGCGGCACATGCACGAGCTGGCCATCCGGCACGGACAAGAGGCCGTGGAACTCGATCCCCAGCTTGTGGACGGCCGTCTCCTCCTGGCCAGGGCCCTGGCCGCGCAGGGGCGTTTCGCCTTGGCGGCGGCCGAACTCGAGAAGGCGATGGCCGCCGATCCCAACAACCTGCGGCCAGTCAACGATTTCGCCTGGCTCTTGGCGACGTGCCCTCTGGACGACGTGCGCAACGGGGCCAAGGCGGTCCAGCTTGCCGAGCGGGCGTGCAAGGCGAGCGAGTACGCGAATCCCGTGCTTCTCGGCACGTTGGCCGCGGCCTATGCCGAGGTGGGCCGCTTCCCCGAGGCGATCCGCGCGGCGCGCAAGGCCCTCGGCCTGGTCGTTCCCGAAGACAAACTCCTGGCCCAGGGCCTCCGCGAGCAACTTCGGATGTATGAGTCGGGCAAGTCGCTCCGCGAGGCGACGCGCCGCCCCAAGTGACGCGCACGCGTCAAGCTCCCCGCGCCGCTTTCCCGCCGGCGGGAGAAACCCGACTTGCGGAACGGACCCGCGGCGACCACGCATCATTTCGGGCCTCGCGCAGCATGGACTGGGTGAGCGAAGCCCGGCGGCAGACCCTGGCCTGGGCGATCGATCGGAGGGTCCACCGATTTCGCAAACCCCAGGGGGTGCGCGTGAAGTCGGAGCGGGCGTGACGGCAAGACGTCGTCGAACGCCCGACAAGGGCGTTTGCAAGAGTTCACCCCGACTCGCAGCCCGACGCTGGCCGTGAAGGGGATGATGCCCCACCATGCTTCAGGCCCGTGACATCGTGTAACCGTTCACGGGGACGGTCTCGATTTTCGCGGCGAAGCCCGCGGAAATGGGACTGCCCCCGTGGCCGGTAAGGGACAGGCACATTGTTTCGCTCCGAAACGGCCCGAAAAACGAGCCATTCCCCGGCCTGTGAACGGTTACGGCATCGTTGAACCGGACCGCTGGAGCGAATCTGGATATCCGATGAGTTTTCCGCGGCCAGTCAAACCGCGCTGCGCAACGGGCGCACGGTGGGCCGGGCGCCATGGATGGCCGACAGGAGCCTCTGCCAACTTTGAGGCGAACCGGGCGTAAGGCGGCCCAGGACTCGGGCAACCTCGCAGCCGGTGACTTCCGGCAGGCCGGCGGGGACCTGGTCGATATGGAAAAAGGCCAGGATCGCCGCCCGGGCCGGCCCCAGCGCATCGCCATCGACGCCAAGCTCCGCGGTTCGGATCAGGGGCACGTTGGGAAACAACACGCCCAGCTCCCGCAACAGCATCCCGTTCTGCTGGCCGCCACCGGTGATCACCAGCTCGTGAATGGGAGCGTCGGAAGGGAGGTCTCGGGCCGCGGCCTGGGCGACCGATTCCGCGACAAAGTGCGTCGCGGTGCACAACAGGTCGCGGATCGACCAACCGGCTTGCACGGCCATTTGCAGGGCGTCGAAAAGGAACCGGTCGGGCGGCACGCCCCGCGGGTGCCAGCGGGGAATCGAACGCCGGAAATACGGATCCGCCAGCCAATGCTCCAAGAGCGGGCCCAAGCGCTGCCCCTGAACCGCCAGCCGTCCGCCGGGGTCGAACGCTTGCTCGCCATTCGTCAGGCGTTGGGCAAGCAAGTCGATCAGGCAGGTTCCCGGCCCCGCCTCGAACGAAAGCAATCGCGACGGCCCGCGCTCCGCCGGCGCGGCGCCGAGAAAGGTTATGCGGGCGGTGCGTCCCAGGTCGAGGAGGAGCCGGTTGCGTTCCGCATGGCCGAACAGCGTCCATTCGGCCAGCGCGCCGGTCGGCCCTCCTTGGCCGCCGGCGGCGAGGTCCCGGGCCGGGAACGCGTCGATCACGTTCATTCCCGTCGACTCGGCCAGGCGCGCGGCGTCGCACAGTCCCAGATAGCTGTCGCGCGGCGCCGCGTTGAACCCCCAAAGGCCCGGGTCGCAAACACCGAGGGCCAGGATCCGGTCCGGCGGCACGCCGGCCTCCTGCAACAAGGCAAGAACCGCCGACGCTTCCACTTCGGCCAGTTGCGCTCGGAGAGTGCCGATCGCCGCGAGGATTTCGCCCGGATCGGCCGCGGCGGGCGAATCCTTGGGGAAGGACCGGTCCGGGCGTCCCGCCGACTCCATCAACCGATGGACGGCCCGCGGCGACGTCCCGATGTCGGTCCATTGCCGCCACAGCGCCGTCGTTTCCCGCGGCACTTGGACAATCACCCCCTCGCCCACCTCGGCCTGAAGGTCCAGCCCGCGGCCCCGCGCGCTGACCAACGCGGCGGAAACCCGGGTGCAGTCCGAGGAGACCACGAGGCCCATCGTCCAGCGCGGCGATTCGGTGGACGGGGTTGAGGTCGCGCGGAGCGGGATGGCCATGTCAAGCGACCATCCGCATCTCGGGAACGGCGCCGGTCGCGCCAAGCAGGAATTCCTCGAAAATCCTCAGATCCAAGGCCGAAGCGGACTCGGCCTCCGGATGGAACTGCGTGCCGATGGCGAACCAATCGTCCATGATGCTCTCAATGGCCTCGATCACGCCGTCCGGGCAGCGCGCGGTGACGCGGAAGCCGGGCGCGACGTCGTCGACCGCCATGTGGTGCATGCTGTTGACGCGGATTTCCCCCTCGCCGTACACCCGCTCCATGAGCGAGCCGGGCACGACTTCCAGGGCGTGCCGGTGGGCGGGATCGAGGGGATCGGCGTGCGGCACGGCGCGGGGGTTGTCCTCGGGAATGTGGAGCGAAAGGTTGCCCCCCTGGGAAACGTTGAGCAGTTGCATCCCCGCCCCGATGCCCAACACGGGCATCTGCCGCCGGGCGATCTCGCTGACCAACATGCGGTCGAAGTCCTCGCGGCGCGGGTCCATCAAACGCATCGAGGGGTGGAGCATGAAGCCGTCGCGGCGCGAATCGAGGTCCGCCCCGCCGATCAGTACGAATCCGTCCAAATGATCCAGAGCGATGCGAAGGTCCATGACCTCGGTCAGGGGCGGGAGGATGACGGGAATGGCTCCCGCCTTGATCAGGCAATCGTGGTAGCCGGCGCACAAATAGGTAAACGCTGGAGAATCCTTCCTGGCCGAACGATAATCCGCATTCAACCCGATCAATGGCTTTCCGTTCATCGAGGAACCTCCTTGGACACTTCCTGTGTCCTTGCCTAAAAGATGGGAAGCAACCCGACACGGCCCCGGCGAACCACCGGCCAAGGAAACGAACGAGAACGAGGGCCAGCAATTCCCCCGGGCGGAAGCGTCGCGCGACACTTCACGGGTTTCGAGGGGCACGTCGGTCCCTGACGCGCTCGGTTGCGGAATCCTCCCGGCGCTGGACGCCCGAAGCGGGCGTCTCGCCGATGCGATGTCCCTATCGAACGAAACCTGCAACTCCCTTTGAGTCCGGATGGGTCCAACGGACAGCGAGGTGCGAAGTGTTCGGAGTTTAGAAAGCGCCCCAGGCGATTGCAAGAAAACTCCACTATTTTGAAGATCGCAACCCCAAGCAGCACAAGATGTTGTGTTGCTAGCAATGCTAGCATTGTGGGTATCCACAACTTACCCAACGCCGTCTGACCGCCGCGACGCCGGCAACGAGCCCGGGGACCGTTCCGCCGGTTCCGGCCGAGCGATCAGGCAACTTCTTGGGGCCATTCCCTTTACCCGCCGGATCGGCGTGGCTATCCTGAAGTGCTTGAATTGCAACGGTTCATGGGAACGGCCCCTTTCGAGGCTCGGACGAAGACGCTCGTTTTCGCCCGGCGACAAGACAACCCCCAAGTCGCCCCGCGGCTTGTCCACGGTTCCCTTGCGTTGCGCTGGGCGTGGCCATTGGCAACCTTCCGGTCGATCGATGCGGTATCGAAACGTCTGCCTAGAAGCTTTTGTCTACACGTTGCCCGACGAAATCGTCACGTCGGCTCAAATCGAACACATGCTGGCGCCCGCCTACGAGCGGCTGCGATTGCCGGCCGGCCGCCTGGAACTGATCACCGGAATTGCCCAGCGGCGATTCTGGCCACCGGGTACGCTGCCAAGCGAAAAAAGCGTGCTCACCGCCGAAAAGGCGTTGCGCATCACGGGGCTTGATCGGGGCCTCGTTGGGGCCCTCGTCCACGCCTCCGTGTGCCGCGATTTCCTCGAGCCTTCGACGGCCAGCGGGGTGCATCGGCGTTTGGGCCTTCCGCCCTCCTGCATGGTCTACGACGTCTCCAACGCCTGCGTCGGACTGATGAACGGCCTGGTCCAGATCGCCAACATGATCGAATTGCGCCAGATCCGCGCCGGCATCGTCGTCGGAACGGAAAGCGCCCGGCCGGTGGTCGAAAACACCATTCGCTACCTCAACGAAAACACCTCGCTCACACGCGCCCAGGCGAAGCAGGCGCTGGCCAGTCTGACCTTGGGTTCGGGCAGCGCCGCCATTGTCCTTGTGGACCGGAAACTGAGCCGGACTGGAAACCGCCTCCTTGGCGGCGTCGCCTGGACGCGCAGCGAGGCCTGCGAGCTGTGCCACAGCGGCCACGATGGTTCGATCGGCGACGGCGGCAGGACCCTGATGTGGACCGACTCCGACGCCTTGATGCGCCAAGGCGTGCAGGCGGGCAAGGAGGTCTTTCCGGCCTTTCTCGAGGCATTGAATTGGACGCCCGCCGATATCCATCGAACCTTCTGCCACCAGGTTGGACGCGCCCATCGCCGACTCCTGTTCGAGACCCTCCAGTTGGATTCCTCGATCGACTACCCCACCGTGCACTTCCTCGGCAACACCGGTTCCGTGGCCCTGCCGATTACCGCCGCCTTGGGATTGGAGACCGGCTTTGCTCGTCCCGGAGAACACATCGCCCTATGGGGGGTAGGTTCTGGGGTCAACGTGGTGGCCTTGGGCGTAGATTGGCAGACGACGCTTCGCAACGGCGAGGTCGGAGAATCGCTGCCGGCGGGAACAACTGCCGCTGCCTCCGCGCCAAGCCCTGCGCCAGCCTGCATCGTGGACTGATTGCGGAATCCAATCCACCCGAAAGAAGTGTATTCGCCACCCGCTGCGCGGCGGCGAGTCGGGTTGCATTCTCCTCGCCCGCCGATAAACTAAGAAGGCTCAGGACCATCGAAGACCCTATCAGGTAACTCGGCTCATGCAGAAACCCAGCCAAACGTCGAGAGTCAGTCGCACCAGCAAGCGTCGCGCCAAGGCGAAGGCCCGAGGCAAGAAGAAAGACCCCCTGTTCGTCGACGGCAAGCGCCCCCGCCCGATGTACGTCGACTACAAGGACGTCGAACTTCTCAAGAAGCTGACGAACCGCCAGGGCAAGATCATCGGGCGACGAAAGAGCGGCTGCACGGCGGTGAGCCAACATGCGGTGACCGCGGCGATCAAGCGGGCCCGATTCATGGCCTTGATCCCCTACGTGGGCGAGTAGCGGGAAAAGTTTGATTAGTTTTCGCACGGAGACCTGGTTGCGCTGCTGCCGGGGGAGGCGGGTCAGCGCGGGGGACGCCGGGCGGAGGGGCGACACGGGGTAGTAGCTCCATAGCAAGCACGGGGCCGTCCCGCCTTCAGGCACTCGAGAACGCGCGACAGGCTCAATTCCGCGGCACTCCCTTTTACGACTCCATCTCGAGCGACTTCCGCAGCAACGCGCTGCGTCGTGGTTCGGCCAGCAAGCCCCCCATCGTCGCCGGACGCAAGGCCACGCTCAGCACCAGCACGCCCCACGCCACGCTCGGGTACGGTGAGGGCGTGCGCCGCAAGCAGGGCAGGGGGCAATGCGTTGAGATTGCCCAAATCAGTCCGGTGAATCGCGTCTTGTCCTCCGCGGCCGCATGCGCCGTTTTCGCCGGACAAGCAGTCGCCGTTCACGCGGCATGTCCCCGTTTTTTGCGACGAAGTCCGCGAAAATTGGACGGTCCCGCGGTCCCCGGACTGCGAACGGTTACGACCAGCAGCACCGCGTGGCGAAGCTGTTGCTGGTGATTCCATAAGACGCCGCGCGGCCTCGCCGCTTCTGGCAAAGTAACCGTTCACGGGGACTGTCCCGATTTTCGCGGCGAAGTCCGCGAAAATGGGACTGTCCCCCTTGGCCGGTCAGGGGACAGAGGCATTTTTCGGCGCGAAACGGCCCGAAGAACGTGCCAGTCTCCGGCCTGTGAACGGTTACCTGGCAAAGCGTCTTGCGTTGCTCGTCGATCGGGGCGTGGCGGTGCGCACGGCGCTGGGGAAGACCCTCCTCACCGCCGCCTGAACCGGCTGGCCAGGTTCTTCCGGACGAGCTTGACTGGCCCGCGGGGGTTCCGACGAAAGGTTTCGCGATGCCTCCTCCCTGCGATCCGCCTTTGCCAAGTTCAGTGCAGCGCAAGGACAGTCCCATGTTCGCAAAGTTCGCCCGGCAACGGACCGTCCCGCTGAACGGCTGCCCCAGGCCGATTTTTCGCGTTCCGGTGCTGGAGTTTTTGGGGGGCGGGCGTGTAGGATAGGGGCGGTGCCGGTTGTTGTTGCAAGCCAATTCGTTTGAGGAGGAGCATCGATGAAGCGTCGCCAGTTTCTGAAAGCCACCGCCACGGTCGGGACCGGACTCGTGATCTTGCCGAGCGGAGCGAGACTGGGCAAGGCCGCGCCCAGCAATAAACTGAACGTCGCGTTGATCGGCGTCTGGGGCCGGGGACTGGCCCATTACGATTCCTTGGCCGAGGAGAACGTGGTCGCCTTGTGCGACGTGAACGAGAAGCGGTTTCCCGACGCCTTGAAGCGGTTTCCCCAGGCCAAGACTTACGTGGACTGGCGCAAGTGCCTCGACCAGAAGGGGCTCGACGCCGTGGTCTGCTGCACGGCCGATCACACCCACGCCTTCATCGCCAACTGGTCGATCAACCGCGACTTGCATTGTTACATGGAAAAGCCGCTGGCCATCGGCGTGGAGGAGGCGCGGGTGGTGCGGGCCAATTGGTTGAAGAAAAAAGGCAAGCTGGCGACGCAAGTCGGGATGCAGCGGCACCAGTTTCCGAATTTCAACCGGCTCCGCGAAATGATCCATGACGGCGTGATCGGCGAGTTGACCGCGGCCTACGCCTGGGGCGACCGGCAAATCCGCCGCTCCGGCTACCCGCCCGCCGAAGGCCAACCGCCCGAGGGATTCCACTACGATCTCTGGATCGGCCCGTCGCCGTTCCATCCCTACAATCCGAGCTATTTCTCCGGCGGGCCCGGCATGAACTGCCTGTCATGGAACATGTATTGGGACTTCGGCGCGGGCCAGATCGGCGACATGGGGAGCCACACGATGGACCTTGTGTGGAACGTGATCGACGCCACGCTGCCCACCTCGGCCGAGGCGAAGGGCGAGCCGTTCAACCCCGAGGTCACGCCGGTCACCTGCGAATCGCACTTCGAAAACCCGGCCAACGACTGGCGCGGACCGATCCGCGTGAGCTGGTACCAGGGCGGCGTGCTGCCGCCGTCGCCCAAGCATTACATCGACCTGAAGAAGATCGACCACGGGGCGATGTTCAAGGGCTCGAAAGGCTTCGTGATTTGCGATTTTGTCTCCCGCATCGTTTTGCCCTTCGGCGACAACGCGGACCTGACCTACTACAAGCCGCGCCCCAAGGACAAAGTCCTGCCCGACCTCGGCCACTTCCAAAAGCAGTGGCTCGACGCGTGCAAGAATCCCAGCCTGAAGACGGCCTGCGACTTCGAGTACAGCGGCAACATGATCGAGCAATTGCTGTTGGGGCTGGTGGCCTACCGGGTGGGCAGGAAGATCGAGTACGACGGCGCCGCTGGCCGCGTGACCAATTGCCCTGAGGCCAACGAGTTGCTCCGCCGCAAATACCGGCCGGGCTGGACCCTGGACGGCTGACGATTCACCAGCCTCTGGGCGAGTTTCAGCCGGCGCGCCCCGGGGCGACATGGCGATCGCCCCCGGGCCGTCGGGAAAAGTGGCTGTTCGCGGCGTGTGACGACTTTCGCGGCGAAGTTTGCGAAAATGGGCCTGCCCCCTTGGCTGGGAAGCGGACGGGCACGTGGTTCGGTCCGCAACGGCCCGAAAAAGCAGTCAGTCCCCCGCCCGGGAACGGTTGCCGGGAAAATGGGCGTGGGACCTGCCCGAGGCCTTGGCAACCCGCGGACGCATCCGCCCGGCGGGCCAAGACGGTCAGCCGGGGATTCGTGGACTTCGAGAAATGCCGCCAGGCTTTGCTTTGAGGAGCGTTTGGGACGCATCCCCGCCTGTTTGGGAACGCATTCCCACATGAACGAAAGGAACTTCCATGACGCTGGGGCGAAGATCGATCTGTGTTTTCGGGTTCGCTTCGTGGCTTGCCGCGTGCCTGGGGCCCGCCGGCGAGCCCGAGTCCGCGTTCCGCCTGACGCTGCGCAAACGCCTGGAAACGCCGCCGGGCAGCGGCAGCTTCCAGACGGTGTGCCAGGAAGCGACATGGGACGCAAGGAAAACGGCCGTGATCGTTTGCGACATGTGGGCCGCCCATTGGTGCGCCGGCGCCAGACGGCGCGGCGCGGAAATGGCCCCCCGCATGAACCAGTTCCTCCAAGAGGCCCGAAAACGAGGGGCCCTCATCATCCATGCGCCGAGCGGCGGCATGGAGCACTACAAGGACCATCCGGCGCGCCGCCGCGCCCTGGCGGCCCCCCAGGCCCCCAACCTGCCAAAGGGCATCGAATCGTGGTGCCGGCAGATCGAGGCCGAGGCCAAGGGCCGCTACCCGATTGACCAGGCCGACGGCGGATGCGACGACTTGCCGCCCTGCGACAGCAAGAAGACGATGGACGTCCGCCAGACGCCCACCCTGGAAATCCGCCACGAGGACGCGATCAGCGACTCCGGCGTGGAAATCTGGAACCTGATGGAACAACGTTCGATCGCCAACGTGATGCTCGTGGGCGTCCATACGAACATGTGCGTGTTGGGGCGGCCGTTCGGCCTGCGCAACATGGCCCGCTTCGGCAAGAACGTGGTGCTCGTCCGGGACCTGACCGACACGATGTACAACCCCCGCGCCTGGCCCCACGTCAACCATTTCCGCGGCACCGAGCTGATCGTCGAGCATATCGAGAAATACGTCTGCCCGACGATCACCTCGGATCAACTGCTGGGCGGAAAACCGTTCCGGTTCGCCGGCGACGGTTGATCGGGCGGTGCACGGGCGGTTCGCAGAACGCGAACTCCCTGCGCGGAACCGTTCACGGGGACTGTCCCGATTTTCGCGGCGAAGTCCGCGAAAAGGGGACTGCCCCCCCTTGGCCGGTCAGGGGGTAGACGCATTTTTCGGCGAGAAACGGCCCGAAAAACGCTCCAGTCCCCCGCCTGTGAACGGTTACCCCTGCGCCAAGACGAGCTTTGTCCCCGTCTCGATAAGCTTTCCGAACGGACGCCTCGCGGCTGGATGGCGGATCGAACGCCCCGGCCTCGTCGTGACCTCGGTGGGGATTTTGGAAAAAGGGAAACCGCCATGAGAAGCTGGATCGTCGTCTTGTTGATCGCCTTGCACGCCGCCGTGCAGTCCGGTCGTTCCCTGGCCGACGCGAACAAGGACCAGGTCGGAGGGACATTCACGGTCCGTCCGATCGGCGTTGTTCAGAAGACGCAAGATCGCACGTTGATCGTCTTGGACAAGCAATATCAACCGGGGCTTCTTGGACTGGAAGGATTCTCGCACATCCACGTGCTCTGGTGGTTTGACAAGAACGACACGCCGGCGAAGCGCTCGATCCTCCAGGTCCATCCCCGCGGCGACCCCAACCGTCCGCTGACCGGCGTTTTCGCCACCCGATCGCCCATGCGGCCCAATTTGATCGGCCTGACGCTTTGCAAGATGGTCTCGGTAAGAGACAACGTGATCGAAGTCGAGCAAATCGATGCCTTCGCGGGAACGCCCGTCCTGGACATCAAGCCCTACGCGCCGGGGCAGGATTCCGCGCCAGGGGCCCGCGCGCCGGACTGGGCAAGGCCGAAGTGACGCATCCCCGAACAGCCCCGGCGGGAGCGCATGGCGCTGGCAGACACGATCGGTCGATTGGGCGATGGAATTTCGGGATCGAGAGAGAGGTTCACGCCCTCCGCCGGGCGAACCAGCCGAGGACGAAGCCAAGGATCGCGGCGCCCGTGGTGGCGCCGCCCCACATGAGCACGTCCCCGCTGAAGTAGTTCACCAGGTTGCCAAACACGGCCGCGACGGTCAGGATCAAGACCAGCGTCATCAGCGACACCGAGACGGTCAGCCGCGCCAGCCGCCGCTGGATCGATTCGATGCCCGCCGCGAGTTGCGCGAAGGGGTCCGGTGATGGGGAATGGGTCTTGTCGTTCATGGTGCGGCCCTCGAATGCAAGCTTCCATCGTGCCCATGGACGCGCTGGGCACAAGCGCCGGGAACGATCCGCCGATCAGCGGAGTCGCTACTTGCCCGCCCCGTAATCAAACCCCTCGACGCCGAGCTTCAACCGGAAAACCGCCTCCTTGGAGGCGACGGTCGTGTACAAATAGCCGCCGTGGAAATGGCAATTGGTGGCCAGATCTCCGCCAGCGTCGTATTGCCGAATCAGCTTGCCCGAAGGCGCCTCCACCACGTTGATCACGCCTCCGCCCCACATGGCCACGTAGAGACGGCCGCGGGCGTCGAAAACCATGCCGTCGGGCATGAACTCGCCGCCCCGCACCACGCCCTCGGTTTTCCGAGGAAAGTCGATCAGCACGCGGCGGTTGCCCGCGGCGCCGTCGGCCGACAAATCGTAGACGTTCACTCGGAATCTCGCGCTCTCATCGACGCAAAGGAGTTTCTGGTCCGGCGCGACGGCGATCCCGTTGGGGTAAGCCAGCCCCGTATCCAGACGGGTGACTTTGCCGCTTTGGATGTCGTAGCGGTACACCGACCCGGTGGGCTTGTCCGCGTCGGAATTGCCGGGATCGGTGAAATAGATGTTGCCGGCCAGATCGAGGGCCACGTCGTTGATCGCGTCGAACCGCTTGCCCTCGAAGGATTCGGCCAAAACCTCGACGCGCTTGCCGTCGGCCGCGATGCGCAGCAAACGACCCGCCCCCACGTCGCTGGCCACTAGGCGTCCCTGCCGATCGAGTTTCAGCCCGTTGGCCTGAGGTTTGCGCTCGCCGGCCGGGGCGGCGACGCGAAGATCGCAGAACACCCGCGCCGTCCCATCGGCGGCGATGCGGCCAATCGTCCCGTTGTTGCGATAGTTGACCACGAACAGGTTTCCCTCCCGGTCCAGCGCCGGCCCCTCGGCGAACTCGAAGCCAGTCGCGTAAAGCTCCGGTTTCACCGAATGGGAAGGCGGAAGATCGGCGTGGTCGTCGGCGCCCGCAAGCGGCGCGCTGAACAAGACGGTCGCCGGAACGGCCCAAATCCAAACTCTGGGTTTGCCGCGAAGCATCATTGGCTCCCTCTTGCGACGAAATCGGTGGAACGTGTGGAAGTCGAGGTCCCAAACCCAGGCCCCGCGCCGACCTCGCGAGGCACGCCGGGTATTCTAAGAAGTAGCCGTTCACGGGAAGTTCCCCGATTTTCGCGGCGAAGTCCGCGAAAATCGGACTGTCCCTATCGCCGGGAAGGGGACAGGCACATTGTTCGGCGCGAAATGGCCTGAAAAACCAGCCCGTTCCCGGCCTGTGAACGGTTACTATAAGAACTGGAGGCCCCGGCGGCAAGGCCGCGGACGTCGTGCAGCAAGGACGTTCGCCCTCTCTGCCAAGTCTCTGGGCAGGGCATTCAACCGCTGGCTGAAAGTGGAGAAGCCAGGCCCGTGCCCGGCTCCCGGTTCATCTCCGGGGGCGTCCGACACGGCTTGGCCCGCTGCTACGGGCTGTTGCGGATGGCAAACGGGAACCGCCCCGAGGAGTGGAGAGGTCGAGCCAAGAGGCGGGCAAGGAACTTCCTGGCCCCTGATCGCTTTGTAAGCGTTCACGGGGACTGTCCCGAATGGCACTGTCGGGTTTTTGGGGAGGGGATGGGCGCAGAATTCAGGCGTGTGCGTGCCGGAGAAGTTTGCTAAAATCCGGCAAGCATGAATCGGCCTGGTGTGTTTTGCCCTCCCAGGCTATGTTGTTCCTGCCCTCCTTGGCTTGCGTGTGGCATGGAAAGTCAAGGAGGGTTTTTCCATGGCTCCCGTTATAACTGTTTCGAGGCGGCAAGGCATCGGCAGTTTTCGGAATGTCATGGCGGCGTTCCTGCTCAGCGGGGCGTTGCCGTTCGCCCGCGTGCTCTCGGCGGAGCGGATCGAGCGTGTGTTTGCCAAACACGACGGCCTGTTTGGGGAGCACGGGATTTACTCGACGCCGATCATGGTCTGGTCGTTCCTCGGCCAGGTGCTGCGAAGCGAGAAGGAGGCGGCTTGCCAAGCGGCGGTGGCCCGCGTGGCGAGCTATTGCGTGCAACAAGGAATCGCCCGGCCGAAACCGAACACGGGCGACTATTGCCGTGCCCGGGCGAAACTCTCCGAGGCGGCGTTGCACGAACTGAGTTGCGAGGTGGCCGCCGAGATGGAAGCCTCCGCTCCGGCAGAGTGGCTTTGGAAAGGCCACCACGCCAAGGCGTGGCGCGAGAATAAACTACCGATTTCGGGGAACGCGGGCGTCTCGCCCACCTCGAAAAAGCGGGCAAAACGCCCACGCTCCACTTCCCAAATCCGGTAAGTTATTGTCGCGCGACGCCCAAGCTGATCGATGGCTTTACGTTCACGATGCCGGACACGCCGGCGAGCCAGGCCGTGTATCCCCAGCAGAAGTCGCAGAAGGCAGGGGTGGGATTGCCGATCGCCCGCGTGGTGACCATTCTCTCCCTGGCCACCGCCTGCCTGGTGGATGCCGCCGTGGGCCCTTACGCGGGCAAACAGACGGGAGAACCGGCCCTGTTGCGAACGCTTTTGGAGCGATTCGGCAGCGGAGATCTCGCCTTGGCGGACCGCTATTACTGCTCGTTCATGCTCCTCGCCTTGCTGCTGGCCCAGGACACCCACTCCTGCGTCCGCAAGCACCCGCGGCGTCACAGCGACTTCCGCCGCGGTCGGCGGCTGGGCAAGTACGACCATATCATTGTATGGAGGCGTCCGGCGCGGCCCGAGTGGATGGACGAAGCCACCTACCAGAAGATTCCCGAAACGCTCGAACTGCGGGAGATTCATTACCACGTGGTCGAGCCGGGCCGCCGGACCCGCTCGCTGGACATCATCACGACCCTCACCGACGCCGCCAAGTACCCCAAGGAAGACATCGCCCAACTGTACGGCTTTCGGTGGAACGCGGAGTTGGACATCCGGAGCATCAAATCCGCGTTGCATCTGGACCACGTTCGCTGCAAGTCGCCGGAGATGGTCCGCCGCGAGTTCTGGACCATCCTGCTGGGCTACAACCTGATCCGCACCACGGCGGCCGCCGCCGCGTTGCTGCACGGCAAACAACCGCGTCAGATCAGCTTCACGGCCACCAGCCAGTACGTGCTGGCTGGGTGGAGCATACTTTCCAACGGGCGGATCGCCGAGGAGGCGCGACTTCCGTATTGCCTGGCGATGCTCTCCCTGATCGCGGAGTGTGAGGTCGCCAACCGTCCGGGCCGACTCGAACCGCGAGTTATCAAACGACGCAAACACCGATACCCCTTGATGCAAAAGCCGCGAGCGAAGTTGCGCGCGGAACTCCGCAAACACTGCACCTGAAACAACTTACAACCCCGACAGTGCCATTCGTATAAGACCGGCATTAAGGTGCTGGACGATGAGCTGGCGGCGGTTTGCATTACGAGGCACAGCTTTCATGGCGAGTGGAATTATACTATCACGCCATACCAACCGTCTTAGTCGTCTCAAGCCAAATGGATAACGTATTGTGGCACGGCTCCTAAACTCGACTTTTGCCATTTTCACCCTTTGGCGGGGTGAAGTCATGTCGTAACACGTTGCTAGTCAAAGACTTGCGCGCATTACATGAACAAATGATCCCATGCGACGTAAGTTATTGGCGTACAACCACTTACGGAAAAATGGCAAAAGTGGAGCTAAAGTATCCCTCATTTTCCCACCTCCATCGGTAGAACCGATTCGCATCCGAAAGCGAGAATTGCTTGGAAGAAACCACGTCCGTCAACAGCCAGACATGCACCTTCCGCTTCTTGTCCCGCACGCACAACAGCCGGGCCTGGACCGGCGGGAGCCGTTTCTTCTGGGCCCGATCCGGCCAGTAGTAGACCAGCCCTTCGCGAAACTCAGTCAAAGGCGTCTCGTGCTCGGTGTAGAGAGTCACCGTGGAGGACATGCGGATCAAGAACGAGACTCCCGCAGCCATCAGATCGAGCATCAGATCGTAGCCGTAATATCCCGCGTTGGCGATGATCAGGGCCTTGGGGGGAAGATCCTTGAGCATTTCCACCAGATGCCTGCGTTCACTGGGCTTGCTCCCCCGGCCAAAACGCCATAGGTAAACCACTCCCGTCACCAGATGCACGATCGCCGTCACCCAGACCGTCGGCGACGAGTCCTCCTTGCCCCCCTGGCCCAGCCGTTGCTCCAGTTCCACCGTTCGTGGACATTCCAGCCGCGAGCCGTCGCAGCCGAAGGGAATCCACTCTCCGATCCACCATCGGTCGGCCAGGAAGTGCTCGATCCGACCACGGATTCCTCTGGCCAAGGCGCGCAGCACGGCCGTGGGCAATTTTCCCACGGCCTGCTGGAATCCCTGGAAGCTCGTTCCCGGCCGGCGGCGTTTGTGGTGACCCATCACATAGAACCCCCGCGCCGCCTCGAACTTTTCCGGCAGCGAATCCCCGCAACACCACGTCATCGTCAACAGTACCCAAAGTAGGGGAGCGACGTCCCAACGCGGCATCTTGCGTCGAGGCACGGCGTTTCGGACTTGCTTCCAAACCTCCGGCGTGAGAAACTCACGCAGCGACTCCAACAACGATTTCGCCCGCGGTCGAATTCGGTGTGGCTTCCGTGCCTGCACCATGGCTGTTCTCCTGGGATGGATGGGGATGTCACAAGCCAAATCCTCCCAGAGAACGGCCGCTACCGCACTACCAGTTCTATCCCTCCCTAAGCCTCTAGCAGAAACGAGCCGCAACTCCTGACACTACACGAGGTTAAGCCTATCAGCATTCACAACTCGTACCGGCGTTGCGTGCCAGCCGTCCGCGACGGCGAAAGGCTGGACGGCGTTGCGGGGCCCGTGCGTGTGATGGCGTTGAGTCGTCTCCCTGGCGCCCATCGCGTATACAATATGACGGTAGAGGGGGAGCACGTTTTTCGTGTCTGTCTCCTCGGCGCGCTGGTGCACAATATGTGTCGGATCGCTTACCTTGATCCGGGTATCGGCGTGACACCGGTCGGGCCGAAACTCAGCCGCGCGGATGCGATCGCTGCTGGTCAACCCGGCGAGGACGTGATTGCCGCTTGGAGAGCGGAGGCGATAGACGTTGCGACTGCGATCGGCGGGGGCGAGCCTCCAATTCTCGACAAAAGACCCGTTCCGCATTACCATCCGGCCGGCAGAGACCCTGACATTCACATATGGTGGTGTAGATAGGAGTGCCATAGGTGAGATACTTCACGCGCCACTGGTACAACACGTTGCAGGAGTTGGATCGCGCCATAGACATTCCTCCACCTTGGTCGGATCGAATTCTGGAGCTATGGGCTGATCTGCCGCACGAAAGCTACCTCGCTTACCTTGACACGATAAGGCAGCACCTAGATGACACGATGCGGTCACTGATTGCATCCTCGCCATGTCAATGGCACGACGCGCGGATGCTCGGCACTGAGCGCTGGGGTGAACACTTGACGATTCTCTTGGAGGATCATCTAGCGCGGGCACGCTACCACCGAACAGTCGGGATCACCTTCGAGGACGTTTCAAGGTTCAGCGGAGCAGAGGGCCTTGAGGGACAATACGTCCTGTACGACGAATTGTTGTTGAATACTGACAAGACTTTGGAGTATTCCCTATTACTTGACAGGGCGGAGCTCTCGGTGTGTTGCCGATCGGTGGCATTTAATTGAGGGTGTCCGGGAATTCATAGCATGTCGAGGACCCAACGGACTTGACCGTTCTTCCTGCCACAACGGTGGTTGTAACGCAGCAGGACCTGGTAGGCGAAGATGGCGGCCAGCAGTTGGGTGCGGTTGTTATCCAGTCCACGGTGCCAGACATGATGCTCCAGCTCAAACAACGATTTCAACCAGTCGTTGAATGGTTCGACCGTCTGGCCGCGCCGCGCGTAGAGCTGCTGCCCGCGGCGGCTTTGCAGAAACGCCCGGCGTTGTTGTCGTCGTTCCCGTTGCTGGCGGGTGGTGCTCGAAGCCGGCTGCTGCTTGACCCTCTTCCTGACTCGGTTTGTGCCACGCGGGTTCTCCGGGCAGAGGAAACGCTTGCCCGTGCGATGTCCCTTTTCGTCCCACTCGATCCGTTCCCCGTATTGGTTGTTGTCGTAGCCACTATCGGCCAGGACATACAACACTTGGCTGCCCAGGCAGCCAGTCTTTTCCCCAAAGGTCACGTGCTCGCTGGCACTGGCCGTATCGGCCGAAGCCAACAGCGGCCACACGGTTCCGTTTGCCGTAGCCGTGACCACGACCTCATACGAGTAGCCCTGGACCCAGCCGTGATACTCCGAATAGCCCCAGGTGCTGTCGGTGTCCACTCCGTGCAACCCCTTGGGGATACGGCCCGCCTGCCGATCCTTCTTATGCCATTGCGGGCCTTGAGCCGACAACAGGCTCTTATCCACCGCAACGACCGTGGGGTCGGCCAGCCCGTCCTCCACCGCCTTCTGACCCTGCAGGCGGATTGCCTGTTGATAGAGGCGGTGGGCGCGGAGGAAGACCAAGAGCATGGAGGAGTTGATTCCGTGGCTGTACCTGAAGGGGGTGAGCACGGGCGACTTCAGCGAGGCATTGAAGGCCCTTCTGGGGGTGGATGCGCCCGGCCTGTCGGCGACGACGGTGACCCGCTTGAAGGCCGTTTGGGAGGAGGAATTCGAGGAGTGGAGCAAGCGGTCGTTGGCGGGCAAGCAGTACGTGTACGTGTGGGTGGACGGGGTGCATTTCAACATCCGGCTGGCGGAAGACCGGCAGTGCATCCTGGTGCTGATGGGAGCGACGGCGGAGGGGAAAAAGGAGCTGATCGCGGTGGCCGACGGCTTCCGGGAGAGCGAGCAATCGTGGCTGGCATTGCTGTTGGACGTGAAGGCCCGGGGGTTGGCGATCGACCCGAAGCTGGCGATCGGCGACGGGGCGTTGGGGTTCTGGAAGGCGGTCCGCCAGGTGGGGCCGAATACGGGGGAGCAACGCTGCTGGGTCCACAAGACGGCCAACGTGCTGGACAAGCTGCCCAAGCGGCTCCAGGCGGAGGCAAAACAGAAACTGCACGCCATCTGGATGGCCGACAGGAAGCAGCACGCCCAGGAGGCGTTCGACCTGTTCGTGAAGACCTACGAGGCGAAGTACCCCAAGGCGGTGGAGTGCCTGGTGAAGGACCGCGAGGTCTTGTTGACGTTCTACGACTTCCCGGCCGAGCACGGGGGGCACTTGCGGACGACCAATCCGATCGAGTCCACCTTTGCCACGGTGCGGCTACGGACCCAGCGTACCAAGGGGAACGGTTCAAGGATCGCTTGCCTGACCATGGTCTACAAGCTGATGGAATCGGCCTCGAAGAAATGGAGGTTGCTCAACGGCTCGCCGTTGCTCGGCGAGGTCATCCAAGGAGTCCCGTTCGTGGATGGAATTCGTGCCCAAGAGGCCGCCGCCTGAAAACTCCCCGTACACAACTCTTGACAATATCTCTTGCATATCGCACTGCTTCTCCGCTCCGCTGCGAAGCAGTGGCACACCGCCCTGGGCGCACACGCTCCAATCCGGGGCACCCGCGCGAGATCGACCCGCAAACTCCCACAAAAAGTAGAATGTCCCCTTTTGCTCTCTTCGGCCGAAAGCGTGCCGCGATCCGTGGCCTTGACCACCAACCACGAGTCGGCCCAAGGGGGCCGTTGACAAGCGGCGGTTCGGCGCCTAATCTCAGGGCAAAGGCGGGCGGGGGGAAGCCTTCGGTCCGCTCGGTGGGAAAACGGGATTTGACATGACCTTGCAACAACGAAGGGATCAAATTCGTATGAGAATCCATGTTGTGGCGGCCTTGGCGGCGGTACTGGTTGGGGCGCTTTGGGGAACCGAGGCCAACGCCCAGCGAACCGTGGTGGTTTGGTCGGAGGGGACGGCCCCCAAGGCGGTCTATCCAAACGACATCAACGGCGCGGTCGCCGAGGGTTTGAAATGCCTGGACGGTTGGGAAATCATCAAGGCCAATTTGTCCGATCCGGATCAAGGACTCAGCGACGAGCGGTTGAACCAGTGCGATGTGCTGGTCTGGTGGGGCCACACGAAGCACGGGGCCGTGAAGGACGCGCTGGTTGAGAAGATCGTGCGGAGGGTTCGAGACGAGGGCATGGGATTCGTCGCCCTGCATTCGGCGCACTTCGCCAAGCCGAATATCGCGCTGATGAGTCTCTCCGAGACTTCGAAGGATTTGCTGGACAAGGTGACGCCGAAGGGCAGGGTGGCAGCGTGGGGCGCTTATGTGGGCGATTCCGTGACGCTGACGATTGTCGTGAAAAACCCCGCGCATCCGATCGCCAAGGGAGTGAAGGACTTTACGATCAAACACACCGAACGGTACAGCGACCCCTACGCCGTGCCGACGCCGAAGACCATCGTCTTCGAGGGCGACGCGAAACTGAAGGACGGCTCGATCGACCATTCGGTCGTGGGCTTGTGCTGGGAGATCGGCAAGGGAAAGATGTTCTACTTCCAGGCGGGGCACGAGACCGACCCGGTGTTCTTCGACGCCAACGTCCGGAAGATCATCGCCAACGCCGTCGAGTGGGCCGCCCCGCGGAAATAGCGGGCTGCACGAATGGTCGCGCCCTCCCGTTGCCGGCCGGTTTTCTTGGCGGCGTGTCCCGGAGGCGGCGAGGGGGGCCGCCGCGGCCCGGCGCGCACGCCCGCTCGTTTTGACGAGACACCCGTTCACGGGCCGGGGGCTGGCTGATTTGGACCGCGGCAAGGAGGATTTTCCGTTTTCGCGGACCTCGTTGCGAAAATCGGGACAGCCGCCGTGAACGACACCTTCCAGCGTTTTGAGGAGGCGACGCCATGCTGCGGCGATTTGTTCCGGCGCTGAGTCTGATCGTGGTTTTCGGGGCCGCTGGCAGGGCGCTGGCCGCGGAAACGTGGACGCCGTTTCATTTGCCGTGGGAGGCGCCGTCCGAGGCCGTGGCCGACGCGCGTTTCCTGCTGGATCCGCCGGCCGGAAAACACGGCCCGCTCACCGTGCGGGACGGGCATTTCCGCTTTGCCAACGGCGAGCGCGTGCGGTTTTGGGCGACAAACATGTCGGGCGAGGGGTGCGTGCCGCCGCGCGAACTGGCGCCGCGGGTGGCCGATCGGCTGGCGAAGTTCGGCTTCAACCTGGTGCGCTTTCACGGACTCGACTCGCGGTGGGGCAAAGCGCTGTTTCCCGCCAATGCGAAGGACACTCAGCGCTTCGACGAGGGGCAACTCGACAAGCTCGACTATTTCATCGCCGAGTTGGAGAAGCGGGGGATCTACATCAATTTGAACCTCCACGTCGGGCGCCAGTTCCTGCCCGGCGACGGCCTGCCGGAGACCGAACTCTTGGGGTACGCCAAGTACTGCGTGCTGTTCAACCCGCGGATGATCGAACTCCAGAAGGACTATGCGCGCAAGCTGCTCGGCCATCGCAACCCCTACACTGGCCGGACCTATGCCGAGGATCCTGCCGTGGTGATTGTGGAGTTGACGAACGAGAACTCGCTTTTTGGCGGCTGGACGAGCGGGTACCTTCGCGGGCGGCAGACCGAGCGCAACCCCGGCACCTGGGCCGACATCCCGCCGTTTTACGGCAAGCAGTTGACGCAGTTTTACAACGAGTGGCTTGTGAAACGCTACGGCGCGCGGGAGGCGTTGGCCGCGGCATGGCGGGGCGGCGCCCGAGAGCCCGGGCGGCAGTTGCTCCGCAACGGCGATTTCCGCGAGGGGACCGCCGGCTGGGAACTCTCGCGGCAGAAGACGGCCGCGGCCGAACTCGCGGCGACCCAGGACGCCTCCGGCGGGAAGCCTTGCGCGAAAGTCACGGTGACCCGCGTGGGCGAGGCGTCGTGGCACATCATGCTGACCCAGCGCGGCTTGAAGCTGGAGAAGGGAAAGAAATACCGGGCGGCGTTCCGCGCCCGGGCCTCGGCCCCACGGCGACTGGCCGCCGAGGTATGCCATAGCTCGCCGTACCGCGGTTACGGCAGCGCCCGCTTCGAGGCGGGGACGGCCTGGCAAGAATTCCAGTTCACCTTCACCGCGCCGGAAGACGACGATCAGGTCCGGCTCAGTTTCCACTTCGGCGAGAGCGTGGGCGCCACTTGGATCGCCGACGTGATCTTGCAGGAGGCCCCCTGTTTCGGCTTGCGCGGCGACGAGGATCCCCAGCGCGGGACGGTGCGCCGTCTGGAGCCGGAGGAGTTCGCCAGCCACACGATCGAGCGCTTCAGGGACGAGGGGCGCTTCTACTACGACGTGGAGAGCGGCTACAACCGGCAGATGTACCGGTTCCTCCGCGAGGAATTGAAGGTCCAAGCGCTGATCGAGGGCACGAACCACAACTATGGACTGCCGTGCCTGCGGGCGGAATCGCTTTTGGACCTGATGGATTGCCACGCCTACTGGCAACACCCGCGGTTCCCCCGCCAACCGTGGTCGCGCACCGACTGGGACATCGGCAACACGCCGATGCTCGACGCCCCGCAGAGGAATTGCATCTCGCAGCTTTGCCGCTCGGCGGTGCTTGGCAAGCCGTTCACGGTCAGCGAATACAATCATCCCTTCCCGAACGAATACGGCTGCGAGATGCCGCTCTTGGTGGCCGCGTACGCGAGTTTGCAGGACTGGGACGCCGTCTACGGCTATACGTTCCTGCACCGTTGGACCGAACGCGAATTGAGCGGCGACGTGGTGACGGGCTACTTCGATCTGGTCAACGAGGTCAGCAAGATGGCCCAAATGCCGGTCGCCTCGCTGATGTTCCAAAAACGTCTGATCCGCCCGGCCGAAAGACTGATCCAGGTTTCTTACGACGAGGCCCGCACCTACGACAGCCTGAAGGAGAGGCGTTGGGACCGGATCGACTTCCACCTGGAGGGCGACGTGTCGCCGCTGCTGCCGCTGGTGCATCGGTTTCGGGTGGAGCGGTTCGACGCGCCGCGCACGACGCGCGCCGCCGACCTGGGCTTTGCGCCGCCCGAAGGACGCATCGCCAGCGACACCGGCGAACTCGTCTGGCAGGCCGGCGACAAGGGCGCCGGCCAGCTTACGATCAATGCGCCGCGCGTGCAGGCCGCCGTGGGCTGGATCGGCGAGAAGACGGTGGCCACGGCGGACGCCGAATTCCGCCTGACGACGCCGTTCTGCGCCGCCAGCCTGATCGCCCTGGATGGCCAGCCGTTGGCCACGTCGCGGAGAATCCTCCTGGTCGCCGCCGCGCGTACGGCCAACACCGGCATGAAGTGGGATGCCGAGCGGACGAGCATCAACGACAATTGGGGAGGTCCGCCGCTTTTGGTCGAGGTGGTCCAAGGCCAAATCGCGCTTCGCCGCGGCGAGCAGGCGCCGGAACTCAAACTCAAACCGCTGGACGGCCGCGGGGTGGTGCGGAAAGAACCCGGCGCCGCGCTTGCCCGGCAGGGCGATCGCCGGCTGATCCCGCTGCGCGCCGAGCACGCCACGGTCTGGTTCTCGCTCGAACCGTGATGCGGCCATGCCGCCGGCGGGTAACCGTTCACAGGCCGGACCGGCCAAGGGAAACAGTCCCATTTTCGCGGACTTCGCCGCGAAAATCGGGACAGTCCCCGTGAACGGTTACGCCGGCGGAGTCGCCCCGGGCCAGCACCGCCGCCAGGCTCCCGAGCGGCTAGCGCTTCGCCATGGCCCGCAGCACCTCCACGCCGCGCTGGATCACCGCATCGGGCGCGGCGAAGGAGATGCGGAAATGCGTGTCGCGTTGGCTGAAGACGTTGCCGGGGATGATCAAGAGATTGTGTTTGGTGATGGCCTCGTGGACGAATTCGGTGGCGTTGCCGCGGGGAGCGCGGGGAAAACAGTAGAAGGCCCCGCCCGGCGAGGTGAGTTCGTAAGCGTCCTTCAGGCCCTGGACCACCAGATCGCGCTTGCGGCGGTAGGCGGCGATGTGCGGGCCCATGTCGATTTCCAGCGCGGCGGCCCCGGCGAGTTGGAACGGGTGGGGAGCGCACACGAAACTGTATTGTTGAATCTTGAGCATCTCGCGGATGACCGCGCTGGGGCCGTGCGCAAAACCGAGGCGCCAGCCGGGCATCCCGTAGGTCTTGCTGAACCCGTCGACGACGATCGTTTGGGGAAAAAACTCGGCGGGCGAGACGAAGGGGGCGTCGTAGCAAAACTCGCGGTAGATTTCGTCGCTGATCAAGGCCACGTTCCGCTCGGCGGCTAGTTCGGCCAACGCGCGGACCTCCTCCCGGGAGGCCACCGCGCCGGTCGGGTTCGCCGGGCTGTTGAAGACGATCGCCTTGGTCCGCGGCGTGATTGCCGCGGCCACGCGGTCCACTGGGATGCGGAAGTCGGGATAGGTGTCGATCCGGACGGGGACGCCGCCGCACACGCCGGCCAGGGCGTCGTACATCACGAAGCACGGATCGAACACAATCACCTCGTCGCCCGGATCGACCAGCGCCAGCATCGCCAACATCAGTCCGCCGCTGGTGCCGCAGGTGACGAACACCTCGCGGTCCGGATGGCCGTACTGGCGGGCGATCCGGGCCTTGAGCTTGTCCAGCAGGGGCGACGCCCCTTGCGTCAGCGCGTAGCCGTTCTTGCGGCTTTCGATGGCCTCGATGGCGGCCCGCCGCGCCGCTTCCGGCACGTCGAAATCGGGCTGGCCGATGGAGAGGTTGATCGGGTCGCTAAGGTTGGCGGCCAGGTCGAAGATCTTGCGGATCCCCGAACTGTCGAAACACTTCGTGCGTTGGGCAATCCAGTGGGCGGGCATGGAGATGCAAGACAAACGATGAAAGATGAAAGATCAGGGGCCGGATTCGCGAAAAGCCATTTCCAGGAGGTCTCCGACGTGGGTCTCCGCTGCCCCGTGGGTCCGATACGCCCTGTCGGGGCGGCCGCCTTGGACGTTGAAGACGCCGATGACGGCCCGCCTCTCAAACACGCCTTCGCGCCGCCGCTCTGATTATCCATCGCCGGATCGGCAGTGACAAGTCGGCTCGACGCGCCCGGCGCAAGACGCGCTAACGCACGCGGCACGTGAAGCGGAGGACTCCGCCGGTGTTGGGCTCCAGCGGCTGGGCGATCTCCCAGCGAAGCACCAGCGAACCACCCTCGTTGGGCTGGGTGGTGAAACTGGCGGGCAGACTCGATTGGGCCGTGCCCGGCACGAATTCCAGCCGCGTGGTCAGGCTGTCGAGAATGACCACGTTGCCGATCACCTGGTTGCCCACGTTGTCGAAACGGATCGTGAAGTCCACGGTGTCGCCGATTTCCGCGTAAGCCGTGGAGGCGACCTTGATGATCCGCAATTTCGGATGGGCGGGCGGCTCATCGACGCTGTAGAGCGTGTCGATTTTCTCGTCGCGGACCACGGCGCTCGCCGCCCGGCGATCCAGCATCACCTGGATCGCCTGGTCGCTCGTCCAGGTGATTGCCGCCGTCGTGCCACGGGCCAGCCAGGCGCGTTCGGCCGCCTCGTAGGTTCCGGTGCGGATCACGACGAGGTTCTCGTAAGGCTTGAAGCCGTTGTCAAACGCCGCCAGGCCAATGGCCGTCGAGATTGCCCCATCCCCCTGACGCGTCCGCATCACCGTGACCGCCTTCTCGCCAATCTGACGCACGGTTTGGACATGCTGTTTGGTCGAACCGGTGAGGGTCACATCGGCCTGACCGGCAGCACGCACCGGCTGCGAGACGCCCGTCAACGCCAGCATCTGCTCGCTTTCGGCCGCGCCCAGCACTTGCCGGACGGAACGGAATCGCGGGCTGTACAGGAGGACCTGATTGCTCGGCTCGATGATCGTTTGGCCGTCGAGCGTGTCGAAATGGGCGATCGTGTCTTCCATTTCCAGCCCGCGGACCTGACGGCTGTCCCGCACGGCCGCCCGGACGCCGCCGTCGCCGCCGTCGGCGAGGTACTCGTCCGGCGGCCAAGGTTTGGAGATTCCGGGCGGGGCCCAGGGACCGGTGGCAACATGGGGCAGGGGAACTCCCAGCTCCCAACCGGGCGGTCCCATCGGGGCGGCCGCCGGTCTGGCCCCGGAGTCTTGCAAGGCCTCGGTGTGCGCGGTTGGAAGCACGGGGCCGGTGGACGCGGGCTGGGGCAGGGCAGGGGAGGGGGGCAAGTTGGCTGACAACTTGGAACCGACCGGCGCGCGGCACGAACACAGGATCAAGGTGCAGGCCGCCACAAGCGCAATCCGCAGCCAACGCGGCATCCGCTCGCCGTTGGGTCCGCTGGGCGCGCAAGGCCGTACTGCCGAGCCCACGACAGGCAATGGCGTTTGGGGCGGTCGTCGGAACACGTCCGGGATGCGGCTCATTTCGGTGCGGCCTCCGGGCGGCTCTTTGCTGCCGGCGGGGCAGCCTTGGGTTTCGATTCCGTCGGGGATGTCGCTGGGGCCGGTAGCGGCATCACCGGGGGGCAACCGAAAAGAAACCCCATGTCGGCCTCGCCGCCGTCCGGCACCCGCCCCCCCATGCGCACGATGGCGATGGGGCGGCCGAGCGTGTCGGCCACCGCCAAGGGATCCATGCCAGGGGCCACATCGAACCAGCTTTGGTCGCCGGTTCCCAGGGCAGGGAGGGCGGCCTGGGGATCCTCGACATACACCACCCGCGTGACAAACTTGCCCTGGGCGGCCAGTTCGAGGTCCTCCCTCGTGAGTTCGATTTGCACTGGAAATCGCGTCTCCATGCCGCGGGGGGCGTAAAGTCGATCCACGATTTCGATGGTCGGATAGACCGCCACGCCCGGCTGGTAAGGGAGATTGATCGCCGCGAGGCGATACACCTGGCCAACCAGCAGTCCGACGCGGACCGGGCCAGGCGTCGGTTCTCGGAAACGGCCTCCTTCCGCCAGCGAGATCAGGACCTTCGCGGGGACCCGGATCTCGACTGGCTGGAAGAAGCCCGGCAGGGGGCCGCCGCGCGCGAGTTGCTGGCTGCCAATCGCTCCCGGAGGCAAGCCCGCCGGGTGCCAGAAGTGCACCGGGGGCTGTTGGGCGATCCCTGGGCCGAAGGTCCCCAGCCCCAGGATCGCCGCCATCGCCACTTTGCCAGCAACTCGCTTCCAGCAGTCCATTGCTTGAGCCTGACGAGATGAGACATACGCAGGGCCGTGAACCATGAACAGGTTCCGTCGAACCGGATCGAACCGTCGCCGGACCACCTTCCCAGGCTCTCCTGGCGACGACCGCTCCGAAGGGCCGCCCTCCGCAAACCGTCTGGCGGAGTTGCTCGCCGGAACATCAGGTTCTGGCCCAAGCCGTTTTGGTCATTCCGCGGCCGCCGGCGGATTGCCGTTTTGGCCGTTTCCTTCAACAGGGCAGGGGACCCCGCCATTCTCGCCCGCGATGATCTGGTTCGCGGCCCAGCCGGGTTGGCGATAATTCTCGCCGCCGCGCTGCACCTTCTCGACGATCCGGGCGTGATTGGCCGGCTGCGGGTAACTCATCGCCGGCTTTTGCTTGACGTCGATGCGCACTTGCCGTTGGGGTTCAGGCAGGTGAACCTTGGAGTGGTTGACGATCTTGTGCTTCTGCAAGCCAGCCGGCACTCCGAGCGGGACGTGCGGGGGGCCAGGCAATCCGATGGGCGTGCCCGACATAGGCATACCCCATTGCGGGCCGGTCACCCCGGAAATGTAGTTCGGGGGAACCGGGCCGCCCATCATTCCAGGAGCCCCCATCGGAATGCCGTTGGGTCCCAACGCTCCCGCGAAACCCGCGGGGGTGACGCCGCCCGCCTCGGCGACCGGACTGGGAAGCTGCAAGTCCTTGTTGCCGATCCGAACCACAGCCAGGATCGCGCCGCGACGATCCGCTTCGACAATCGGATCGACGCCTGGGTCAAGCCGCGTGCTCACCAACGTTTCCACCCCGGCAACCGCCAATTCCTGGAATTCAGGATCCGGCAGATAGATGACCTTGGTCACGAAATTGCCGCTAATGACCTGGTCGAAGTCTTCCGGAGTGAATTGAATGGGGATGGCGTTGTGGGCCAGGAAAGCGGCCGTACGGGGCATGGTTGGCCCGACTTCCAGCGTCGGATACAGCTCCACGCCGGGCCGCCCGGGGATGTTGGCCAGCTTCAGACGATAGATCGCCCCTTCGGGGAAGTTGTAGCGGCCGGGAACGACCAGCGGTTCGGAGTCGAACATGCCCGGCGCGCTGACGTCCCAATTGATGACCATGCCCTCGGGGCCGGCAAACACCACTTGGGCTGCCTGGGCGGGCAAGGGGATGGCTGGCTGGTACATCATCACGCCAGGGCCCGGTCCGTCCACACCCGGCCCGGGATGCATCAGCATCGCCGCAGGGGGTAGGTTGTTCCCAATCCCCAGCGCCCCGCCGCCGGGCCCGCCCTGACGGCACACATCATGGCAGCAGCCGGTGACGGCCACCGCAAGAACCAACATGTACTTGCCGTATCTCATCAGGTGTCCCCCCTACCTATCGGCCTCCGGATCCGTCCTGAAAGTGGATAGTGCGGTCCGATCGACCTTGATTTGCCGAAGCAACGACACTTTTTCAACTTGGCGGTTTTCCCCGACGCCGGATACGATGGAGCGGTGCGTGCCACAACCTGCTCGCCCAAAAAGAGCGCGACCATGGGAAAACCCCACTAGGGTCTAATGTTCGGTCTGCTACAACGCGATTCTTTGGCAAATCCGTCAGAACCCCCACAATGAAACCCAGAGTCGCCACCATTACCGTTGTCGGAATCGGCGCCTTGGGGGTGGCCCTCGCGATCCATCCGCAGTCGCGCGAGGCGGTTGGTCCACTCTTACGGAGGGTGTGGGGCGGACTGCAATCGTTCGGGTCAACTCATGGGGCGGCCGATCCAGCTAGAAAGGGTGCGGAAAGAGGGAAGGAAGCACTCTTGGAAACCACAGCGTTGGGGCCGTCGGAGACATCGCGTCGTGACCCGGCCGGGAACCATTCCCGCGCCGAGGACTTGCTGGCCCGAGCTATTGCGATGCTCGAACGTTGCCCTTCGTTCGCGGCCAAGACCCGGCAATCCGTGCACCTGTACGGCAAACATCTCGTGGGCTCGGGCGACTACTTGGAGCAGAGGATCGATGGGGTTCATCGGTTTCGGGTCGAAGTGAAGATGCAGATTGGCGAAGATTTGCGATCCTTGCTCCACGTCTGCGACGGCCGATACTTGTGGCGTTGCGAGTCCTACCAAGGGAAGGGGAGTGCCGAACGGGTCGATTTGGCCCGCGTTGCCCGCGCCCTCGAAGGCCGAACCGAGCCTCTCTCGCCTGACCAGCTTCAATGGCACACACGGCTGGGCGGGCTTTCCGATCTGCTCCGCGACCTTCGCGACCACTTCGCGTTCACGGCCGTCGCTGCCACGACCCTGGCCGACCAGACGCCGGTCGTTCGGCTGGAGGGATCGTGGCGTCCCGAGCGTCTCGCGTCGGTGATGCAGAGCGAGACTCTTCAGCCGAAACCGGGCAGGCACGCCGGCCCCAGCCTGGCCGAGCATGTTCCAGACCGCGTGGTCTTGTTCCTTGGCCGCGACGACCTATTTCCGTTCCGCGTGGAATACCGCCGCCGCTCTCCATCTCTGTTGCCCGGCGACGCGGAAGATCGCGTCACGGTGGCCATGGATCTGTTCGAGGTCTCGTTCAACCCGATGGTGAATCCCTCGAGGTTCGTCTTCACGCCGGGAAACCTGGAACACTCCGATGAGACCGATCGATTCCTGGAACGCTTGGGCGTGGTGAAGCGTCGGTAAGTGCAGGGCAGGGAAGGGTAGCGGAGGGCAGGGAAGGGGAGGGCGCGGAGGGCAGGGCAGGGGAGGGGAGGGCGCGGAACACGTAACCGTTCCCAAGCGGGGATTGGCTGCTTCTTGGGGCCGTTGCGGATCGAAAGAGGTGCCTATCCCCTTGCCGGCAAAACGGACGGTTCCCTGGAACGACTTTCGGAATACGACGATACGGCATCGCCGGCTCGGCGATCGCGACGCCGCCTGGCGCAAAGAATTGCGACCACCACCAATCCGCTTCCGCCGTTCTGCCGCAGTCGGGCAAGAACTCCCGGTGGTACTCGAAAACGACGTGGCGCCCGTCGGCGAGCCGTATCGAGTGCTATCCTTTCCGCGGGGCGGCCAGCTCCCGGCTGTCCAGCAGGATCGTCACCGGCCCGTCGTTAACGAGTTCCACTTGCATGTGCTCGCGGAAGCGGCCAGTGGCGACGGAGAGCCCCTGTCGGGCCACGGCCTCGATGAAAACGCGGTAGAGTCGCTCGGCCATTTCCGGGCCCGCCGCGGCGAGAAAATCGGGACGCCGCCCGCGCCGACAGTCGCCCAACAGCGTGAACTGGCTCACGACCAGCATGGCCCCGCCGACATCGGCCAGGGCGAGGTTCATCTTGCCCTCCGAATCCTCGAAGATCCTCAGGCCGGCGGTCTTTTCGGCAAGGCGACGGGCGTCGGCCTCGGTGTCGTCGCTGGCAACGCCCAGGAGCACGACCATCCCGAGACCGATCTGGCCGCAAACCTCGTTGCCGACGGCCACGTGGGCCCGGGTGACTCGTTGGATGCACGCACGCATGGAAATCGAGTATAGTGAACCGCGGGCCACGGAGGCAACGGGATCGTCTCCGTTCCCCGCGGCGCTGGGGTCCGATCATGAAACCTCGAATTGCGATCACCTTGGGCGACCCGGCCGGCATCGGCCCGGAAATCGTGGCCAAGGCGTGGACCATGCCCGAAGTCCATCGGTGGTGCCGTCCGATGGCCGTGGGCAGGCCGGAAATCCTCCGCCGAGCCGCAGGGGTGGTGAAAAGCGACGCGGAAGTGGTCGCGGTGCAAGCCCCGGAGGAAGCCGAACCCACGCCGCTGCGCATCCCGTGCCTGACGGCGGGACCTCGGGAAGCGATCGACGCGCCGGTCGGCACGATCAGCGCCGAGGGCGGGGAGGCGGCGTTCGCGGCCGTGGTCGCCGCGGCCCAGCTCGCTTTGGCCGGTCGCGTGGACGCGGTGGTCACCTCGCCCCTGAACAAGGAGGCGCTCCATCGCGCGGGCCATGGCTACCCGGGACACACCGAGTTGCTCGCCGAGCTTTGTGGCGTGCGGGATTTCGCCATGATGCTCTACCTTGGGCCGGGCGGGGCGCTGGTCTCGGCTCACGGATTGGCCGTTGTTCACGTCACCTTGCACACCGCCTTGCGCAATGTGTTCTCGGAACTCGACGCCGACGGGGTTCTCGCCAAGGCACGGCTCGCCGATCAGTTCATGACGCGACTCATGGGCAGCCGACCGCGCATCGGCGTTTGCGCGCTCAATCCGCACGGCGGCGAAGGCGGGCTGTTCGGCGACGAGGAACTGCGGATCATTCTGCCCGCCGTGCAACACGGCCGGACGCAAGGCCTCGATCTGACGGGGCCGCTTCCCGCCGACACCCTGATGGTCCGCGCACGCGACGGCCAGTTCGACGCGGTCGTGGCCATGTTTCACGATCAAGGACACATCGCCTTGAAGCTGTTGGGGATGCATCGGGCAGTCAACGTCACGCTTGGGCTGCCGATCGTGCGCACCAGCGTGGCCCATGGCACGGCGTTCGACATCGCCTGGCGAGGCGAGGCCCAGGCGACGAGCATGGTCGAAGCGTTGCGCGTGGCCGCCCGATTGTGCCTGACGGCCCCCCGATAGCCGATTGGGTCCGGGCGAGGGATCCACGCGACGTTCCCTCCTCGATGGCCTCGATCGGGCTGTTTCGGCCGTGCCGGAGCCACGATTCGCCCCGCGCTAACGCACGGTCGGGACGGCCGAAGGCGGAGGGTCGGGTTGGGGCAAAAGCCAGTCGCGCCCCTTCGACCACCGCGGAAGCCAGGGACGATTCGGATCGGTCCCCTGGCCTGCCCCGCTCTGTTCCGGTTTCGCTTCCGCGGGGGGCGCTTCCGCGGGCTTCGGCGGGGCGGATGCGGTCTTGGCCGGGGCGACCGAGGACCAGACGCGCTGGGCCACTTCGCCCAGCGCCGGCGGTTTGGCTTCGGGCGCGGCCGTCGACGGGGCCAGCGAGGACGACGCGCGCTGGGCCGCCTCGCCCAGCGTCGCCAGTCTCGAGTCCGACGCCGCCGGCGTCGCGGACTTGGATTCACCCGTGGTCGGGGAGGACGCGATCGACGCCCACGCCCGCTGCGTGACTTCGCCCAGCGTCGGCTGCCTCGCCTCGGCCGGAGGTTGCTCGCCGGGCTTCGCACCCAGGGCCTTGCCGGAGTAGTCCACGATGCGCTGGGTCCAGCGCTCGGTGCGGGCCTCGAGTCGCTGATGGTAGAATTCGGCCATCCACGCCTGGTCCTTCATGGCCAAGAACGTGAACAAGGCTAGCTTGCCGTAGGCCGAGACGTTGGGCCAGAGTTTGCCGCCGAAAAGCTTCAACGCGCTGCCAAACGACTTCCGGACCTGCATCCGGCCCCGGAAGTAATCGATGCTGTACATCTCATCAAGCACGAGATGGATCAGGTAGCCGAGCACGACCGCGCCGGCCTTGTACAACCGGATCGGCAGGTCTCCCGACGCCAAGAGATAGGCGATTTCGCCAAAGACGATCGCCGCGGGGATGCTGTGGAACATGCCCCGATGGACCGTGTACCGTTTGAGAAGCTCGGCCGCGCCGAAGCGGATCGCCAGATAGACGATGGCCCCGGCGAGGATCACCGCGTCCATGGTCCAACCGAAGTTCTGGAACCGGTCGGCGAGCATGGTCGAGACCACGGCCGCGGCAAAGGCGAGGCTCTCGCGCAGGGGCACGCCCGGCCCGCTGTCGAGATCGGGAAGCATCCCCGACACGCCGCACAATCCTCCGGCCAACACGCACACCGGGGCTGGCACGTCGTACCAGGCGAAGGCCGCCGCCCCGTAGCCCACGCCGACCACCGTGCTCACCGTGATGTGGGTTCGGAAATTGGCCATGGGGGAGCGGGTCGATTTTCCAAGCCGGTTTCGCGGCGCCGTCCCAAACCGAGAAGCGGGCCGCTGGAAACGCCAGGGCGAAAGCGGACAGCCTCCCTTGTATCCAAAACACCCCAAACTCCCAAGATCAATCGTCGCGGATTCCTCTTCGCACGGCAGGACAACTTCGCTATACTCCCTCCTCCCGGCCGTGCCGGCGCGGCGCGGCGGCGTACCGCTCGGAGTCCGCGCAAAGGAGGCAAGAGGGTGAATCCGTTGCCGATCCAGCCTTACGACCTGGTGATGCTAGCAGTGCTAGCAATGGCGACGTTGTTCGGGCTTTGGAAGGGCATGGCGTGGCAAGTGGCCTCGGTGGCCTCGCTGGTGGTGAGCTTCGTCGTGGCGGCGCGGATGAGCGGCCAGGTGGCGCCGATGATCAGCGCCCAGGAACCATGGAACCGGTTCATCGCGATGCTCCTGTTGTATCTGGCCACCTCGGCGGCGATCTGGCTGGTGTTTCGGATCGTTGCCCGCATCATTGACCGCATCCGGCTCAAGGATTTCGACCGCCAGGTGGGGGCGTTGTTCGGACTGGCCAAAGGGGCGTTGCTCTGCCTGGTGATCACCTTTTTCGCGGTGACCTTGTCCGAATCGTTGCGACAGAACGTTCTGAATACTTATTCGGGTCGTACGATCGCCAAGGTCATCAAGCAGACTTCTCCGATCATGCCCCCCGAGGTCCGCAATGTGCTGGGCGTCTACATCGACCAGCTCGACCGCCGCCTCGACCCGACCAGTCCCCCGGAGCGGCCGGCCTCGCCCCAGCGCGCGGCGATTCCCCTGACGGCCGAATTGCCTCGGGCCGCCGCGGAGATTCCGCGGACGGAGTTTTCCCGGGCGGCGGAGGCCTTGGGCTCGCGGCAGAAACCGATCTGGGAATGGCAGGGGCCCGCTTCGGCCGATCCGCCGCCGCGCGAGCCGGCGAGGGCGGCGGAACCCACGGAGCGAACTCCGCAAAACTCGTTGTTTCCCGTCAAAATCCCGCGTGGTGACCGAACATAAGAAACATTATCGGACGTTGGACGGAGGCCGAAAACCGGCCGCCAGGCCGCCGGTTGCCCCGGGATTCCTCAACGCCGACCCGGACCCCAAGCAACGATCCCAAAGCGGCTCCCGCGCTGCGGGCACGGCGTGAGCGGTTTCTCGGCTGCGCCCGGTCGGGCCCCGGGCAGCCGTCGCGGAGATGGCCGCCGCGCTCGTCGATCGGTCACTGGGCCGGCCGGGACCCGGCGCGCCGCAAGAGGTTTTTCACAAAGCCGCGCCGCGCGGCCCGCTTCCGGCGCGCGGGGCGGATCGGAGATCGGCGAGGGACCGCGTCCGGTCGGACATGCCTTCCTCGCCCGCGCGGAACAGGGCGCCAGGGGCAAGGCCACGACGCCCCAGCGGCGCGTCGCCAAGCAGGGCGCGGCCGTCCGGCAGGAGAGCGGATCGGCCTGGAAAGGGGCAAGCCCTTGGGGATCGAGCGGCGCGGCCCGCCCCGACAGAACGAGCGTTAGACGTCCAGTTTTCCGGCGGCCCGGCCGAGACTTCTCCAACGCGGCCTAGCGCGGGGCTGCTTGCGCCGCGGCCGCTTCCTCTGCGCGGGCCTCCGCCGGTTTGCCGTTGCCTGAGCACAAGGGCGGGCTCGCGGGGCTCACGGGGGCTTCCAGCCATTTGCCCATGCGACGGAATTTCTGGTAGCGGGCCTCCAACAGTTCGTCGATCGGCTGGGCGAGCAACTCGCGGAGGCAGTTGCGCAAGTAGGTCTTCAATTCTCGGGCCATCTGGTGGTGGTCGCGGTGGGCGCCGCCAAGCGGTTCGGGAAGGACCGCATCGATCAGGCCGAAGGCCTTGAGGTCCTTGGCGGTCATTTTCAAGGCCGTGGCGGCCTGCTCCTTGAAGGAGTTGCTCTTCCACAGGATGCCGGCGCAGCCCTCCGGACTGATCACCGAATAGTAAGCGTGTTCCAAGACGGCCACGCGGTCGCCCACGCCGATGGCCAACGCCCCGCCCGATCCTCCCTCGCCAATCACCACGCAGATCACCGGCGTCGGCAGCCGCGACATTTCAAACATCGACTCGGCGATCACCTGGTGCTGGCCCCGTTCCTCGGCGCCGATGCCGGGATAGGCGCCGGGCGTATCGATGAGGCAAATCACGGGCAAGCCGAACTTGGCCGCAAGCTTCATCTTGGCAATGGCCTTGCGATAGCCCTCCGGGTGCGCGCAGCCGAAATAACACGCGGTCCGCTCCTTGACGGTTTTGCCTTTTTGGTGGCCGACGACCATCACCCGATACGCGTCGAGCTTGGCCCAGCCCGTGCGCACCGCGCGATCGTCGCCGAAGCACTTGTCCCCGTGAAGTTCGACGAACTCATCGAAGACCAATTCCAGGTAGTCCGTGGTTTGCGGCCGATCGGGATGCCGGGCGACCTCGACCGTTTCCCAAGGCTTGAGCTGGCTGAACACGCGCCGCTTCATCTCGGCGATTTCGCGGTTCAAGCGACGGATCTCGGCGCGGACCTCGGCGTTGTCCTGGGCGCTCTTTTCGAGCTTGTCGCGCCGCGCCTCCAACTCGTAGATCGGCCGCTCAAAAGAAAGGCGGTGTTCGGTGGTCGCCATCAATGACCTCCATTAGCCCCGGTGTTCGTTGCTCGGCGCGGGCAAAAAAGGGTAGCGGTTTCAGCAAAAAATGTCGGCCTTGCTTCCGCGAAGCAGCAACCCCCCAGCGGCTCCGAACGGCCGTCTCGGGCTCCCGCCGTATACAATTTTCGGCTTCCGCGGGTCGCGGGGACTAGTGCGACCCTGCGAGGCCGTTGGTTCGCCGCACTGGTGGGGCAAATCAATCCAGCCTGAAGGGGTGATCCTCCACACAGGCTGCTCTTCGGCGGACGCTAATTTAACGAAAAGCGGGATTCTGGGCAACCCGAGTCAGAAGCCGCTCGTACAACGCCCGAAGACTCTCGCTCATTTGTTCGTGGCGAAAAACCTCGGTCCAGCGGGCCCGCCCTTCCCGCCCAAGCCGCTCTCGAAGCTCCGGATCGCGGACAAGCCTGCCCAATGAGGTAACAAGGCCGTCAATATCGCGAGGGGGTATGAGGAATCCCGTGATCTCGGGCAGTACGACTTCGCGGGCCCCGTCGATGTCGTAGCTGACCACCGGCTTTCCGGCAATGAGCGCTTGGGGAAGCACCCGGGCAAGTCCTTCGCGCAGGCTGGCGTGAACCACGATGTCCATCGCTCCGAGCAGCTCGGCGACCCGCTCCGGAGGCACCAGGCCGGTGAACTGAAAGTGTTCGTCCAGGCCCAGGGCCTGGATCTGTTCGCGGAGGCGCTGGGCCAGCACGCCGTCGCCGACGAAGAGGAAGCGGACCTCGGGGGCGAGGCGGACAAGGCGGCGGGCGGACTCGATCACGTCGGCGTGTCCCTTGAGCCGGAAGAGGCGGGCGACCTTGCCGATCACGACGTGCTCTGGCCGGTAGCCCAATTCCGCTCGCACGCGCTCCCGATGCTGATGGGCGTTGAGAAAGGCCTCGACCTCCATCCCGCTGTAGATCGTGGTGAACTTTTCGCGCGGGGCGACGCCGGCCTGAACCATGAGTTCGGTCATCGCGTCGGCCACGCTCACAAAGGCGTGGCATCGGCGGGCGGCCCAGCGTTCGCACGCCCGAAAAAACGATCGCGCCAGCCAACTTTGGTAGGGATGGAAAGGCGCTCCGTGGACGCCGTGGACAATGACCGGGACGCCCAAGGCGCTGGCCGCCGCCCGGCCCAGGATGCCCGCCTTGGCGCTGTGCGTGTGAACCACATGGGGTTGGAAGCGTCGGAGGATTTGCTTGATCCGCCAGTAGCTGACGAAATCGCGCCAAGGATGGATGGCGCGTCGCAACTGGGGAACCACTTCCGTCGGCACCCCCCCTGCCCTGACCCGCTCCAGAAGGCTGCCTTCCGGTCCCAGCGGCGGGCCCGTGATCAGCAGCACCTCGTCGCCGTAAGCGCGCCGCAGGTCTTCGCACGACAAGACCGTGTTTTCCTGGGCCCCGCCAAGAATCAGCCGCGTGATGATGTGGGCAATTCGCATGATGGATCCAACGCCTGCGCAGGCGCCAAGAGGCGGATCGTGGAACGCAAAGCCAACGGCGAGGCAAAACCGATCCGTTCGGCGAAGCCGCGTTTGCGCGCCGCTTCGGCGTTCCTGAAGCTTGTCCCGAAACGGGGACGGCGTTCGTTTGTGGACGGGCTTTTAATCATACTTCACCTCGACCAGGAACAGCCCGTGCGGCGGCGCCGTCGGCCCCGCGGCGCGGCGGTCGCGCGCGGCAAGGACTTCGGCGATCCAACCTTCGCTTCGGGCGTGGAGTCCGACCCTGGCCAGCGAGCCGACGATCGTGCGGACCATGTTGTAAAGGAAACCGTCGGCCTCGATTTCGACGGCCACGAGGTGCGGGTCGCCGTCGAAGCCGCGGCGGACGGAGATGTCGTAGATCGTGCGGACCGGGGTCTTGCGGGGAGAGCCTTGGGTCTGAAAACTCGAAAAATCGTGGGTTCCAAGCAACGATTGCGCGGCGCGATGCATCGCCTCCGCGTCGAGCCCTCGCGGACAATGCCAGGCCGTCCCGCGCCGAAAGACATCGCGCACCGGCCCGTCGTGGATGAGATAGCGATAGCGCTTGCGTTTCGCGCTCAGCGTGGCATGGAAGCCCTCGGGCGCCTCGCACGCGTCGAGCACGGCGATATCGCGAGGCAATGCGGCGTTCAGGGCTCGCTGGAGGACGGGGGGCGCCAGCCGGGTCCGGGTGCGAAAGGCCACCACCTGGCCCAGGGCATGGACTCCCGCGTCGGTCCGTCCGCTGGCGGTCACCCGAATCGGCTCGCCGGTGATTTTGGCAATCGCGGCCTCCAGGACCTGCTGGATCGAAGTGTCTTGCGATTGAACTTGCCAGCCGGCGTAGGCGGCGCCGTCATAGGCGAGGGTGAGCTTGATCGTGCGCATCGGTGCGGACGCCCTCTCCCCTTGCCTGGGCGACTCACGACACGGATCGGACGGTGCGGATGCCCGAGGCATCGGCACCCGTTTCCCCGGCCTGCGGAGAAGACACCGGTTTCACGTCAACCGATCCCGCCGCCATGGAAAACGCCCCACAAGCCCGTTGACCGCGGCGGGCCAACGCCCGTCGCCCGTCTACTTCCCCTGCCCTTTGACCAGCGCTTCGGCGATTTGCACGGCGTTGGTCGCCGCGCCCTTGCGGAGATTGTCGCTGACGCACCAGAACACCAGCCCGTTGGGACACGAGATGTCCTCCCGGATGCGGCCGATGAACACCTCGTCGCGGCCGTCCCCATGGATCGGCATGGGATAGACCTTGTTGGCCAGATCGTCCATGACCACGACGCCGGGCATCGCGGCGAAAAGCCGCCGGGCCTCGGCCACGGTGATTTTTTTCTCGGTTTCCACGTGGATCGTTTCGCTATGGCAATTCGTCACCGGCACGCGGACGCAGGTGGCGCAAATCTGGATCGAATCGTCCTCGAGAATCTTCCGAGTCTCGTGGACCATCTTCATCTCTTCCGAGGTGTAGCCTTCGTATTTCGGGGATCCGATTTGCGGGATGAGATTGAAATCGATGGGGTGCGGGAAGCACTCGTTGCGGTAAGGCTTCTTCTCAAATCGGGCGCGGGTGGCGTTCTCCAGATCGCGGCTGCCGGCCAGTCCCGCCCCGCTGACCGCTTGATAGGTGCTCACGACCACCCGGCGAATGCGGCCGTAGTCGTGCAGCGGCTTCATGGCCACGACCATCTGAGTCGTGGAGCAGTTCGGGCTGGCGATGATGCCTTGATGTTTCCAGATGGCGTGCGCGTTGACCTCCGGGATCACCAGCGGGACCTTCGGGTTCATGCGGAAGTAGGCGCTCTCGTCGACCACGACGCAGCCTCGCTCGACCGCCGCGGGCACGAAGTCCCGCGCAACCTCATCCGGCGTGCTCGCGATCGCCAGGTCCACGCCGTCAAACGCCTCGGCCCTCAGCTCCTCGATCCGGTACGCCTGTCCCGCGAACTGGATCTCCTTGCCAGCCGACCGCGCCGAGGCGAGAAACTTGATCCGCTTGAAGGGGAATTGGCGGGCCTCCAACAACTGGCGGATGATGGTGCCCACGGCGCCCGTGGCGCCCACGACGGCGATCGAGTCAAACACGGCAAGCGTCTCCAATTCCGAAAAAAACCATCCACGGCCAACAACCTCGGCCGCAACCGAAGCTTTGATTATGGCGACTCGGCAAAGTTTTCTCAACGGGAAACGCCGTCATCCTCGTCAGCCCCCCTGCCCTGCCCTGTTTTTGTATGCGTTTTCTGCGCGCAGCCGGAGGGAACGGCGCGTTCTTCTCCGCGCCAGGCCCGGCGGGCGATTCAGGCCGATGGCCGCGACGGCTCGGATTATTACCTTCGATACCCCACCAAGAGCGTATTAAGATATCGCCGGTTGTAGGTAAACAAAAGAGCCCACGGGCACTGGCCCGTGGGCTTTGCGTTCGCGTCGCTCTCTCTCGCAACCGCTTCCAACGGCCGAGTTGGGCGTCGTCGCCTTGGGGGCGACCCAATCAGTAGATATTGGCCGGTTCGACTTGGGCCAGTTGCCGCTCGAGGTCGAGGTTCTCCGAGAAAGTCACCCCCACCCGATCCCCTGCCTTGAGATACGCGGTCTTGGTAATCCAAACCCAGCGACGGCCTTGGGAATCGGCCCGGCCCTCGGAATCGGACGCCAGGACCAGTGCCCGGATCGTGTAGGGATAGATCTTTCCCTCCTGCAATCCGAACGAAACGTACTCGCGGCGACTGCCGGTGGTGCGGGTTTCCCGCCCATTGATAAAGACCTTGGCCGCGGCAGGCACGTGGATCGACAGCAACCCGCTCTGGCCGCGCGATCTGTCGTCGCTCGTGCTGGGGTTGGTCGTTTTCTTCGGGGCGGCCGGAGACTTCTCGGGCGGGAGATTGAACTCCTCCTCAATCGATCGGGAAGGCCCGGGCGCGGGCGTGGCCGGGGTCACTGGCCGCTGCGGCGCCAGCGTGGGCTGCTGAACCTCCGGGGTCACCACCGTCGTGCTCGGGCTGGCATAGGCGACTTCCGTGCAACAAGGCTCCCACGTGTAGGAACTGTAATAACCCCATCCGCCCCAGGAGACCGGATACCAGCGGTACCGTCCAAAAAGGAGTCGACGGATGGGGCCCGGACGCCAGCCCAGGACCCAACTGGACCCATAACAGGGATCGCAACAACTCGTCCAACAACTGGTGTAGCAGCAAGAAACCGGCTCGCAGCACCCCCACCAGTGGGCGTTTGCCTCGGAACTGACCGCCAGCAACAGCGCCACCATTGCCGCGCCAAGCACGAAAAACTTCGAACGTGGTCGCATCATCGTTTTCCGCCTCCTTCTAGTCTGGAACGATGTTCTTGAGTCCTTCCATGCCCAGGATACTCGGCCTTTGACCTAGCATACCCCCGTTGCCCAACAAATCAAGTAACCTGGGAAGGCTATAACTATCCCGTTGACTGTAGCATATGCGAAGAATGCAGGTTTACGGAGAGGCCCCGCTGAACGGCACGAGGGCCGCCATGGTGGCCGGTTGCCTTATAGATCGTCGGCCGCTGGTCGGGAATGAGATAGCCCCATTGCCCTTCTTTGCCTATTTTTCGCGCCAGCGACGCCGGCCTGAATTGGTTACGTGAAAACTTCCGAGGCGGGTCGAACCCAACCGGAAGTGCCCGATCGGAAATGCCCGATCGGGAATCGTCCTAACAGTTACCCGAGAAGCCACGCGCGACCTGCGAGTGCGGTGTGGGCATGGCATACAAAAAAACGCAACCACTTGGCATTCCAATGGTTGCGCCAGACAATGACGCAGCCGTTGGTCGGCTGGAATATGGGTCGAAAGAGGGGTACAAATTTCCCTGTTCGTGGCTTTAGCCCGTAGCCACTCAGCCCGTCGATCCATGGCCCGTCTTGGCCGGAGTCTTCAATTCCCGGCGGGTCCGATTTCGATCGCGTCCAGACTAAGCTCGCCGGTGGCTCCGAACAGGCCTATTCGGACCACCGCTTCACGGGCCCGGGGCGGTACCCGAATCGTGGCGGTTTGTCGTTCCCAGGCGAAAGTGCCTCGCCACGGTCCCACAATTTCCTCGGTCACCAACGCGCGATTCTCATCGTAAAAAAGAATCCCCAAAAGGGGCTGGCCGTCGGGCCCGGAGGGGCGAATGTCTTGGCCTCGGCGCCAAAGCGAAACTTGAAGGGCCTTGACCCGGCGACCGTCCACGGCAAAACCCTGCAAGGCCTGGCAACGCGCCCCGGCCCGATGATTGACGAATTTGGCGTACCGCTCGCCGGACGGGGCCTTGCCGTCGGAGACCCATTCCAGTTGTCGCTGGTAGTACCAGGCGGAAGGTTCCGGAGGGTCGCCCGACGCCTCCTCAAAATCGCCGTTCTGGATGCGGGGGTTTGCCGGGTCGGGCTGGACCTGGCGGAGCTTTTCGGCCTGGCCGGTCATCGGCACGAAGTTCGTCGGACGAAGGGCCTCGACCTCCAATTTGCCGTCCTTTTTCACCAGCAAGTGAAACACCTGCTGATACCGCTCGCCCACGGGAATGATCATGCGTCCGCCCTCGCGCAACTGGGCGACCAACGGCGGCGGCACCTTTTCCGGCGAGCACGTCACGATGATCTTGTCGAAGGGGGCGTGCTCCGGCCAGCCCAGAAAACCGTCGCCGATCTTGGAATAGATGTTGGTGTATTTCAGGCGTTTAAAGTCCCGCGCCGCCCGCTGCCCTAGCGGTTCCACGATTTCGATCGTGTAGACTTCGCGGACCAGCCGGCTCAGCACCGCCGCCTGATAGCCGCTGCCGGTCCCGATTTCCAGCACCTTGTCGGTCGGCTGGGGATCGATCTGCTCGGTCATGTAGGCCACGATGAAGGGAGGCGAGATGGTCTGGCCCCAGCCGATCGGGAGGGCCATATCCAAATACGCGTCCTGCCGAAGCGGTTTGGGCACGAATTCATGCCGCGGCGTGTCGCGCATCGCCTGGATGACGCGCGGGTTGGTGATCCCCGCCGCAACGATCTCCTGGTCCACCATCCGATTCCGCGCGGCAGCGGCCTCTTGCCGCGTCTGCGCGACGCCGTCCGTGCTGGCAAGCTGCGCCGCCAAGAGGCAAACAAGTGCAAGGCCGCGGACAAGCCTCGGCGAACGCAATGAGGGGATGCGGGTCATGGCTGCGCTACCTCATCACATGGCCAAATGGGGGTCGTTCCTCAACCAATTATACGCCGCGACATGCCTCTCTGGCGTGCCCCCTCGCACGAGTGCCCCGTTTGTGGCCGAGCTGATTCCCGGTCATAATCTCGGCAAGGGGGCCACATTCCGCAACAGGGCCGACCCGCTCCTCCGAAATCCCTGCCCGTGCTCAATGTCGCGCTCAAAGAGACTGTGATTCGCAAGGTGCTGCCGTCCGTGCAGACGCCGGGGCAGTACGTCGGGGGCGAGTTGAACGCGGTGCGCAAGGACCACCGGCGGCTCCGCGGCAAGCTGTGCCTTGCTTTTCCCGACGCCTACGCGATCGGCATGAGCTGCCATGGCCTGCACGTCCTCTATTCGGTGATGAACCGCCGCGACGACTGGTGCTGCGAACGGGCGTTCGCACCGGGCGTGGACATGGAGTCGCTCCTCCGCGAGCACCGGCTCCCCCTGTACAGCCTGGAGACTTTCACGCCGTTGGCGGAGTTCGACGTCTTGGGGTTTACGCTCCAGCACGAGTTGTGTTGCACGAATGTGCTGACCATGCTGGACCTCGGTGGGATTCCGCTGCGCGCCGAGCAACGGTCCCTGCATCACCCGCTCGTCATCGCCGGCGGCCCCTGCGCGGCAAATCCCGAGCCCATGTCGCGGTTCGTGGATTTGTTTGTCATCGGCGACGGAGAGGAAATGTTGCCTCGCGTATGCGAGGAATGGCTGGAGGTGAAGCGTTCGGGCGTGGACCGGATGGCCGCACTGGCCGCCATGGCCCGGTTGCCTCACGTGTACGTGCCGCGGTGTTACGAGGCGGAATACGCCCAAGGACGTTTCGTCGCCTTGCGTCCAAGGCATGTGGGGCTGCCCGAAATCGTCGAGCCCGCCGTGGTGGCCGATCTCGACGCGATTCCCCTTCCGACCGCCCCGGTCGTGCCCTACGTCGAGTGCGTTCAAGATCGGATGGCGATCGAGATCATGCGCGGCTGTCCGTGGCGATGCCGGTTTTGCCAAAGCACGACGCTGAAACGCCCGCTGCGTTTCCGCCGGGTCGACACGATCCTGGACGCGGCGATGGAGACCTACCGGAATACGGGCTACAATGAGATTTCGTTGCTCTCGCTCTCCACAAGCGACTACCCCCGCTTCGACGAGTTGCTCGCTCGGCTCCAGGAGGCCTTCCGCCCGCTTGGCGTCGCCATCTCCGTGCCTAGTTTGCGGATCAACGAGCAGTTGCGCACGATGGGCGTTCAACTGGGCACGGATCGTCACTCGGGCCTGACGGTGGCCCCGGAGGCCGCCCGCGACGATCTCCGCCAGGGGATCGGAAAGAACATCCGAAACGAAGACCTCGTCGAGGGCTGCCGCCAGGCGTTCGCTGCTGGGTTCCATCGGGTGAAGCTGTATTTCATGTGCGGTTTGCCGGGCGAACAGCCCGACGATTTGGACGCGATCATCGAACTTGCGGAGGCAATTTCCCAGTTGGGCAAGCAAGTCGCCGGCCGATTCGCCACGGTCGTGGCCAACGTCTCGAATTTTGTGCCCAAGCCCCAGACCCCCTTCCAGTGGCACGCCATGCAGACGCGGGACTATTTCCGCGAGGCCCATGCCCGCCTCCGCCACCGCCGCCGCTTGCGGAGCGTGGAAGTGAAATGCCACGACGTCGAATCCAGTCTCTTGGAGGGAGTCTTGGCCCGGGGCGATCGGCGCCTGGGAGCGGCCATCGAATTGGCATGGCAACGTGGGGCCCGGTTCGATTCTTGGACCGATCATTTCCGACCCTCGATATGGTGGGATGCCTTGGCGGAGGAGCAAATCGACGTCGCCCAAATCTTGCACTCCCCTGCCCTGCCCCAAGATCGCCTTCCCTGGGACCACATTGGTTTGCGCCAGGGCCGGGCCTATCTGGAGCGGGAAGGAATGCGAGAATAGTCCAGCAATGTCCGCCTTCCGACTCCTCGCAATCGACATCGATGGTACGCTCGTCAACAGCCGCGACGAGTTGACGGCAGCCACGCGCGACGCCCTGATCCGTGTCGGGCAGGCTGGAATTCAGGTGGTGTTGGCCACGGGCCGGCGGTACAGCCGGACGCTTCATTTGATTGAGCCGCTGGGCATCGCCGTACCGCTGGTCACCGCAAGCGGCGCGTTGGTCAAGGATCCCCGCGACCACCGGACCCTTTTTTGCGCCCAGTTCGATCCAGGGGTTCTGCCCATGACCCTGCAAACCATCGACTCCGCAGGATATGAGCCGGTGGTATGCGGGGACACCTATCATGAGGGATTCGATTTCTACCGAGGCCAGGAAGAAGTGCGTGGAGCGGAGCTGGCCGAGTATGTTCGGCTGAACCCCGACTGCGGCCGGATCTGGCCAGGCCTAATCGAAAACCCTCCGCCTGGGGTGTTTGCGGCCTTTGCCATGGGAACGCGTCAGCAGATGGTGGATTTGGAGGACCTGCTGCATCGTACTATTCCTGGCAAACTTTCCACCCATGTGTTACGTAGCCCCAAATACACCGGCTTCATGTGCGAGATTGCCCCTTATGGCGTAACCAAATGGTCGGCGATTCGCCGTCTTGCCCGTGAATGGGGGTATTCCGATCAGGAAATCTGCGCGGTCGGGGATGACGTCAACGATATTCCCATGATCCGCGCGGCCGGATTAGGGGTTGCCATGGGCAACGCGCTCCCCGAGGTGAAGGCAGCGGCCGATCGGGTGGCCCCGTCGCACGATGAAGACGGGTTGGTGTGCGTGGCGAACTGGCTCCTCGAAGGAGTGTAAGGCAGTTGACAAAATGGGGGGGCGTGTCCCCTTGACATCGCCCATGCGCGAGGAGGTTCGTCGCGGTCAAGGGCGCTGTGGCCGTTTTGAGAAAGGCTCCAAGGCACCGGTCTCTGCCTCTCGGTGGCCGAGCCGGCGAAACATCGCCCAGCAGCTTAGCTGGCTCTTGGGGATTGGGTCGAACAGAAGCATCGCGTCGATGACGATTGCCGAGTTTCAGGAATTGATCCGCCGCATGTATCTCCGCAAAGACGTCGCCCGAGGCGTCGACGGCACGTTCATGTGGCTGATGGAGGAAATCGGCGAACTGGCCTCGGCGCTGCGCCATGGGACCCCGGACCAGAAGGCGGCCGAGTTCGCGGACGTCCTGGCGTGGTTAGCGACCATCGCCAACGTGGCGGGCGTCGACCTGTCGAAGGCGATCGAGGAAAAATACGGACGGGGGTGTCCTGGCTGCGGGGAGTGGGTATGCGTCTGCCCGGACGCGGGAAAGCCTTGAGCGATCGGCTCCGGGACGAGAATCCGAGGTTTGGAATTTGGCAATTGGCATCGAGTTGTTGGAACGCGGGCCCGTCGCGAGGACATGGATTCTCCTTGCGGTGACGGGCATTTTCCTGGGCTCTATTCCTGATTGCGCAATCGCGCAGGGGCCGAGTGACGCAGCCGCGAGCCGCTCGGCGAAGGCCGCTCCGTCGAGAGCGTTCTCGGCAAGTGCGAATCCATTGCCGCGGATCATCGCGATACGCGTCGGCATCGCCGGACAGTACAAGGCCGGGCTTTGGACTCCCGTGCGAGTGCTTTTGGAGGGTGGGGCCGAGCCGTGGGCCGGGCAAGTGTCGGTCGTCGCGCCCGATGGCGATGGCGTCCCTTGCCGGTTCTCCACGCCGGTCGAGAAGCCTTGTGTCGTCGGCCCTGGCGAGACCGCCACGGTCGAGTTTTGCGCTCGGCTGGGCCGCGCGGAACCTGTCCTTACCGTGCAACTCCATCAGCCCCGCGACGATTCGCCTGAATCGCAGCGCGTCTTCAAGGTCGGCGACGTGGAGCCGCCCAGCGTGTTGCGTCGGGCGTTGCGCTCCACCGAGGGCTTGATCGTCGTCGCGGGCGCAGAGCCGGCTTGGGCCGAAAGGACCCTGACGGGTTTGCGTCAGCTTGCGGGGGGGCGCACGCAAGTGGCGCGGGTCGCGGAGATCGCGGAGCTTCCCGAGCGATGGGAGGGATACGAGGGAGTCGACGCCGTGGTGCTGGCGACGGGTGATGTGGCGGCCTACCGGGGGACGCGGTCCGACAGTCCGCAAATCGCCGCGCTAGAGCAATGGGTTCGCTTGGGCGGCTCGTTGCTGGTGTGTGCCGGCCGGAACGCCGGGGCGACAATCGCCGAGGGCGCCCCCCTGGCCCGATTCGCCCCAGGGCGATTCACACGCACCGTTCCCCTTCGCCAGTCGAGCGCCATCGAGGCCTATTGCGCCAGCGCGGTGCCGATCCCTCGCGAGGGGCCTGGCCAGCATCTTGAACTCCGGGTGCCGCAATTCGCGGGGCTGGAGGGCACGATCGAGGCCCGCGAGGGAAACCTGCCCCTCGTCGTGCGTCGGGCCTTGGGCTTTGGCGGCATTGTGTTCGCGGCCTTCGATCTGGACCAGCTCCCGCTGTTTGACCCCGATTTCCACGCGGGTCGGGAACGTCGCGATCGGGGTTGGCAGGATCTCGGCTCGTTGATCGGCAAGCTCCTGGACGCGGAGGAATCCTCGGTCGAGGCGGCCAAGCCTGCCGGCGCGGTGCTGCATTATGGCTTCGACGACATGTCGGGCCAGTTGCGAAGCGCCCTGGAGCAGTTTTCCGATCTGCCGGTCGTGCCTTTCTGGATCGTCGTCGCCTTGGTGGTCGTCTACCTGGTGTTGATTGGACCGGGCGATTACTTCTTCCTCCGCAAGGTTGTCGGCCGTATGACGGCGACCTGGATCACCTTTCCGCTGGTGGTCGCGGTCTTCTCGGCGGGGGCTTTCCTCTTGGCGCACCGGTTGAAAGGGGACCAAGTGCGCGTCAACCAGGTGGACCTTGTCGACATGGATTTGCCGTCGGGCGAGGTTCGGGGGACCTCGTGGGCGACGGTGTTCAGCCCCAGGGCCCAACGGAGCGACGTAGCCTTCGAGCCTCAAGGGTTTGTGGAAAGCCGGCAGCCCGGCCCGGCAACGACGGGATCGGCAGCGCCCCCCCATGCCGCCCGGGACGTCAAGACCTGCTGGCTCGGATTGCCCGGCGAGGGCTTCGGCGGCATGGACCCTAAGACCCTCAGTGCGACGCTGTGGAAGGATGGCTACGCTTGTTCGCCTCGTTTGGACGCGCTGTGGGGCGTGCCGATGCCCACGTGGTCGACCAGGAGTTTCACCGCCCGATGGCACGTGAAAACCGAAGTGCGTCCCGAGGCCCGCATTGCCGAGAAGGACCGCATTCCCGTCGGCGTGATCACGAATACGCTGGGCGTTCCCCTCGCGGAATGCCTGTTGTGCTATGCCCGCTGGGCCTATCGGTTGGGCGACTTGGGGCCGGGCGAATCGGTGGCCGTGGGGCCGACGAGCGAACGGCGCGATTTGACCACCTTGCTGACCGGACGGCGCCTGTTGTTCGAGGCGGGCGTGCAACGAGCGACTCCCTACGACCGAGGCAGCAGCGACGTGACCTACATTCTTCGGGCGATGATGTTTTTCAAGGCCGCCGGCGGCCACCGCTACACCGGTCTGGCCAATCGATATCAGGGCTTCGTCGACCTGAGCGACTTGTTGAAGAACGATCGGGCGATCCTCATGGCGATCGGCCCGAATTCCGATGGTCCATCTTGCCGCCCCGGCGCGCGGCTCCTCTACCAAGGCCAGCCGGCCGCCGGAGCGGAGGACCGCCACATGACGATTTACCGGTTTGTGATTCCGGTCGCCAAGGAAGGGGAATCGAGATGAACGCGACGAGGAGGCGGAACGTTGCCGAGCCCTGCGCGCGGTCTGCCGGACGCCGCCGCCCGGCCAAGGATCCTTTGTTTGCTTTCCCGTTGGGGGACTCCCCGTGATCAAGACCCAGGACCTCACGAAAGTTTACGGCGAACTTCGGGCGATCGACAACCTGACGCTGGAGTTGGCCAAAGGGGACGTCTACGGTTTCATCGGTCCCAATGGTTCCGGCAAGACGACCACCATGCGGATTCTGGCCACGCTGTTGCAGCCGACCTGGGGCGAGGCCTACGTGTGCGACTATTCGATCTACACGCACCCCAAGGAGATTCGTCGCCTGATCGGCTTCATGCCCGACTTCTTCGGCGTCTACGACGACATGAAGGTGATCGAGTATCTGGAGTTCTTCGCCGCCGCGTACCGGATCCGCGGGCCGAAGCGGCGCAAGGTGTGCGACGACATGCTGGCGCTGGTCGGGTTGGACTACAAGCGCGACGCCCTGGTGACCAGCCTCTCGCGCGGCATGACCCAGCGGCTGGGCCTCGCCCGGGTGCTCCTCCACGATCCCCAGGTTCTCCTGCTCGATGAACCGGCCAGCGGGCTGGATCCCCGGGCGAGGATCGAGATCCGGGCCCTGCTTCGCGAACTCCGCGGATTAGGCAAGACGATCATGGTCTCCAGCCACATCCTGCCCGAACTGGCCGACGTGTGCAACAAGATCGGCATCATCGAGCGGGGCAAGCTCGAGGTTTCCGCCGAGGTCACCGACGTGATGCGCCGCGTGCGCCGGCAACCGGTCATCCACGTGGGGCTCCGCGGCCGCTTGGACGAGGCGGCCAAGACGCTCGAAGCGCATCCTTCGGTTGAGAAGGTGGACATCCGTGAAAGCCACCTGGTGGCCACGCTCCGCGAAGGCACCCAGGACTACTCGGACCTCCCTGCCCTGCTCGTCCAGGCCGGCCACCGGCTCACTGCCTTCAAAGAGGAAGAAATCAACCTGGAAACCGCCTTCATGGCCCTGACCAAAGGCATCACCGCGTGAACGCGGCGTCCGGCGTCGCCCCGGATCCACGCTGGTCGGGAACTCCTGCCCTGCCCTCTCAAGCCACGAGGTCTACCATGCAAACACGCAACGCGGCCCTGTTGATGTGCGTTGGAATCTGCACAGCGCTGCCCCACCGTCTGTCCGCGGACGAATGGCCGCAGTGGCGTGGGCCGAATCGAGACGGCGTGTGGCGCGAAGCGGGCGTGCTGGAAAAGTTTCCCGGGCCCCGCCTCGCCCTCCGATGGACGGCGCCAATCTCCAGCGGATACTCGGGTCCCACGGTCGCGGGCGGGCGCGTGTTTGTCATGGACCGCCAGACGAAACCCCGCGAGGTCGAACGCGTGCTTTGCTTCGACTGGCGAACCGGCCAACCGCTCTGGACCCACCGTTACGACTGCGCCTACGAGATCGAGTACACGGCCGGTCCGCGGGCGTCGGTGACGATCGAGGGGGATCGGGCGTACGCCTTGGGCGCTATGGGACATTTCCACTGCTACAACGCCGCCGATGGAACGGTGCTGTGGGCCAAGGATTTCAAGACCGAGTACAAGGCCCGCATTCCCATCTGGGGCATTGCCGCCGCACCCCTGGTGGACGGCGACCTGGTGATCGTCCAGGTGGGCGGCTCCGACGGCGCGTGCCTGGTGGCGCTGGACAAGCGAACGGGGCGCGAGCGGTGGCGGGCGTTGGACGATCGGGCGAGCTATTCGGCCCCGATCGTGATCGAGCAGGCCGGCCGCCGCGTGCTCGTTTGCTGGACCGGCGATCACGTCGCCGGGCTGGATCCCGCGTCGGGCCAGGTCTACTGGAAGCATCCCTTTCCGCCCCGCCGCATGGTGATCAACGTGCCCACGCCGGTCGTCGACGGCGACCGCCTGTTCGTCACGTCGTTTTACGACGGCGCCTTGATGCTGCGGTTGGCCCGCGATGCACTCCGCGTCGAACCCGTCTGGCGGCGGTTCGGCAAGAGCGAAATGCAGACCGACGCCCTCCACGCAATGATCGCCACGCCGCTGCTGGACGGCGACTACGTGTACGGCGTGGACAGCTACGGCGAACTGCGCTGCCTGGACGCCAAGACCGGCGATCGCGTCTGGGAAGATCTCACCGCCACGCCCAAGGCCCGCTGGTCCAACATCCACATGGTCCGCAACGGCCGCCGGATCTGGATGTTCAATGAACGCGGGGAACTCATCATCGGCGAATTGTCGCCCGCCGGCTTTCGGGAGATCAGCCGCGCGAAGCTCTTGGAGCCCACCACCGCCCAACTGGCGCAGCGCGGCGGCGTGTGCTGGTCCCACCCCGCCTACGCCTACAAGCACGTCTTCGCCCGAAACGACCGCGAACTCGTCTGCGCCAGCCTGGCGGCCGAGTAGGAAACCTCGCGGCGGCCAGCGCATCGGGGAGCTTCCTGGCAGGTCCCGGCGCGGTGGGCGTCCCCTGCCCTGGCTTGGCCTGCCCTGCCCTGGACTCCCCTGCCCTGCCCTACGCGTATTCCTGGTACAGCGGGGTGATGACCAGTTCGGGCACAAGCACGTTGGGCGGGAGTTTGGCGATGGTGACCACGCAGGCGGCGATGTCCTCGGGATGGACCATTTGGGCGCGTTTTTCGGGCGGAACGGGCACGGGCCGCTGTTCGAGGATGGGGGTGTCGACTTCGCCCGGATAGATGTTGGTCACCCGGATGCCATGGGCCCTTTCCTCCAGCCCCACCGCGGTCCCCAGCGCGGTTGCGGCAAACTTCGAGGCGCAATACGCCGGCCCGCCCAACGCCATCGCCCGTTTGCCCGCAATCGACGAGATGTTCACGATCAGCCCCTCGCGCTGGGCTCGCATTCCCGGCAACGCCGCGTGCATGCAGTTGTAGACGCCCGTGGCGTTGATGGCCAACACGCGGTCCCAATCGGCCGGATCCAGCTCGCACATCTTTCGCCGGGCGATGTTGATGCCTGCGCTGGCGACAAGAATGTCCAACGGAAGCAGACGCTGCTCCTCAAGCCACGCAAAGAGCCTCGCCACGTCGTCGCGGAGCGACACGTCGCACGTGCGAAAAACGATCGGCGGCTGGCCGCTGAACCGCGCGGCGGCCTCGCGCAGCCGCTTCTCGCCGCGTCCCGCAATGGCCACGCGGCACCCCTCGGCGGCCAACGCCAACGCGATGCCCAGTCCAATCCCGCTTCCGCCGCCCGTGACAAGGACCTTCTTGCCGGTGAGTTCCATCAGTCGAACCTTTCCTGGCACGCATGATCAACGCGAGCTTGAGGGACGAGCGACTTCTTTTCGAGTGGGGGGTGCCCGGCAACGCCCTGCGAGCCCGCGACTCTCGCCGCAATGGAAAAAGACTCCCGCCCCCGTTCGCTACGGTTCCAAAATCACCTTCATCAGCGGCTCCTTGCCGTCGTAGAGCCGTTTGAACCAGTTTGGGCCTTCCTCGAGCGGGGCCACGGCGCTGATCAGGCAGTCCACGTGAAGCGTGCCCCGAGCGAGCAGGTCGAGGCACGCCGGATACTCGCCGCACGAGGCGCAGGAGCCGTGGAGGGTCAACTCGCGGGTCACCACCGCCTGGAGCGGCAATTCGACCTTGGGCGAGAAGTTTCCCACAAGGGTCAGGCGCCCGCCCTTGCGAAGACTGGCCACGGCCGTTTGCACCGTGGGCGTCAGCCCCACCGCCTCCACGGCCACATCGACTCCGCGCCCGTTGGTCCGCTTGAGGATCTCCGCGGGAACATCGACCAGGTCGGCCTGGAACGCCTCGTCGGCCCCAAGCCGGCGCGCGAGGTCCAGTCGGGCGGGAACGAGGTCGGCGACGAAGATGCGCCCGCAGCCGGCCGCCCTCAGCGCCTGGAGCGCCAACAGGCCGATCATGCCCGCCCCGACCACCAACGCGTCGTCGTCCAATCGGGGCCGGGTTCGGCCGACCGCGTGAACGGCGATCGAGAGGGCCTCGACCATGGCCGCGTGGTGGAAACTGAGTCCGTCGGGCAGTCGATAGAGGATGTGCTGGGGCACGGCCACGAATTCGGCGAAGGCGCCGTTCCGCCGGTATTCCTCGCAGGAAACGCCCAGGACGCGGCGGTGGTCGCAAAGATTGATGCGGCCGGACCGGCACGGGGCGCATCGGCCGCAATACACGGTCGAATCGAACGTGACCCGGTCGCCCAAAGCCCAATCCCGAACGCCCGCCCCCACGCCCACGATCTCGCCGGCCGCCTCATGGCCCATGACGATCGGCGGCCGCCGCCGGCCGGTGCTGCCGTCCATGCCGTGGACGTCGCTGCCGCAAATGCCACAGGCCTTGACGGCGACGAGGACCTCCTCGGGACCGATTTCCGGTTCGGGAAGGTTCTGAATCTCCAGATGGTGGTAAGCGGTGAGAACTAGGGCTTTCATGGCTTTGGCATGGCAAAGGCCTGAGGCAACCGTTCCCGGGCCGGGGACTGACTGGTTTTTCGGGCCTTTTTGGGCCGAAGAAATGCGCCAGTCCGCTTCCCGGCCATAAGCCCCGTCTCATTTTCGCGACCTTCGCCGCGAAAATCGGGACGGCCCCGTGAACAGCTACAGCCTGAGTATAGACGCTGGCCCATGCCCGCGATAGACCCGACTGGCTCGCCGCGTTTGGCCGTCTGCGATCGCTCGAGCCTCCGTTGACTCGCGGGCCGGGATCGGCTTACAGTAGGGAGTGAACGTTTCGCAATCGCCACCGCGCGGCAAGCGTGGAGCGGCCTTTCCGATCCTTGTTTCGCCGAGACGCTGGCCAGCGGGCCAGCGTCTTGAGCGGACTTCAGGCGTTGTCCCCGGTTTCACACCATGTTTCCAAGAAAGGCAGAAGTCATGAGAGTGTTGGTTGGCATCGTCGGTTCTCTCGCGGTCCTTTTCGCGGCGTCGGGGCCGGCCGCCGCGGAACCGGCCGCCAAGCAGAAGGTTGTCCGCGTGCTGTTGACCGTCGGCGGTCATGGCTACGAGGAGGCCCCCTTCTACGCGATGTGGGACGCCCTGCCCGGCGTCAAGTGGACCAAAATCGAATTGCCCAAGCAGGCCGATCTGCTCAAGCCGGGACTCGAGGCACAGTACGACGTGATCGCCATGTACGACATGTGCCCCGGCTTCACGCCCGAGCAGCAACAGGCGTTCATCGCGTTGTTGAACCGGGGGATCGGCGTCGTGTCGCTGCACCACAACCTGGGCGGGCATCAGAAGTGGGACGAGTTCCGCAAGATCATCGGCGGCAAGTTCTGCATCTCCGACACCGAAATCAACGGCGCTAAGGTGAAGCAGTCCACCTGGGACCACGACCAGGACGTGAACGTCGTCGTGGTCGACAAACAGCATCCGATCACCAAAGGCATCCAGGACTTTCAAATCCATGACGAGACCTACGGCGGATGCTGGATCTCACCGGACGTGAAGGTCCTGCTCAAGACCGATCACCCGAAGAACAAGCCCGGCCCGGTCGCCTGGGTCACCCGTTACGGCAACAGTCCGGTGGCCTACATCATGTTGGGCCACGACAGCCAGGCGTGGAAGAATCCGAATTACCCGAAGCTGCTCCTTCAGGCCATCCAGTGGGCAGCCAGCCGATAGGGTTCCGACAGCCAGTCCCGAAGGCGCCGCCCGGCGTCAGACGACGGGGCTGGGGGGGCCGGAATCCAGGGGCGGCTTGCTCTGCCTGCCTCCGGGGTGCGCCCGTTCACGGAAACGGTCCCGATTTTCGCGGCAACGCCCGCGAAAACGGGATGGTCCGCTTTGCCGGTCAGGGGGCAGCTACGTTTCTCGGCCCGAAACGGCCCGAACCATGAGCCCGTGCCCGGCCTGCGATCGGTTGCCTCCGGCCGGGCTGGGAACCTTCATGCAGATTCGGGGAACGCAGGCAACGACGCCGGGGCCCGCCAGGTGCGCCGCCAGCCCCAAAGCGCGGCCGGCCGCCGTTTCATGGCAGTTTGTGGTCCGCGGGCTTGACGCCTTTCCTGTGCTTGCAGTAGCCGATCGGAACGGGATCGTAGGGCGTGACGAAATCGACCTTGGCCGCGGCGGGAATCCGGTCTTCCATGCCCAATCCCCAGAAGCACGCGTTGACCAGAAGCCGCCGTAGCCCTTCGCTCTTCAGGTCGTCGCCGTGGCCCATCGTCGTGGTGAAGATCCGCGACGGCTTGCCCGATGTGCCGGTGAACGTCTTGATCCAGGCCACGGGATAAAGCTTTTTGTCCGGGTTCGGCGCATCGCCGGGCTCCATCCCCTGGAGCACCTGGCCCAGGATCACCGGCTGGCAGTCGCCGTGGAGCGTGGTAAGCTGATACACGTCGGACGGTCCCCAAATGTCCTTCACGCCGCGCACGATGGGGTGATTCTCCATGCCAGGAGCGATCAATCCTCGCGTGCTCTCCTTGTTGTGCACGCCATAATGGGCGACCCAGGTCTCGCCGAGAACCTGCCGGCCATAGCCCCCTTTGAAATCGGGATCGGGATTGTTCCACGTGTACTTCGCGTAGGGACTGTCCTTGCGCTTCTGGTAGAAGAACGGATGGGTGGAGGTCCGCAGGGCCACGATCGGCCTGCCCGAGTTGGTGTAGTCCAGGATCCGCTTCATATCTTCGTCGGGCAGTTCGCGGAAGCGGAGGAACATGACCATCAGATCGGCCGACTCAAGCTTTTCCAAGCCAGGGATATGGTCGATTTGGCAGGGATTGATCGTGCCGTCCGACTTGTCGATCGCAAACAGCACCGTGCACGTGAATCCGTGATGAACGGCCAGGATCTTGGCCAAGGCCGGCATCGACTCCTCGGAGCGGTACTCCTCGTCGCCGGTGACGAAGACGATGTGTTTTCCCTTGCCGGGCCCCTCCTTGCCTTCGTAAACGACCCACTTGTCGTCGGCCCGCAGCGGCAAGGCAACGAGGCACGCAGACGCGAGCGTCATCGAAGCGAAAAGACGTTGAAGTTGCTGGCTCTTCCTCATGGCGATTTCTCCCAGGCGAGTCATGGCTGCTTCGGAAAGTCGTTCAAGACGTCGAGCCGCCATCCTAACGGGAACTTGCGCGGCGTGCAATGTTGGGACTCTCGTCCGCAGCTTTCGCGGCCTCAAGAAAGACAAATGCGGCGAAGACTCGCCGCATCCCAGAGGCTTCTCGGCAGACGTCCATCGCCTCGCCGCATGGCGCGACCCGTCCGTTCACCTTTTCATCCCTCACGAACGGCGCGAGGGCCTGGCCGCGCCCCGCGGGCCGAATCAGACGAGCCCTTTGCGCACCGCCCAGACCGCGGCTTGGGTGCGATCGCTTACGGCAATCTTGCGCAAGATGTTCTGGACGTGCTCTTTAACCGTCTCCACGCTGATTTCCAGCGAGCGGCCGATTTCCTTGTTGCTCAGGCCCAAGGCTACGTGGCGCAGCACCTGCGTTTCCCGCTGCGTCAGCGGGACTTCGTCGTCGTCGACCACCTGGCGAACCTTCATGGCCGAGGCCACGCGGCGGAGTTCTCCCGCCCGAGAAGGCGACTCACCCGCGGCCGCCGCCATGATCGTTTCAATGATCGCCTCGCGAGAGGAACCCTTGAGAACGAAATCGCATGCCCCCAGGGCCACGGCACGCGCGACATAGGTGGGATTGTCGTAGGTCGAAAGCATCACCACCTTGGCGGTAGGCGCCTTGACCCGGAGGTGCTCCAACGTTTCCAACCCATCGCCGTCCGGCATCCGGATGTCGAGCAACACGACGTCGGGCTTGGTTTGTTCGGCCAGGGCGAGGGCCTCCTTGCCGTTGGCGGCCAAACCCACCACCTCGATTTCCGAACCCTTCAGCATCGTGGCTAACCCAGTCCGAATGACCTCATGGTCATCGGCAATCAGCAATCGCACACCCATGGAAGACTCCCTTAGCGAGAGAAAACTAATCCGCTGTGTCGGCCCGGCGCTGAATCAGTCCACGCCCAACCAACCCCAATTGCTCCGAATATCTGCGCGACTCCTTCCGGAAGGTTCGCCATATCCTCCATGCAAGGGGGGAATCGCCGGCCCATCTGGTGCCCGAACTATCCTTCGACTGGCAGGGTCACCCCGCACGCACTGACCAAAGTCGTCGTCCGGTACCCCCATGAATTAGCGTACCACGCTTGGCCGGTCGCGTCCAGGCCCCCCCAGAATCCGGGCGAGTCCCACGCGGAACGGACTCGCCGCGGGGTCCGGTTCGTCGGTTCCTGCCGCTTCCGCGCAACGTGATGCGATTCCTGTTGGACCTGAAGCTCCGCACAAGCGCTAACGGTTTGCGGCGCGTTGACGCGCCACGACTTGTGACGTAGGTATTTGGCAACGGCAGTCCGCAAACTCCCCCTCACCTTCGTGGGACGACGCCATGCGCAAGGGTTCGCTATTGTTGGTTGACGATGACCGGCATGTGCTGCACTCGATGGCCGACTGGCTCCGCCAACAGGGGTATCAGGTGGATTCAGCCGCCGGCCGGGCGGAGGCCCTCGCCGCGGCAGGACGCAAAAGCTACGACGTGGCCTTGGTCGACATCCGGTTGGCCGATGGCGACGGTTTCGAAATCTTGGCCCACTTTCGGCAACACAGTCCGGCCACGGCTGTCATCATGGTGACGGGCTACGGAACCGTGGAGTCGGCGATCGAGGCGATCCGCGCCGGGGCGTTCGATTTCCTCACCAAGCCGCTGATCGACGAAGAACTCGAAATGGCCATCCATCGCGCCCTCAGCCAGCGCGAGGTGATCGAGGAAAACAAGAATCTCAAGGCCCAACTTGACCTTCGCTATGGGCTGGAGCACATCATCGGCCAAGACCACCGGATGTTGCGCGTCTTCGACATGATCCAGGCCGTGGCCGACACCAAGGCCACGGTCCTGATCACCGGCGAAAGCGGCACCGGCAAGTCGATGATCGCCCGGGCGATCCATCGGGCAAGTTCCCGCCGCGACAAACCCTTCGTCGAGGTGGCCTGCGGCGCCTTGCCTGAAACGCTCTTGGAAAGCGAGCTGTTCGGACACGTGGCAGGGGCGTTCACCGGGGCTTTGGGCGAAAAGATCGGCAAGTTCATGCAGGCCAACGAGGGCACCATTTTTCTCGACGAGATCAGCACCGCCAGCCCGGGAATGCAGGTGAAGCTCCTCCGCATCCTCCAGGATTTCGAGTTCGAGCAGGTTGGCGGCACGAAAACCTTCAGCGTCGATGCCCGCGTGATCCTCGCCACGAACGAAGACCTCGCCAAGGCGGTGGCCGAGGGGCGTTTCCGGCAGGATCTGTATTACCGCGTGAACGTCATCAACATCGAATTGCCTCCGCTCCGCGACCGGATCTCCGACATTCCCCTGCTCGCCCAGCATTTTCTCCAGCGAATCGCCCGCGACACGGGAAAACAGGTTCACGGGTTCCGCGAGCAAGCGCTTTGGGCCCTTCAGGCGTATCGATGGCCGGGGAACGTGCGGGAGTTGCAGAACGTGATTGAGCGGGCGGTCCTGCTGGGGAAAGGCCCGATGATCGGAGTCGAAGACCTGCCTGCGAATCTCACCCTGCCTGCCCCCGCCGTCGCCCCCGCCGCCGGCGTCTGCGGCTTGAAACAGGCCATGGCCACGCCGGAACGCCAGATCATTCTCGAAGTCCTCGAGGCCCATGGCTGGAATCGCCAGGCCACGGCCGAGGCCCTCGGCATCAATCGCACCACGCTCTATAAAAAAATGAAACGGTTGGGCCTCGAAGAGCCCCGCCGCTCGGCGTCGCTACGATCCTGACCGATGCGGCGGGGACATTCGGGATCCGCCGCGGCGCCCCAGACCCACGCCTCGCCGCGCGGCACCACCCACCCTTCTCCGCCGTGCCACGCAAACAGAGGGACGCCTCCCCAGCCTTTCCCCTGGGTTTCCAAAATCGTCTTCAGGGTGGTATATTGAGTTCAGATGACATTTTGGGATTGGGGAAGCAGTCATTCTGGAGGGTAAGCGAATGGCTAGCGGCCACACTGGAAATGTGGTGCCCCGAAAGGGGTTGCGGGTTCGAATCCCGTGCCCTCCGCTTGCGTAACTCCCGGCCACGCAAAGACTTGCGTGGCTTATTTTTTGCGCCGCCTGCACGCCGAAAATCGCTCCATGTAGCCAATTTGTAGCCAATCTTGGCTTTCCGAGACGAACGACGCCCGTGGACGGGGAGCAAAAGGAGCAAAAGGGGACATTCTACTTTTTGTGGGACTTTGCGGGGCGACCTCGCGCGGGTGCACCGGATTGGAGCGATTGCCGGAAGGACCGTGGTCCACTGCTTCGGAGCGGAGCGGAGAAGCAGTGCGATATGCAGGTCAGCGTAGGTGGCATCGCCTGCGGATTGCGCCCTGCCAGCGGGTGCGAGAAATTGGAG